>ERZ791765.57-NODE-57-length-157682-cov-24.396106_pt1 | contig 157682 bp, 120 predicted proteins | sample MGYA00509949_ERZ791765 | MGnify/ENA primary metagenome ERZ791765 (study PRJEB30046, sample SAMN00791980) | human gut metagenome | study: EMG produced TPA metagenomics assembly of the A metagenome-wide association study of gut microbiota in type 2...
AAGTAATTTTGTGACTTTGGGAGAAAATTAGAAAATCTTAGTGTGTCCGTAGGTACACAGTGATGTTCTGCCACGGATGGCAGAACAAGGCAGCATCGAGTCATGGATGACTCGTTGTTGCCGGTCACGTCACTCCGAGAAAATCTAACTCAGACACACTTAGACTTTTCTTATTTTCGTACAACGGAACCAAAATTAACTCCGGCTTTGCGCAAGATGCCATTCACAGACCTACGACACACCATTTGGACGGGCGACGCATGTCAACCACAAACCAGCATTTGGCGGACAGTTCATGTTTATTTTTTTACGCAAAAATAGATGTACCTACATCCAACTTGATGATAGTACATCTATTTTCATATGTCAATTATATTTTTAACACCCTGACTTCTGCATTAATGCCAGCACTTCTTCTTTTGACGGAATGGCAGGTATCCCATCTCTCTTTTGTACACACAATCCGGTAACCGCATTTCCCAAAACGGCACATTTTGTGATTTCTTCCCACTCCAGCTTCTCAATGGGTTTATTCAAAGAAAGAATCCCACATAAAACACCACCCCAGAACGAATCTCCTGCTCCGGTCGTGTCAACTGCCTTCGTTTTAAATGCTTTTATAATCTCTTTTCTATTTTGGGTTGCCATAAGCACACCCTTTTCTCCAAGTGTGACTGCAAGCAGTTTTGGTCCCATGGCAAGCAGTCTGTCCGCTGCATCTTCATAACTTTCTGCACCGGTCAGGAGTATACTCTCTTCATCGGACACTTTCATGACATCTGCCAGTTCTATGACCGATCTCATTTTTTCAACTGCGATTTCTTTACTCTTCCACAAAGATGGACGGTAATTCGGATCGTATGAAATAAGTGCACCTGCTTCTTTTGCCATTTTCACTGCTTTGATCGTTGCACCTTCCGCCGGCTCATCGGTCAGCGACAGCGATCCAAAATGGAAAATCTTACAATCAGAAATTAATGTTTGATCCAGTTCTTCTTTTCTTAACTGTGTATCTGCTCCCGGTTTTCTTGCAAAAGAAAATTTCCGTTCTCCAATTTCATCGTTTTCCACAAATGCCAGCGTTGTAAAATAAGCTGGATCTTCTATGACCGCATCTGTCAGCAGGTTTGCCGGTGCACCTCCTGGGTTTTGTTCAAACAGTTTTCTTCCATCCTGTCTGTATCCTGCTTCCGTAAAATTGATCAGCAGTTCGCCTAATGCGGCAATATCAACCTTTTTTTCCATGTTTCAGTTCCTCCACATTCTCGTTATAACGTTTTTTATTTAACCGGTAGAAAAACAGTACGACCGCTGTCACGATCCAAAGTATTCCTGGAATTGTAATAAATGCATGTTTCATAACAGAAAGTACTGCTGCATTTTGTGTCTGATTTGCAACATAACCGTATTTTCCAAGTAATCCTGCTAAAAGTGAGGTTCCGACCGCCATTCCAATCTTATTTCCCAGTGAAATAAACGCATACTGAAAGCCATCATTTCTAAGCCCTGTTTTCCTCTCCCCATATTCCACACAATCAGGAATGATCGCATAAATTGCAGTATTAAATCCAGAGAAGAAAAACTGTGTCAGACCGGATAAAGTATAAAAAACAACCGGTGATTCCTTTGCGTTAAAGAAAAACATTGTAAGCATTGCAATTCCTGTCAGTAATGCAAAAACAGATGCCGTTCTGCCTTTATTATTCAATTTGCGAAATACTGGCTGGAAACAGGCTGCCCCAATGATAGAAGGAATAATGATACACATGGAATACGTTGTATAATAAGAAGCATTCCCCTCCACGTATGTAAAATAATACAGAATGTCTGCGTTTCTTCCATATAAGGATTCGGGTGTCAAAAGGTGTTTTTTAATTTTTTGATTGGCAGATTGTTCTGCGCATGATGGGAATTACGGCTATTTCTAATGTTGCTGACTGCTGCGTTTTCTATCTTAACGGCAGTTATGGTATATTTTTAGAAATTCTTGTATTCGTAAGCGGCTCGTGGCTCTATTTAGGAAATGTACTGATTGGCTATTCGTGGGCACAATTTATAATGACGCACATGAATATCCCCTTTACAGATACACATAAGAAAATGTACCGGATAGTTGCACTTGTTGCCTGTATTCTGCTGGTCATCAACATTTTCTATCCGCTGGTATTTAACAGTAAGGATGGCGTATAGCAGAGGGGATCAGCGTATAGCATTTTCCTGTTCTTTGCATTTTTTTATATTTTGGACAGCCTGTATTTATATGGCAGGTGCCGCAAAAAAGTTGGTACGCTGAAACTGTTTCCTGTACGGGTATTTCTCGTTCCTATTATATTCGGGTTAGTTGTACAGGCACTTTTTGTAGAGATTGCCATTACATGGACATCCATTGCGATCGCGGGAATCATGACAGCACTGAAAAATGAAATAATTTTTTGTAGATCGTCTTACAGGCTTGTATAACCGTGTGTATCTGGAGTTTCTGCAAAAACAGGCTTGTAAGAAAAAAGGCGTCTGGGTCTCAGGTATCATGATTGACTTAAACGGTTTCAAGCAGATTAACGATAACTACGGACATTCTGAGGGAGATGCTGCACTGATCATTGTTGCTGATCTGCTTCGGAAATCATTCAGCGAATATGGCGTAGTAACCAGATATGCAGGCGATGAGTTTGTTGTAATGTTAAACACAACGGATGAGCAGTTTATCCCGGAACTGATTGAGCGCGCAAAAAAGAATTTTCAGGAAGAAAACCAGACAAATGACAAATCATATCAGTTATCAGCCTCTATGGGATATGCAGTCTCCAACCTGGGTGTCGAGACAATGGATGATTTTATGAACCGTATCGATAAGCAGATGTATCAGGATAAGCTGGTATATTATGAGAATCATAACCGCAGGAAAGGATGAATCATACTTAAACAAAACAGGAGAAAATCTTCACATAAAAGATTTTCTCCTGTTTTGTTATTACTACGCTCATCTGTCCATTATCGATTGTATCTGTTCTGTACTTCTGCCGGTTATTTCGGCGATTTTATCTATGGAATAACCGCATTTCGCCATATTGTGAATCATTTCTGCTATAGCTTCATTTTTACCGATTTCAATTCCTTCGTTTTTGCCGATTTCGATTCCCTCATTTCTGCCATCCTCTTTACCAGCTTCATATTCTGCCTTTCGGAGTTTCTTTTCTTCCCACTCTTTATCATACTCTAATATACTCACCATCTTTACCTCCGAGCGATTCTTCCGAAGAAATTCCACTAAAATTCCTTCTTTAATGCATTCCGTGATCGCCCTTTCAACTGCATCATTCAGATTCAGCTCTGATGCATATTTTCGGACTCTCGCAACATAAATGGCATATTCCTTCAACGTCTGGCACTGTTCCATCAGGTCTTTATTGTGTCCTTCGTTCACATTCAGCATCAGAACTTTTAACTCTAAATCCGGCTCTCCAGCCAGATGCTCATATGCCTCAGACAAACGCAGTTCGACCCGGTCGTCCACTGCATCCGTTCCATTATAAAACACCATAAACTTCGGTGCCGGAATCTTCTGCAGCTTTGACGAATATAGTGACTTATCATTCAGATACTGCTGATACTCGATTCCAATATAGATCAGATCCCGCAATGGTATATTGGGATTGATCGTCGACTGATGCTCATAGAGATAAATATTCGTCTCTAACATAAATGCCAGATCATTTTTCATTCCCATATAGATCGCATTTTCCAATGTGACAATCTTAAGGGCTTCCGCATTCTGATAATGGCTTCCGGTCACTGCATTGTACAAAGATAACAGATTTTCTTTCTCTGAAAACAGCATGCGGAATACAGTGTCTTTGTACTGACGATTGGCTGTCGGTGTCTTTTCTGATACCTGCTCACTCTTCTTCATATTCAGTTCCTCCTGTGTGCAGGAGGCTCATCCAGATCTCCTGCTTTTCATTTTTGTGGATAAAAAGCATAGATTTCTGAAATGTTTTTTGAAAGATAGACGGATGTATACATCCTGATAGTCATGCAGACAGAATTGCCGGATTCATAATTATGGCATCGGATAGATGTCTGCATCGTAGAAATATGCTTTGAATTATTTTATCATACGTCATCCTTAGTATGCAACCGATTTGAAATTTCTTGTGCAGGTTGTACAAAAACAAAGTTACTGTTCACAGATTACCCTGCGGACTGTAACTTCGCAGCCCCATATAAAGTTTTGCTTCGCAAAAGAGGCTGCTCACCCCCACATCACGTTCATACGCACCTGAACAGCAAAGTGTTCAAGTGATAAGTGAACAGTAACAAAACAAGCTGCTATTTTTAAAGAAAGACAGGGTCCGGTTGAATATCAATCCGGACACTGTCTTCCCTGTCATTTTCTAATAGTTACACACTTTAAATTTTTCTATTTGCTGATTTTTACTTTTTTCACGGACGAATATTTTCCATACACTTTTTTGCCTGTGGAATCCATTTTATAAGCCCGGATGCGCACATAGTATGTCTTTCCTTTTTTCAGTTTACTTATGGTATAGGATGTCTTCGCCGTATTTTTCTTTGTGACCGCCTTTTTGAATTTTTTATCCGTACTGTAAGAAATCTCGTAACCTTTTGCGCCGGATACTTTCTTATATTTCAGTAAAATCTGTTTACTCTTGCTGTTTTTCGCAGACGTAAGAGAAGCCTTCGCCACTTTTACTTTTGTCCACTTTGCATACAAAATGTAATCGGATTTTGCGCTGCTGCTGATACTTGTGATCTTCTTTTTAAATTTTGCATCCGTATACCAGCCTGCAAATGCGTATCCTTTGCGTGACGGATTTTTCAGTGTTACTTTCTTTCCATAATAAGTTGACGGATTTGAGGCATTGTTTTTACCTTTATTCAGTTTGTAGGTAATTTTATATGGTACTGTAACCGTACAGGATGCCTGATAACTACTATTTTCAGACGAAGTCACCGTGATCTTCGTTCTGCCCGGTGCCTTTGCTGTCACACTGCCGTTGGCATCCACGGTGGCAATCTTTGTATTTGCCGATTTCCAGACTACCTTTTTGTTGGACGCATAAGACGGTGATACAGTCACATTTAAGGTGAGTTTCTCTCCTCTTTTTACCTCTGCTGATGTCCTGTCTAAAGTTATTCCTGTTACTTTCGCCTTTCCGGTAACAGTCACATAGCAGACTGCATATTCATCACTGCCATCCGTTGCCGCCGCCCGGATTTTTGCTTCGCCCTCCGATTTTGCAGTGACAAGTCCGCTTGCAGAAACCTCTGCCACTTTCGTATCAGAAGAAGTATATTTGAGTTTTTTATTTGTGGCATCCGAAGGTGAAATATATGGTTTCAACTGATAGGTTTCACCAGCTTTTAATTCAATCTCATCCTCATCAAATTCGATCCAGTCTATCAGCTGCGGTACAGTTATCTTACAGGCAGCTTTTACATTTCCAGCCGTTACCGTAATGACTGCTGTTCCAACACCACAGATCTCCACATATCCGGTATCCGAAACAGTGGCAACCTCTTCGTTGGAACTTGTCCATACCACTGCATCTGTGAAATTCAAAGGTGCAATCGTCGCTGTCAGCTGGAAATCGTCATAGCGCTCCGCCGTTTTTTCTGTAATATCCAGACTGACTGAGGTTGCATGAATATCCTGTGTGACGTACTTGATTCCTTTTCCGCTCGCATAAGTCTGGGCATAGCAATCAGACGGACCGTACATTGTCATTTTCTTTGGATAGGAAAATGCATTTGATGCGATCGAAGTTGTGTTGCGCGGGACTGTGATCTGCGTCAGCTTCGTGCAGTTGACAAAGGCACTGTCACCGATCGTGGTCACATTGTAAGGAAGCACGATGGATGGCAGAACTGTGCAGCCGTAGAATGTCTGGCTCTCAATCTTCTTTAACTTGCTGCCTAATATAATGTCGGTCAGAGCTTCACAGCCATAAAATGCAGAACTTCCAATGGATGAAACGGTATCCGGTACCGCTGCCTTTTTCAAGGCTTTACAGTTTTTAAATGCGTTGCTTTCTATTTTTTCTACCCCGGATGGAAGTATTGCTTCCGGCAGGGATTCACAGCCAGAGAATGCGGAGTTCCCGATCATGGTCAGGGTGGATGGGAAGTTGATGGTGGTTAACTTTTTGCAATTGTAAAATGCGCTTACAGGCATTTCTTTTATGGTACTTGGCAAATGCACTTCCGTCAGGCTGGCGCAACCCGAAAACACGGACTTATCTATAGACTTAACAGTATCAGGAATATTTACTGTTGTTAGCGAAGTGCAGTTATAAAATGCTTCTGGCTCTATTTTTGTGACAGTATTTGGAATTTGTATTGACTTTAAATTCGTACATTCTTCAAATGCACTATCTTTTATTATTGTTACTGTATCGGGAATTTCTATTTCTTCTATTCCAGTGCAATGGTGAAACAACATTGTTGCTATTACCGTTGTTCCCTCTTCAAATTTTACTTTTTTTAACTTATCGCAATCTCTAAAGGGTCCATACGATCCATAAAATATATCGCAACTTGTCAAACTCTTTGGTATCTCTATCTCCGTCAATTTATCACAATTTCCAAACGCACTATTTCCCATACTCTCTAAATTTTTTGACAATGTTACATTTACAAGATTACTACACCCATAAAATGCTCCACCATCTATTCTCGTCACACTATCTGGTATCCTAATATTTGTTAATCCTACACAATTCTGAAATGCTTCTGGCTCTATTTTTGTGACAGTATTTGGAATTTGTATTGACTTTAAATTCGTACATTCTTCAAATGCACTATCTTTTATTATTGTTACTGTATCGGGAATTTCTATTTCTTCTATTCCAGTGCAATGGTGAAACAACATTGTTGCTATTACCGTTGTTCCCTCTTCAAATTTTACTTTTTTTAACTTATCGCAATCTCTAAAGGGTCCATACGATCCATAAAATATATCGCAACTTGTCAAACTCTTTGGTATCTCTATCTCCGTCAATTTATCACAATTTCCAAACGCACTATTTCCCATACTCTCTAAATTTTTTGACAATGTTACATTTACAAGATTACTACACCCATAAAATGCTCCACCATCTATTCTCGTCACACTATCTGGTATCCTAATATTTGTTAATCCTACACAATTCTGAAATGCTTCTGGCTCTATTTTTGTGACAGTATTTGGAATTTGTATTGACTTTAAATTCGTACATTCTTCAAATGCACTATCTTTTATTATTGTTACTGTATCGGGAATTTCTATTTCTTCTATTCCAGTGCAATGGTGAAACAACATTGTTGCTATTATCGTTGTTCCCTCTTCAAATTTTACTTTTTTTAATTTATCGCAATCTCTAAAGGGTCCATACGATCCATAAGATATATCACAGCTTTCCAAACTTTTCGGTATCTCTATCTGCGTCAAGCCATCACAATTTCCGAACGCACTGCTTCCCATACTCTCTAAATTTTTAGATAATGTCACATTTGATAAGTTAGTACAATTGTTAAATGAATATGCTTCAATTTCCGTCACGCTATCTGGTATCATCACCGTCCTCAAATCTGTCCGGTTCTCAAAAGCGCTATCTCCAATCGCAACAACCTCATGCCCGTCAATCTCCCCCGGAATATAAAGTGCCGTCGCATTTCCACTATATCCTGTGATCGTAGCCCTGTTTGCATCATCGAGTGTATAGGTATAAATCGGTACGATCGCACCGCCTGCACCTGCTCCTGCATCAAAATAGCTTCCTACGCCCGCCGGATTGAAATATCTCGAACCTGGAGATGTCCAATAACTTGTCCAGCCTCCCTGCGCGGCAAATTCTTTCCCACGCGTACATGATGTCCGAAGTACGCCGTCCTCAATATGATAGTACACGCGCACCGGACTGTTATTCTTTCCCCAGATCTCTATACTTTTGCTAAAGGTCTTTGATGCAATACCAACTCCGATCTTTGCACTTGCCCCCACTGATGCATACAGATATGCCGCCTGTGACGCACAGTATGTCGGTGTTCCGGAACTGTACCTTACGTATTTGATGTTCATACGTGCACCGGTTTTTGCATAAATATCTCCGCTGACAATTCCGAGCGTTGCTTTTGCGGAGAGTACAATACCTGTGGTCAGATCTGCTTCTGCTGAAAAGGAAAATCCTTTTTTATGACTGTTTCCAACTATACGGAATCCGTCCGAATACGCAAATCCGGCTTCAAATTCCTTTTCCACGGTAAGCGTTGCCTCCCCGGAAAGATTATATTCCATTGCCAGTGTCAGCATACCAACACCGCCGAGCGGCACTGCCCCTAACGTCAGTGTGTGGTTAATATCTTTAAATGCATCCCCTTTTACATTGCAGGAGTACTCCATATCTCCGCTAACTGTAAAATAATAGTCATTATTTTTCAGCCTGTAACTTACTTTCATGTTTGAAATCACAACACTTACTGTCGCTGTGACATCATCTGAGACGGAAATCGTTTTATCTGCACGCAGGGTATTGTTTTTATAGGATATCCCCCTTGTCATACCTTCTGTGACTGTAACACCATTTATCACATATGTTTCTTCATCTGCCGGAATAAATTCCGTCATATCAACATCCAGTTCGCCCTGCTGGTCAACATTTAAAACCGCGCCATCATCCGCATCTGAGGTTGTAATATATGTTGTAGTTCCGTCTGTCTGTACACTTTCTGCCTTATATGCCATGACAATATCGTTAACATACACGGCAAATGTTGTTCCCTGTCTGATCGTAACCGGACAGTTTTCGATCATAACTATTCCATCCACATCAATAGATACGGCTGTTCCCTTTGGTACAACAACTACTCCGGACGCAAATGTACAGGTATTTTCTTTTCCGGTCTCTATCTGCGCATCTGCCAAAACCTTTTTTGCATCCGCAATCATTGCATCATGCTCTTCCGTGGTAAGTGACTGTTCCGGGAGAAATTTACCGGCAGCAACCGTAACCCATCCTCTGTCGATTGCGATCTGTGCTGCTTCCTTATATGTAACATCTGCTGTATCCTGATAAGTATAACTGTCTGTTTCCGGCACAAAACCAAGCATCGCATTCATGGTCTGCGCTGCAAATTCACGTGTCACTGCATCTTCCGGTCGAAATTCTTCTCCTGCCTCAAGATCGATCATTCCGAACTCGCATGCCACCATCACATCACGATAAAACGAATCATCCGTTGATATGTCACTGTAATAATTATCCGGATAATTGTCCTCATCTACCGTAAGATCAAATAATGTTACCAGTTCCTGTACCCAGTCGATACGGCTGATCTCATCACCTGATAATGCCCTTTTTAAAATCTCCTCTGTACTCTCCGTTTCTTCCGTAACGTTCTCTGTTTCAGCCTGTTCTGGCTCTTCTGTGACATTCTCTGTTTCAGTCTCCTCTGTTTCTTCTGTAACAACCTTCGTTTCTGGCTCTTCTGTCTCTTCCGTGACGATCGTCGTCTCTGGCTCTTCCGCCTCTTCCGTGACAATCTCCGTCTCAACCGCCCCAGACTCTTCTTCTGCCAGATGTCCGGCATTATGATCTTCTTCATCTGCCTGGTCTGTTTCTTTTTTCTCTGTCACTGTCGACTTTTCATCATCCTGTTCTGCAGTCTGTGTTTCCACAGTCTCTTTCTCTTTAAAACTGTTTTCTTCCTGTGTCTGCTGATGCTCTTTTCCTGCCACATCCGCCAGCAGCATCTCCGGTGCCGCGGTCAATGTCATACAGGCACAAAGCAGCCATGCGATCATTCGTTTTTTCATAACTGTTCTCCTTTCACAGATATGTTTCTTCTGTAGTTCATATTCTTTTCATTCATTATATAACACTTATTAGCTGTTATCAATACAACCTGTATGTTTTATATAGTTACATTTTTTATTGATAAAGTAGAACGATAAGGAGATTTATTGCATGGTACGATTAAAAGAACTACGTGAATCAAAACATATGAGTCAGCAGGCTGTCGCTGATGTATTTCATGTCACACAGCAGACAATCTTTAAATATGAGCATGCTCTTGCGGAACCGGATCTTGATGTAATTCTTCACATGGCAGATTTCTTTGATACTTCTGTTGATTATCTGATCGGTTACACAGATGTTCCCTTCCGGTATGAAGTATATCCGAAAGATTCCATCACGCAGAGTGAACAGCGTGTTTTAGAATATTACAGACGGCTCTCGCCCAAAGTACAGGCTCTGGTTCAGGCACTCGCAGACGAAACAGCTGAAAATGGTTCTGCCCCAAAAACAGCTTTCCGTTGATGCAGAATGCACCCCCTAATGTGTGATTCAAAGACAGATAGATTACATTGGAGTACTCCCCTGTTTTTTCCGCCAGCATCGCCGCATTTACATCATTTTCAAAATATACCGGGATTCCGATCGCCTGTTCTAAAAAACGCAGACTGTAGTTTTTTAGAACAGGCGCATGGGATTTTAAAACGATCCGTTCTTTCTGGTCAACGATTCCCGAAATCGCAATCCCAATTCCAAGCAATGTTTTCTCTGCAGACTCACCAGCTAAAAAAATTTTTACCTTTTTTGCAGCTTCTGTACAATAAGATAATTCTGTTGTAAATTTTAAGCGGATACGTTCCTTTTTTATAATCTCATCGCCCAGATTGACAAACACCATTTCTATATGGTTTGCGGTGATGAGCATCCCCATTGCATGACAGTACGACTTATATATCCACGCATCACAAATACCATGCTTACAAATACCTTAAGAGATTTAGAGGAGCTTGGGATCATTCACAGAGAGCAGTTTAATAAGATTCCACCCCATGTGGAATATTCCTTAACCGAAAAAGGAAAAGCCCTGCTTCCGGTGTTTTTTGAAATATCAAAATGGGGGGGAGAAAATTTAGATTAAATGAACAACGTTATTCCCATAAGAATTAACAGACACAAACATTCCCCAATCACTGCGCTCCGATATAAAAGCACATTTACCCGCGCAATATCTTCTGCTTCCACTGGTCTGATATCATCCCCGATATATGGTTTTTTCACGATCTTTCCAAAATAACTTGCATCCCCTGCCAGACGAAGATTTAAGGCACCTGCACAGGCTGCCTCGGTCTGGGCAGAATTGGGGCTTGCATGGTTATAACGGTCACGTTTAAAAATGCGCAGGGCATCTTTCCCGGAAAACTGTTTTCCCGGCAGATAAGCTGCAGCGATCATCAGTGCCGCACTGATACGTGCCGGAATATAATTTACCACATCATCAAGTTTTGCCGCCGTTCTTCCAAAATTCAGATAGCGGTCATTTTTATATCCCACCATCGAATCCATCGTATTGACTGCCTTATACAAAAATCCCAGAACCGGTCCGCCGATCGCTAAATAGATCATCGGTGCGATCACACCATCCGATGTATTTTCCGCTACCGTCTCCACTGCTGCTTTTGCAACACCTGCTTCATTCAGATTCTGCGTATCACGTCCCACGATCATTGCCACTGCTTTTCTTGCACCGTCAAGATCCTCTGCCTTCAGACGTTCGTACACTTTCATACTCTCGACTTTCAGACACTTTGTCGCAAGAATCTGATATGTCATGATACTCTCTAAAATGCAGCCTGCTACGGGATTGAGTACATACCCCCCCAGAAGTAAGCAAATACTTACCAGACCTGTAGCAGATAATACGATCACTACAAGCCAGATGCCTGCACGCCATTCTTTTTTTTCATTTCTTATGCCTGATACATCAAGCATTTTATGATCTATTGCAGCGATCAGATTTCCGATCAGGCGCACCGGATGATACAGCCAGTGCGGGTCTCCGATCAGCAGATCTAACAGAAATCCTGCCAGAAATGCAATCATATGGTAATACATATCGTTACTCTCCCAAAATTAATTTTTCATCTGTTATAAAAATCGAAGTCTCATCCACTGCTCCATTTTCATCCGTGGTATAAGACAATGTACATTCATACCCCTGTCCGCACCTGCACTGATAATCGAAATAGGAACCCTTTCCATAGCTGTCAAATAATGCCATGATCGTGCCGCCATGTACGACGCAGACAACTTTTCCCTGTACTTTTTTTGGCTGCGATGCTTTTTTCAGCTCATTTTCCTGCTCTATAAAACAGATCTTATTTATCCTTTTACTCTGATCTTCCGAACGAAAGGTATCGCTCTTTTTTTCTGTCAATCTGGTCAGGCAATCCATGAGCCCGGCTCTGCACCGCAGGATAAATTCTTCCCGGCTCTCCCCATCCGGAAAGGGCAGTGTTCCACCGCTGTCGATCCATCTCTGATAATCTTTATTTCCATTTAATTCGAGATAAGTTTTCCCTTCAAAACTGCCAAAATTCATCTCTTTCCATTTTTCTATGATCTGGCAGGACTGATCGCCATATATAATCTCTTTTGTCTGTCTGCACCTTAACATCGGACTTGTAAAAATAAAATCTGCATCCGGATATTTTTTTCTGTTCTGTGCAATCACTTCACGTCCTTCCACAGAAAGCGGCTCATCTGTCCACCCAAGATAACTTTTTCTCTGATTTGATTCTGTCTCGCCATGCCGGATAAAGACCATTTCTATTTGATTTTCTGCGCTATCCCGCATATCACACGCTCCACACTCTCCGAGGCTTTTGCAAGAACGATCTGCATCCTTCCGACCTGCTCCCGGTATTCTCTTTCTTCTTTTTCGACCGGTACTACACCACATCCGACTTCATCGCAGATCACGATACAGTCCGGATTCTGCTTTATAAATATTTCTGTGAGTTCCGGTACATCTGCGCCTTCTTTTATTTTTCTTTTGACCCACAGATGGAACTGATCTACCGCCACTACACCGCTTAACTGCTCAAGTTCTGTTTGTTCACCGGAAAAAATGTCGTTCTCTGAAATCTGATATGCAGTTTTTACATAATCGCGTTTTCCCTGTGCTATTCCACCTAAAACCAGTCTCATCTTAACCTCCAATTTGCCACACTAAAACTCCAAACTATCTGCATTGAGCAGAAAATATTTCATGCCCATGAATACGAATCCTTCTTCATTTCTCCATGGCTTTTTCGTTCCATTCACTATAACAATCTTCTTAAATGAATCCGGAATATTTCGAAACGAATTAAGTTCCTGTGTTTGCTTTTCCTCTGTAGTCATATCATAAGCGACCTGAATGTAATATCTCTGACTGCCCTGATTTACTACAAAATCAACCTCTAACTGCTTATGCACTCTCTTTCCTTCACTATTTTTTGCAAATACATCCACAATTCCAACATCCACATTGTAACCACGCACAAGCAGCTCATTATAAACAATATTTTCCATAATATGAGTCGGCTCCTGCTGTCTAAAATTCAGTCTTGCATTTCTAAGTCCAACATCCGAAAAATAGTATTTCAGATTGGCTCCTATATATTTTCTGCCCTTAATATCATACCGGTTCGCTTTAGAAATCAAAAATGCCTCTGCCAAATAATCAATATGGTTAGATATAGTTTTATTGCTATAATTGATTCCTCGTTCACTTTTAAAGGTGTTTGATATTTTAGTTGGGTTGGTAGAAGCTCCAATGACAGACGCCAGTATATCTACCAAAGTTCCGATTTCATCAACATTTTGAATCCTGTTTCGCTCTACTACATCCTTGATATAAACATTGGTAAAAATATTTTTAAGATACTCCGTTTTCTGGCGTTCCGCAGAGAATTGTGCCACTTGCGGTAAACCACCATATATCATATATTCCTCCCACGCATCATCATAATCTCCGTTAAAAGCCGCATAGAACTCTGCAAAGGACAACGGATAAATTCTGATTTCATCTCCTCTGCCTCTAAATTCAGTTACAATGTCGCTGGATAAAAATTTAGAATTACTGCCAGTTACATACACATCAATGTTACTGATACGAAGCAAACTGTTCAACACTTCTTCAAATCGTGGCATAAACTGTACTTCATCCAAGAGCAGATAATATTTCTGATCATCATTCATTATATCTTTAATATGCTGATAACACTTCTTTGGATCTCTCAACTCCTCATTTTCAATGCCATCTAAAGCAATCTCAATAATGTGGTCATTATCTACACCACTTTCCAATAAGTATTTCTTAAACAACACAAATAACAGAAATGATTTGCCGCATCTCCTGATTCCCGTGATAATCTTAATCATTCCGTTATCTTTTTTTATTTTTAACTGTTCAAGATATAAATCTCTCTTAATCTCCATAGTATTCGTTCCTTATTTTTGTGCTTTGCACAAATTTTGGTAGTATTATTTTACTACTAAATTATTTTTATTTCCATAGCCATTACTATTTTTTGTACATTTGCACTTTTTTATGTAGCACTTATAGAAGAAAACCAGATGGTTTCATGCTATTTTTATGCCAGTTATTATTGAGTTTTCAAGCTCATACCATTCACAAATACGGTAGTCTTCCGTATCGATATTATAGATTTTTGCATTCAACGTTTCAAGCATAAACGGGGAATGTGTTGCAATGTTACTTCCTTCTTTTGTCTGAAAAATGGTTCAATATCTTTCCCTCTTCTACAATATCTAAATGGAGTCTGCCATAACCACCTTACAATTTTTCCGGAAACAGGCTATGCCATATTTTATAAAATTCTGCATACCATCCTGCTTTAATCTTGCAATGTAGCCTTTTTCTTCGATCTGCTGCAGTGCTTCCTCACATGCTGCATCCATATCTCCGCCTTCTGCATATTTTAATTCGATTACAATACCCATCCTGTTTTCTCCAATCTCGATAAGTATGTCACTGTAACCAATACCTGACTCTGCATTGGATATTGTGCGCCATGTGGATTTATAGCCTAACAGTCCTAAAAGAACACCGTGATAAAAATTTTCTTTCTTTTCCTTTGCGACCGCAGTATCTCTGATACTTATGGTATTCCACAGATAATTTCCAAATATCTTTTCTATCTTTTCCGGTTCTTTCTTTACGAATGCCTCACAAAGCTCTTCGAGCGTTTTTCCATCACTTTTTGACACCTCACTGAACCATTCCTTTATCTGTCTGGTAAACAGATTTCTTATTTCTCTATTTGGAATTTTCAACAAATATTTTCCACTTACTGTATGTCCATTTTGTGTCAGATATCCCGTAGTCAAAAGTACACTCCATAAATTTTCTATGCTTCTGTCTATCTCATTGTACGTCAGTTCCTGCGAAACGTCCTTTTCAATGCTTTCTCCTGCGATCAACTGCTCTATTTCCGCTTTTGTCTGGACGTTTGCCTTGTCAATAAACCTGCGCACGATAGAGTTACTGCTGGAATTTGACCAGAAATCCTGTGGTGTGGCATTGGGATCAGCACACAATAAATCAATGTAATTTACAACATCCCACGGACAATATACATCTGCATTACCGAATCTGTAACCATCATACCATTCCTTTACTTCCTCGAAATGCGACGATAATCCATAATCCAGAAGCATTTTTTTTACTTCTTCATCGGTAAATCCGAATTGCTCATCAAATCTTGTATCCATGACAGATAACACCTTAAAGTTATTAATTCCTGTAAAGATACTCTCTTTCGATACTCTTAAACATCCTGTCAAGATGGCAAATTGCAGGAAATCATTCGTTTTCAATGCCTGCCCTAATAGTCCACGAATAAGTTCTGCCATTTCATCATAATAGCCATTACTGAATGCTTTATCCAGCGGTACATCATATTCATCTATGATAATGATCACTTTTTCTCCGTAATGTCTGCATAAAAGTTCTGACAGCAGACGAATACTGTCTGACAAATCTTCCATCTGTCCTGATAAAAGTTTATCATATTGCATACGTTCTTCATCTACCAGTTTTTCACTGTTTTTTAGATAATAATGTCTGCGGGCTTCATTTTTTATGGTAGTAATGATACGTTTTAAGGCTGCATCAAAAGTCAATCCATCTGCGCCCTTAAGTGACAGGAAAATAACCGGATACTTTCCCATATATTCCTCACATATTTTTCTGTTGCGGGAAATATATAGTCCGTCGAAAACAGACTTATCTGTACCAGCTTCAAAAAATGTTTTAAACATACTCATATTCAAAGTCTTGCCAAAACGCCGCGGACGCGTAAAGAGGTTTACCTTTCCCCAGCTCATCAAAAGCTGCTCTATCAGTTTTGTTTTATCGATATAATAAAATCCCTCTTTCCGGATCTCTTCAAAATCTTCAATTCCTACTGGTAATTTTAATCTGTTATCCATGCATGGAAACCTCCCTGAAAATAAATCCGCTACACTTAACCATTAGTATAGCGGATGAATATCCAAAAAACAATATTTGACTATAAACGAAGCCTCATTACTTTTCTGCTACAAGATGCATACGAAACCCTTTCTGTCTCTCTAATTTTTTCACTTTTAAACCTGCTGTTTCGCACATTTTGCGCACTTCCATGCAGCTGTAAATCCGTACATCTCCATGTCCGCCAAGATGTGCCAATGGCATCTCAATATGATTCATCAGCCATATCATAAAATTATTACTCGTGTAATCACGCAATACCAGTTTTCCGCTTTTCTTCAACACCCGTGCCACTCCATTTATAAACGCCTGGGGATTCGGATAATGATGAAAACTGTTCGTACAGATCACTGCATCAAACGTATTTTCGGCAAAAGGAAGATTCTCACTGTCTCCGACTAAAAATTTGGTATGGACAAGTTTTTTCTCCTGTGCCACTTCGATCATACGGGGCGTCAGATCGATTCCCGTATAATTCCTGTCAGGAAATTCTTTCACCAAAAGTTCTATCATTGGACCTGTTCCACACCCCACATCTAAAAGTTCCTGAAATGGATATTTTTTTAATTCTTCAAGAACCGGCGGATAATCGTCCTTACACATTTCATACACACCCGCATGCCCGGAATCATATACTTCCGCAGCTTTGGTAAATTCTTTTATCGATAAATCCTTATATTTCTGTTCTGTAAACATTTCCGTTTTCTCCTTTACAGTCTGGTGATTTGTCAAATCTCATAGTTAGCATTAACTAACCATAATCATGATACCATACCAACCCTGAAAAAGAAAGTATCTTAATACTATTCATTCAAATAATCATACGCTATCCGTTCAGCTCCATCTCTGACATATATATTTCCACATTTGCGGAATCCAAACCGTTCAATTGCAGTCTGCATAGAAATATTATCTTTGTGTGTATCAATACGAATATAGTCTATCTGTTCAATGCAATATTCAAAACATACTCTGGCGATTCCTTTACATAGCTGTTTCCGGCATCTATATCTGTTTTTAATATTTCCTCGTCAGGGTATCCCTTTCCCCATTGCGTTTTATTCCCCTGCGCAATCATATATGCCTTTGCCGTTTCAAAAATTGCCATAATCTGCTTTGTATCTTCTGTTGTGCTTTTTCTTATTTCCATACCCCTTAATCCTTATACTATCGTTTCTAAATAGGTATCATCATTTGATATGCTTCTTTTAAATTTTATCATATATTCCCAATGCTTTCTATCTTCAAATACCATCACTTTCTCCACTGGAATGTCCCTGACTGCTGTCCACATATATTATGAAAACTGGCATAATATTGTCAGATAAATCAGGATTGCTTGAAAACGCTCCCTGTATCGGCTATAATTTCAACGTAACAAATCGGAATTGATGGAGGTAGTGTGAATTATGAAAAAGATTGTATGTGCAATGCTATGTATTCTGCTTGTATTTAGTTTGAGTGCTTGTGGCGGAAATGTTAATGAAGTAAATACGCATAATGTAGAATCTGAAATATATTCTGAAGAGGACATTGCAGCTGCTATTGACACCATAAAAAAAGAGTTTAAGAGCAACTGGAATGGATGTACTCTTACAGAAATTTATTATGCAGGGGATGACAGCTCTAAAGGCCATCAAGATTGGGCAGATAGGAACAATGCAGATGAAGCCATTGTTTTGCTATCTTCATTCGATGTTGATTCATCTGGAGGAGATGGTTCTCTGAATCCAAATAGTACATACAATGATTGGAAGTGGATTTTAGTTAGAACAAACGGCGGACAATGGCAACATGTTGACCATGGATATTAAAATAAATTCCTGTTTAAGGTGCATAGATTTATGATTCTCAAAAGAAGGTAAAATAATGAGCAGCTGCCTTCTGAACCTCCTTCAAACATACAACTTAAGAAAGAACTTCAAATGACTCACACAAAACGTAAATCAAAAATTATCCTTATTATACTGCTTGCCGTGATTCTTACACTCTGCGGTATCAGCGTCTGGTATGTCAATGACTACTATCACGCTGTTGATGTAGATGAGGCTTTAACCTCCTCCGATACCGTAACGGTAAGTTCTACTGCCACCGGCATGCTTTTTGACGGACCAGGTACGAAAGATGCGCTTATTTTCTATCCTGGCGCCAAAGTAGAGGCAATCGCATACGCACCACTGTTAAAACAGATCGCAGGAAGCGGCATCGACTGTTTTCTTGTCAAAATGCCCTGCAACCTTGCTTTCTTTGGTATGAATAAAGCGGATGACATCATGGCGGATTATTCCTATGAACACTGGTATCTGGCGGGTCATTCCCTCGGCGGTGCCATGGCTGCAAGCTATGCAGGGAAGCATTTAAATGATTTAGACGGACTGATCCTGCTTGCTTCCTATTCCACCAGTGATCTTACAAAAGCTGATTTCCCGGTTATTTCCATATATGGCAGCAATGACGGTGTCTTAAATACGGACAAAGTTGTAATCAGCCGTGACCTTATGCCCGCTGACTATTCGGAACATGTGATCGAAGGAGGAAATCATGCCGGTTTTGGGAATTACGGTGCACAAAAAGGTGACCATGATACAGCGATTTCCCATGATGAACAATGGAGAGAAACCGTATCCATCTGCACATCAGTGCTAAAAAAGTAATAGAAATGTAATCCAAACACTCTAAAAAGGAGCTGAGATACTGCTAATTTTAATCAGCTAGTGCGACAGCTCCATTTTTAAACTATATTATTTTTTACCATCTAAAAATTCTTAAATCCATATCCCGCAGCTCTCACAGCATCAATAAAATCACCCAGCACTGCTGCATTCGTCTCCGACTCCGCATGGAGCAGATAAATCGCACCCGGATGGAGTTTATCTTTCATCTTCTGCAGGCTTGATACATGATCCGGCTGGTTATTGACATCATAATCAAGATATGCAAAACTCCAGAAAATACTCTTATAATTACAGTTATTTAACAGTGCAAGCGACTGCTCACTGAATCTTCCGGTCGGATAACGGAACAGGTACATGTCATACCCAAAGTTTTCCTTGATATAGGCATGATTCTCTGTTACCTCATTTTCCTGCTTATCTAAAGTCAATGATGGCATACCCGCAGATGGATGTGTCACACTGTGGTTTCCAAGCACATGACCTTCATCAATTATACGTCTTACCAGATCAGGATTGTCCTTCGCATATGGTTCCGTTACAAAAAATGTAGCAGATACACCTTTTTCTTTTAAGGTATTTAAAATGCTCTCGGTCTGTCCATATTCATAACCTTCATCAAATGTCAGATAAATATCTTTTGTATCATCACCGATGAAGTACGCATTATATTTTCCATAAGTCTCCTGTGCATTGATGGCGTCAAGCGGACGGTTTTCGTCATCCGTGTGGCTGCCAAGTCCCCAGTCATGACTGGTCGCATCTAAAGAAGCTACGTTTTCAATCTGCGTATTCTGCAGCACCTGTCCGGTCGTGCCTGTGCCTGTTTCCGTAGATGTCTGGTCTTCCGTACTCGGAACATCCTCTACCGATTCTGTAGCGTCTGTTCCGTCTTTTCCATAGGACTCATACGTTTTTAATACAGCATCCCCGATTGCTTTCGCGTAACTGTCAAGGTTTGCATCAAACAACTGGTTATCCGTCGGGCTGTTCATAAAACCAAGTTCAACGATACATGCCGGCATGTTTGTGTGCAGATTTACATAATAATCTTTGCTCTCGCTCTTTTGTGTTCCTTTCTTTACGCCGCGGTTTCTTGAAACTCCTGCAGCATCCAGATTGTCCATGATATTCTGGGCAAGTGACTGTGCCTTATCATCTGCATCACTGCGGATCCAGGTCTCTACGCCATTTCCCTCACCGGTATTTCGGTGCAGCGACACAAAATAATCGGCATTATTCTGGTTTGCAAAGTTTGTCCGCTCCTCTAACGACAAAAATGTATCATCCGAACGTGTCATGATAACCTGCACATTTTCCTTGTCAGTAAGATATGCTGCCACTGCCTGTGTTATTTTTAAATTGTCATTTTTTTCATAACGAAGCCTGTAATCAGATCCATTATCTTTTCCGCCATGCCCGGCATCTAAACATACGATCAGTTTATTCTCGTCTATCTCATCCTGCTTCTCCTGCTCGTCATTAACCGCCACGATCTTCCCTTCGATCTGTGAAAGGTCAATGCCTGCCGGAACCAGTTTGTGCAGCAAACTCCCCATCCCTTTAAATAACGCAAGAACGATCAGAAGCTGCAGCGAACAATATACTATGCATACCAGGTTTCTCAGTCGTTTTTTTCTTCGCTTCTCTGCATTCAAATCCGTTCACTCTCTATCTTTTTTCTTTTTCATTCATTTATATAAATATTTTAGTCCGCAGTGCATATTTCAGGTACTGCGATATTAATACTTTAGTCCGCAGTGCATGTGCTCATTGCTTTACCACATTATATCCCATCCACCTTTAAATGACCATAAAACATTTTCTTAATATTTTATTATGTTTCGTCAAACAGGAACTGTGCCAGTGCATAATTGCTGACATCCTGCCCCTTCGGTGTCAGGTAAATTCTGCCTGCACGGCGCTCTAAGAGTCTCTCTTCCTGCAGATGATTTAAAACTTCCTGATACACTGCCTCAATCGGTATTCCAAAGTCATGAAAGAAATCATCTCTGGAAATTCCATCGATCATACGGAGTCCTAAGTACATAAACTCTTCCATCTGGGCATATCTGCTTACAGATTCTGCCGAGGCATGTAGATTGGTTGCCGGAAGTTGTTCCACTGTGCCATCTTCATGATGATTTTCCCAGATACCTTCGCGGATTGCTTGTGTCTGTTCTAAATAAGTATATAGATCCGATGTATTGGTGTAACGTATGTTTTCCATCAAAGAAGATGCACCAAGTCCCATTCCGAGATAGTTGACACGTGTCCAATAACCAATATTATGTCTGCATGCATATCCCGGCTGCGCAAAATTTGACACCTCATAATGCACATAGCCATTTTCTTTCAGTACCTGTTCCGTCATCTGCGTCATCTCGTAGACTTCATCTTCCGTCGGCAGTGCATCCGTTGCCATTCCCGCACGCTGCTTGACCGCATCAAATTTATAGAGATCGTAAAAAGGTGTTCCTTTTTCAATGATCAGCGAATAGGCAGAAACATGCTCCGGTTTCAGACGGCATACTTTCTGCAGGGAATCCGCATAGGTTTCTATATGCTGCCCCGGAAGAGAACTCATAAGATCCACATTGATATTGGAAAATCCTCCTGCCCTTGCAAGTTCATAGGTCTTTAAAAACTGCTCCCAGGTATGGATACGTCCTAGCATTTTTAATTCAACATTCTGTGCAGACTGCAGCCCCAGACTGATCCGGTTGATCCCGGACTGTCTGTATACTGCAAACTTCTGTGCCGTGACAGTTCCCGGATTGCACTCAATGGAAACTTCCGCACCCGGCAGCAGGGAAAAACTCTGATGCACAGCATCCATGATCGCTGCCATATCCGACTCCCAAAGCCATGACGGTGTACCGCCGCCAATATATACGGTCGAGACCACATAATCCCTGCAATGGGCTCCATAGTAGGTAATCTCTTTACAAAGTGCCTTCACATACTGTCTCTGTGTATCTTCATCCGCCGGAAAAGAAAGGAAATCACAATAATTACATTTCCTGACACAGAACGGGATATGGATATATAATTCCAGTTCCTTTTTTTCCATTTTTAATCCTCATCCAGTTTTAAAACACTCATAAATGCTTCCTGCGGAATCTCAACATTTCCGACCTGACGCATACGTTTCTTTCCTTCTTTCTGTTTCTCTAACAGTTTCTTCTTTCGGGAAATATCACCACCATAACATTTTGCAAGCACATCCTTGCGCATTGCCTTGACTGTCTCACGCGCGATAACTTTACCACCGACAGCCGCCTGGATCGGTATTTCAAACAGATGTCTCGGAATCTCTTCCTTTAACTTTTCACACATTTTTCTTCCGCGCTCGTAGGCACTGTCTTTAAATACGATAAAGGAAAGGGCATCCACCTGCTCTTTATTGATCAGAATGTCAAGTTTTACCAGCTCGGAACGCTCATATCCTTTTAATTCATAATCGAAAGATGCGTAACCTCTGGAACGTGATTTTAATGCGTCAAAGAAATCATAAATGATCTCATTTAACGGCAGATCATATTTGATGAGTGCACGCGTCTCCTCTAAATATTCCATACTCAGATAAACACCGCGGCGTTCCTGACATAACTTCATGATTGCGCCGACATATTCACTCGTCACCATGATCTCTGCCGATACAACAGGTTCTTCCATGTATTCGATCTCAGACGGATCCGGGAGGTTTGACGGGTTTGTCAGGTCAATGACCTCACCGTTTGTCTTATGCACTTTATAAATAACTCCCGGTGCCGTTGTCACAAGGTCTAAATTAAACTCACGCTCTAAACGTTCCTGAATGATCTCTAAATGAAGTAATCCTAAAAATCCACAGCGGAATCCAAAACCAAGTGCTAAAGATGTCTCCGGTTCATACTGCAGGGAAGCATCATTGATCTGCAATTTTTCCAGTGCATCTCTGAGATCCGGATATTTTGCACTGTCTGCCGGATACATACCGCAGTACACCATCGGGTTGACTTTTTTGTAACCCGGAAGCGGTTCACTGCATGGACGGTTGGCATTCGTCACGGTATCGCCGACACGGGTATCACGGACATTTTTGATGCTTGCACAGATATAACCTACCATTCCCGCCGCAAGCTCATCACATGGGATAAACTGTCCTGCACCAAAATATCCGATCTCTGTGACCTCGGACTGTGCACCGGTTGCCATCATACGGATGGTATCTCCCACTTTTACCGTTCCCTCTTTGATACGGCAGAATACGATGACTCCTTTATAGGAATCATAAAGTGCATCAAAGATCAGCGCCTGAAGCGGAGCATCTTTATCTCCGGTCGGCGCCGGGATCTTCGTCACGATCTGCTCTAACACCTGATCGATATTTAAACCGGTCTTAGCGGAAATACGCGGTGCATCCTCCGCCTCAATACCGATCACATCCTCGATCTCCTTTACCACCTCATCCGGCTGTGCACTCGGAAGATCGATCTTATTAATAACCGGCATCACGTCAAGATCATGGTCTAATGCAAGATATACATTTGCCAGTGTCTGTGCCTCCACGCCCTGTGCAGCGTCTACAACCAAAATCGCACCATCACAGGCTGCAAGGCTTCGTGACACTTCATAATTGAAATCGACGTGTCCAGGTGTGTCGATCAGGTTAAAAATGTATTCTTCCCCATCATTTGCCTTATAAATGATACGAACCGCCTGTGACTTAATCGTGATTCCACGCTCACGCTCTAAATCCATATTATCAAGAACCTGTGCCTGCATCTCCCTGCTGGTCAGTGTTCCTGTTCTTTCTATAATACGGTCAGCAAGCGTTGATTTGCCGTGATCGATATGTGCTATAATACAAAAATTTCTGATTTTACTCTGATCTATTGACATTTTATTCTCCATTCCAAAAAATAATCAGGCATTTACCCATACTTTTTTATTATACGGGAAAAGCAAAGGAAACGTCAAGTCGTCCGCAGTCCACTTTCGCGGTTCTCTTTCATTTATTAACAATTAAAATACAAAAATTCACAATATGTTCACTGGATTTTTAGTACTTTTGGGTGCATAATAAATTTGCTGTTAAATATTTAACAGTTGGGTTTCCGTAGTCACTATGACTTAAACCCCCTTCTTAATATGAAAATTCCCAACACAGCGGCTGCAAACGCTGTGTTGGGAATTTTTTTGCTCATTCATAAATTGGATAAGAAGTTCCTTCTCTCATAAATACCGGAATCACATCGATCGGTGCCGGTACTGTCACATAGTTTCCACCCTCATATACTTTTTTCGTATATGCATCTGTCCACTTTGTACCAGACGGAAGATAAACCCTGCGTTCTGTCGCTCCGGCTTCCATGACCGGTGCCACCAAAAGATCCGGGCCAAACATGTATGCATCTTCCACGTTCCAGCTCTCCTTATCTTCTGCAAAATCAAAGAACAGCGGACGCATCACCGGTGCCCCTGTCTTACTTGCCTGTTCCATGCAGGAACGGATATACGGGCGGAGGCGCTCACGGATAAACAGATATTTTTTCAATATCTCATAATTATCCTCTCCAAAACTCCATACCTCATTATCCTGACCGGAGGTAAGCTGGCGCACACCATCGATAAACTCCTGTTCCCTCTCATACCACGGGGAACGTTCTCCATGCATACGGAATACCGGACAGAATGCACCCCATGCAAACCAGCGGACTAAAAGCTCCTTAAATGCCGGATCTTTGATATCCCCACCAAGGAATCCTCCGATATCTGATGTCCACCACGGAATGCCTGCCACACACATGTTAATTCCTGCCTGAAGCTGTTCTCTCATAGAACGGAACGAAGAATACACATCCCCGGACCAGGTAAGGACACCGTATTTCTGGCTGCCAGCCCATGCACAGCGCACCAGACTCATGATGTCTTTCTCTCCCTCCGCTTTTAAGCCATCATAAAATCCTTTTGCATAACCGACCGGATAAATATTACTGCACTGTAATGCAGGTCCCGCATAATAGCGGTAATTATCAAAATCATAAGGACCATACTCCGGCTCTGCCTCATCTAACCAGAAACAGCGGATTCCGTTTTTATAGTAGTTTTCCTTACATTTATCCCATACAAACTTCTGTGCTCCCGGATTTGTCGCATCATAAAATACCGTATTACCCATCCAGCTCATATGATAGGACAGTCCTCGATCCGGTGTGACAAGATATCCCCTGTCATTCATCTCCCCATAATTTTCGCTGCGCTCATCCACCGTCGGCCAGACAGATACGACCGTCTCGATTCCCATACTCTTTAATTCATCCACCATTGCTTTTGGATCTGGCCAGTCTCTCGGCTCAAACTTAAATTCACCCTGCATTGTCCAATGGAAAAAGTCGATCACGATCGCATCCATCGGAAGTCCGCGTTTTTTATGTTCCCTTGCAACTGCAAGTATCTCATCCTGATTGCGGTAACGCAGCTTACACTGCCAGTATCCCATACCATATTCCGGCATCATCGGTGTTCTTCCGGTTGCCGCAGAATACTGTTCTTCAATCTCAAACGGTGTATCTCCCGCCGTGATAAAATAATCCAGTTTCTTTGTGCTCTTTGCATGCCACTCAGTCTTATTTGCTCCGAAAATGGCTGTCCCAATCGCCGGATTATTCCAGAAAAATCCATAACCTCTGTTTGAAACCATAAATGGTACACTCGCCTGGCTGTTTCTGTGTGCCAGTTCCAATATCGCACCTTTTTTATTCAGATTTTTTTCCTGATACTGCCCCATACCAAATATTTTTTCATCATCAAATGCTTCAAAACGCATGGTCAGTTCGTAATCTGTACTTCCTGGAATCGGTTTTAATTCTCTTGCATCAATACGCAGTGGCACGCAATAGCGGTTGATCCGGTTTCTGTTTCTCCAGTACTCTTCGGTCAGAAGCCCTCCCTTCTGATTAAAATAGCTGATCCATCCCTCCGGGGAGATCACCGCCGTGATCTTTCCGTTTTTTACCGTGTATACGTTTCCGGTCTGATGATATTTTGCAAATTCTTCTCCGCGATACCACGGATCTGTCGTGTCAACTTCCCTGCATTCCACCTGAATAGGGCATTTTTTTACTTCCTCGGTCAGCGCCCAGTCATGTGCATCCATCTGTGCTTCCTTCGTCATGCGCACACGGAAAGAATTTTCTCCCCATGGTTCTAACCACAATGTCGATGTTCCATCTGCAATTACCAGTCTGTTATTTTCTTCGTAAACTCTCATCTAACTTTTCCTCTCTTATATGAATCATTCAAAATTAATATAACTTGCTATTTCCTGTATTTATCATTTTTTCCAGTTGATATAAATTTGTAAAATTTTCCGTCCTTTTTCCAGTTAATACAAATTTGCAAAACATTCTGCCCTGTCAGATTATTTCAACATCTCTCCATACAGAACGCCGCGTGACCCTGTCGCAAGGAAAAATCTGCCAAACTTTCTCTTATCGCCGTCGATGCTGTTGATCTCACCATACATCTGATTCTCCCGGTTCAGCCGCTCATACGACTTTCCCTCATCAAGGGTACGGTAAAATCCATATTCCCCATCAAGACGTCCGCAGAAATAAATCGCCTTTTCCTCTGTCAGATACTCCCTTCCTTCGCCGATCACACCAAGTCCCATGCGGTAACATGCATCTTTCGCATCTGTCAGCCTTTTTACATGAATTTCATCTGTTCCGGTGTCATAGCAGAATTTATAAAGTCCCGCGTCACCTAATGCCATGTAAAATACACCGCTTTTTCCACCCTCACCGCGCACTTCCGTCTTATTTGCAGTATCAATATAACCAAAATCGCAGATAGGAAATGTTTCTTCCGGCTGCTTCTGGTAAAAGTTTTTACCGCCGTCCCTGCTCACATAGATTTCAGACGCACCGCCAAAACCGTAAAACAAATCATTACCAGTACGGTCAGAAAAGACTTTCAGGTAACCCTTTTTGACAGGATTTCCTTTCAGATCAAATACGCCTGCTTTTTGAAAATTTTTCCCACCGTCATTGCTGATGATCACCAGTTCCACCGGAAGCCTGATGCCATCTGCCACAGACCAGACAATATTTGTACCGTCCGGTGACATTGCCACCCAGCCGGCATTTACATTCGGATTTTCAATCTCATGCAGTTTTCGGTCAATCTCTGCATTGATGCCAAACGGCATGCTGATCCGCTCAAATGTTTTAAAATTATCACGGGTGCGCACCAGACCGCCTTTTGTTTTCCCTTTCCAGTTTCCCCGTGCCGTCACAATGCCAAGACTGCTGTCTGCATCGGAAATATCTGCATTGATACAGGTAATATAGCGGTTGCCTTCCCTGTCGTCAAATGAATTTTTACATGGTTCATCGAGATTACGGAACGCAAAACCGCCAAGATCCCCGACGATATCAATAAGTTCTGCTTCTCCGGCGACCGGGGCATATACATTCAGATGAACCGTCTCCTCGATTCCTGCACATGCATCATGATAACGCGGATGTTCACCAAGCAGTGCATCCGTCATAAAAACACCGGTTCCGGAATTAAACCATACCTCATTCGGATCGAATGGATTGATCTTAATATCGCTCATCCAGTGCAGCAGACAATGATTGCCATTGTACTCCGGCTTCATATAGGAAGTATTAAAATACAGATCTCCTTTTTCAAGTCCGCACAGGCTCACACTCCAACTATTACCATAATCTTTGGAAAGATATACGATCTCATCACCCTCTTTTTCCCGGCAAAGTGTCGAGCAGACCAAAAGTCCGGGCATCGCTTTACAGGAGGAAATCCCGCCAAATCCATAATTTAAAAATTTTTTTGTCAATACACCATCCGCATCCGGCGTGATATCATCATATCCTGCAATTTTCCCTTCCGAAAAATAATAACGGAGTACTTTTCCACCGATCACATCCCCGGAATCGCAGCTGTATCCGAGATCGACCACATAATTCCATCTTCCGGTAACATTCATCGTCACATAAAGATAAGTTCCATCATAATCATAACGTGATGCCACCAGACCATTCATTTTGCTGTCACTGACTAAAACATTTTCTGGCTGCATCAGCCTTTCAAATGACTGGCCTGCATCATAGGAAACATACAGGCTGTGACCACGCAGTTTATCATTTTCTCTCGTCGTATAGCCTGCTGTCCCTGCGACGATCGTTTTTGCATCATCTGACACCCAGACACATGTCATGTAATTTTCTTCTAAAGTAAGTCTTTTCCAGGTATCTCCTCTGTCCGTGGTTTTCCACAGACCATCTAACTGGCTTGCAAAATAAAGTATATTCTCATCCTTTTTATCTGCTGCCAGACGATATCCGGTTCCTCTTCCGCACAGGTTGCCATGGACAGTCACAGGTATCTTTTTATGGATAAATGTCTCTCCATAATCCTCTGAAATAGAAAATTTTCCATAGCCCTGCCCGTTGATACCGCTCATAATATATAAATATTCCGGATGATTTTCGTCGAGTGCACATGCGATTGGAAATGTTTCAGAGATATCCTCCATGCTCACGCCATCGATCAGACTTTTCCAGTGTTTTTTTTCGTAATCATACCGGTAAACACCGCCGATGTCTGTTCTGGCGTAGAGGATGCCGGGCTGTCTGGGATGGTATAACAGTCCGGTGACGTATCCGCCGCCTGGGATTGGGGCATTTTTGTATTCGTAGTTGATTGTTTTGTGGGCTTTCATTGTATAGGTGAACTCCTTTCGCGGATATTTTTTTCAGTGTAACGATGATTCCCGTTTGCGAGTAAGCAGATTCGCAGTGCTGATAAAAAGAGTCGCTCGCGACTCTTTCGCGCTCGAGCGGTGCTGTTTACAGCTAACTTCTTCTCCGCGAGATGCGCATCCTGCCCGGAGGGCTTTTTGATTCATAGGACGTAATTTCCTATGAATCGAAAAAAGGAACCCCGCCAACAGGATTCCTTCTTAAACACCAGACGAACCCCTACTTTAAAAGTAAGGATTTTCGTCTCAATTTTCTACCACATTTATTCGCCTACTTATACACGAAAAATCCGCTTTAATCTGCATCATAATCATCCAGGAAGTTATGGTACACTCCATCTTTTTTATATCCAATGATAGTCTTTAAATTCACATTGCTGACGCTGTTGAAAATATTGCTGTCAATAAATTCACTTTTTTTGCGCAGTTCGGTGACAAGATCTTTCATTTCCTCACGCTTGGAGCCTTTTGCCCCGCCACAGCTTGTACAGTTTTCCGTAAAACGGCAGGCACACTGGATAAACTGCAGGCGGTTATAGTCACGCCATGCCTTGATGTCCTCTTCCTTTACCAGATAAAGTGGACGGATCAGTTCCATTCCCTCAAAATTCTGGCTGTGAAGTTTTGGCATCATTGTCTCAACTTTTCCACTGTATAACATTCCCATCAGGATCGTCTCGATCACGTCATCAAAATGATGTCCAAGTGCGATCTTATTACATCCTAACTCTTTTGCCTTTGAATAAAGATATCCTCTCCGCATTCTCGCACACAGATAACACGGATTCTTATCTACCTCCGCAACAGAATCAAAAATCTGTGTTTCAAATGTCGTGAGCGGGATATCAAGCAGTTTTGCATTTTCCTGGATAATACGCCAGTTTTCCTCATTATAGCCCGGATTCATACACAGGAAAACAAGTTCAAAATTGCGTTTTCCATGACGGTATAATTCCTGAAACAGTTTTGCCAAAAGCATGGAATCTTTTCCACCGGAAATACATACCGCGATCTTATCGCCATCCTGGATCATTTCATAATCATGAAGTGCCTTGGTAAAACGGCTCCAGACCGGCTTTCTGAATTTTTTGATCAGGCTTTTTTCAATCTGCTCGGTACGCTCTTTTCTTGAATCATCCTCCATCGTCACACGCGTGAGCTGGTATCTTAACCAGGCACGGTAACCACCCTCTAAATTGATGGTATCATAGCCTTCATTATCCAGTATCTCTGCTGCATCCCTGCTGTTTTCCCCCACATGGCAGTACAGATAAACCGGCTGGTCTTTCTTTAAAATATCTGTCTCACCCGCTTCGATCTTTTCTAACGGAAGATTGATGGCACCGTCGATCGCCCCGCGTGAAAAATCATTTTCCGGACGGACGTCGATCAGCTGCAGACCTTCTGTTCCTTTCTGTGCCAGTTCTTCTACGGTAATTGTATTCAAAATATTTCCTCCAATTTCGTATTCTTTTATTTTGTGCGCTTTCCCTCTTTGATCTCATCTAAAACTTCCGCAACTGCCTCGCGCTCATCAAAATGGTATTTCACACCGCGGATCTCCTGATAATCTTCGTGGCCTTTTCCAAGCAATACGATCATATCTCCCGGCTGGGCATTTACCATGCAGTATGCGATCGCTTCTTTCCGGTCGTCGATCTCGATATATTTTCCGTTACTTCTTGCAAGTCCGACTTTAATATCTTTATTGATATCGCGGATGTCTTCATCTCTCGGATTATCACAGGTCAGTACACACAGATCTGCCATCTCACCGGTTACCTCACCCATATCATAACGGCGCAGCTTTGAACGGTTTCCGCCGCCGCCATAGACACAGATCAGACGTTTCGGATGATATTCCATCAATGTCGTAAGCACGCTTCTGGTGCTGACTTCATTGTGTGCGTAGTCAATGATCAGATAATAATCTTTCGATACCGGAAGCATTTCCACACGTCCTTTGACCTGCACTTTATCCAGACCGTCTAAGATTGCCTCATCTGAAATTCCTGCCAGATGGCAGACTAACATTGTTACCAGTGAATTATATACTGAAAATCTTCCCGGAATATGCACTCTTGCCTCGCAGTCCATGCATCCTTTCACATGGAAATGCATACCGAGTTTTCCGTTTTCCTTGATAAATCCAAGATCCGCTGCAACCAGATCAAGCGGTTTGCCAAGAAACGTTTTTTCACTGCCATCTTCCACCCCGAAACTGTGGATCTCACAGGTATGGTTTGCCGCAACTGCTTCGCTGTGCTCATCATCTGCATTTAAAATACCGATCTTGCACTGGCGGAATAACATGCTCTTACATTCTAAATATTCCTCAAACGATGCATGCTCATTTGGTCCGATATGATCCGGGGACAGATTGGTAAACACACCATAATCAAACAGGATTCCTGCTGTTCGGTCCATTTTCAGTCCCTGCGAGGACACCTCCATCACTGCATATTCACAGCCTGCTTCTACCATGGAAGCAAACATGCGGTGCAGTTCGTAAGATTCCGGTGTCGTATTTTTTGACGGAATCTTCTCATCTCCGATCATCGCTCCGATCGTTCCGATCAGTCCGACTTTTTTGCCTGCTGCTTCCAGCACATTTTTGATCATGTATGTCGTGGTTGTCTTTCCTTTGGTGCCGGTCAGTCCGATCGTGATCAGCTTTTCTGCAGGGTAGTCAAACAATGCAGCCGACATCAATGCGAGTGCATAACGTGCAGATTCCACTTTTAACACGGTGATCGTATCAGGAATCTGCGTGGCTTCCTCCGCCCGCTCCACAACAATGACACTTGCTCCTTTTTCCACTGCATCCGGGATATATTTGTGACCATCCGTCACTGCTCCAACCATACAGACGAACATGGTTTCCTTTGCAATCTTTCTTGAATCATAGATAATGTCTCTGACTTCTGCTTCCATGCTGCCCTGTAAACATTCGTATTTTATCTTTTCACAGATCTTACTTAACTTCATTTTTTCTCCCTATATTGTTCAAGACCACGAAAAGCCGCCGTACATTCTGCACGGCAGCCCCTGTATAATATCTTTTTATTTTTCTAAAATGTGTGATGCATCAATCTCCGCTTCAAACACAGTGTGTGACGGTCCCGTCATAAATAAATGGTTCGTTTTCTCATCCCACTCGATCAGAAGAGGTCCACCAATCTGCTCCACAGTAACTTTGCGGTCTGTACGTCCGGTCAGAACACCTGTAACAACCGCTGTCGAACAGCCTGTCCCACATCCGATCGTCTCACCGGTCCCACGTTCCCATTCACGGATCTTGATATAATCACGCTTTACAAACTCTGCAAATGTAACATTGGTTTTATTTGGAAACAACGATGTCATATGCTCGATTGTCTTTCCGTAACGCTCCACATCAAGGTCTGCGACAGAATCCACAAACATTGCACAATGTGGATTGCCCCAGGATACTGCCGTGATATGGAATGTTTTATCTAAGACCTCCACCGGCTGTTCCACGAACTGATCTAAATTTGTATTTACAGGAATTACTTTCGTATTCAGTCTCGGCTCCCCGATATCCGCCCGGATATTAGATACTAATCCATCCGTCACAGTCAGGTTCAAATGCTGCATTCCACCAAGTGTTTCGATCACAAGTTCTGTCTTATCCGTCAGTTTATGGTCATAGACATATTTCCCGACAGAACGAAGTGCGTTGCCACACATTTCGCCTTCTGAACCGTCCGGGTTAAACATCCGCATCCGGAAATCTCCCTTATCAGACGGACAGATTAAAACCATACCGTCCGATCCGATTGCAAAATGTCTGTCACTGACAAAACGTGCCAGCTCCGGTAAATTTGTAATATTCTGATGAATGGCATCAATATATACATAATCATTTCCAAATGCCTGCATTTTTGTAAATTTCATGGTAATCCTCATTTCTGCGCCGCGTTTTTACGCATTCATTGCACGGTCAAGATCTGCGATGATATCATCTGCATTCTCGATTCCGACTGACATACGAAGGAAACAATCTGTGATGCCAAGTTTTTCCTTGATATCAAGTGGTGTATCTTCATGTGTCTGCGTGGTCGGATAAGTGATCAGTGTCTCTGTTCCGCCAAGGCTCTCTGCAAACATGATCATATCAACACCCTTTAAGATTTTCTTTACTGTCTCAAAACTGTCAACGGTAAATGAGATCATTCCGCCAAAACCCGTCGTCTGTTTTTTGGTCACTGCATAATCCTTGTGATCCTCAAATCCCACATAATATACTTTCTGTACTTTCGGCTGTGTTCTGAGCCACTCCGCAACTTTCTTTGCATTTTCATTATGTCTGTCCATACGAACTGCCAGAGTCTTGATTCCTCTTAAGATCAGCCAGCTGTCAAGCGGTGCAAGCTGACTGCCATGGGATTTAATGTGAACATGGATCTTTTCTGCGATCTCCTCGTTATCCTTTACAACTACGATACCGGAAATCGTATCATTGTGTCCTCCTAAATATTTCGTGGAACTGTGTGTTACGATATCTGCTCCAAGCTGTAACGGTTTCTGGAAATACGGTGTCAAAAACGTATTATCTACAACCGTAAGTGCTCCGATACCCTTTGCGATCTCAGAAAGTGCATGGATATCTGCCACCTTCATCATCGGGTTGGTTGGTGTCTCAATGAAGAACATCTTTGTATTCGGGCGGATTGCTGCCTTTACCTCATCAAGTTCCGACATATCCACATAAGTGTGCTCGATTCCGTATTTTCCAAAAACATCGCCGATGATACGGAATGTTCCACCATAAATATCGTCAGATAAGATCACATGATCTCCCGGATTTAACAGGGAAAATACTGCCATATTAGCTGCCTGTCCGCTGGAAAATGCAAATCCTTTGATACCTCCCTCTAAAATCGCCATAGTACGCTCTAATTCCTGTCTGGTCGGATTCTCAAGACGGCTGTATGCAAATCCTGTGGATTCTCCAAGTGCCGGATGACGGAAAGTAGCCGTCTGGAAGATCGGCATGCTGACTGCTCCGGTAAGCGGTTCCGTTCCAAGTGCTCCGTGTACTGCCTTTGATTCAAAATGTAACTCTTCTTTTGTACTGTAATCGTTGTAATTGCTGAAATTCTTCATGCCGTTCTCCTTCTTTTCTATCTTATTATTTCAAGTTTATAAAACATTTATTTCCTGTAACTGGTCTCTTTCATATGTTTCTATTATATAAAACACTTTTTAAAATATATACTCGTCCAGTGCTGTGTATATTGCAAATTGTGCTTTTTTATGTTAGGGTTGGATTGATGTCAGGGGAAAAGGTGGATTAAAGTTCCCTGAATGGCAGTTTGTTTTTCCTGACAGCATTTTATTCATCTAATTCGGAAGGAGTGCCTATATGCCGGAATATAAAAAAGTCGGTTATCTGACATCGAGTTTTAAATTATTTCACTTGAAAGATCAGAATAAAAAGGAGTTTTCCTATCACTATCACGATTTTCACAAGATCCTGATCCTGTTGAATGGTGATATCACTTATTGTATTGAGGGACGTTCTTACCAGCTTGCCCCGAATGATATCGTGCTGGTTCATGCGGGGGAGGTGCACCGGCCGATCATCCAGTCGGAGTCTCCTTATGAGCGTATTATCATCTATGTTTCGCCGGACTTTTTGAAAAAATACAAGGAGCCGGACTGTGATCTTTCACATTGTTTGAAACAGGCTGCTGCTGAGCAGTCCCACGTTCTGCGTTTTCACGGCTCGCGTGCTGCAAAGTTAAAGACAGCGATACAGTCACTTGACCATGCTAAAAACGATAAAGATTTTGCAGCTTCCCTGCATCAGGAAATTTTATTTTTGGAATTTATGATACAGTTAAACCGTGCCGCCATGCATGATGGCATTGAATTTATCAATGATTCTGCCTCCGACGAAAAAATTATCGCTGTGTTAAATTATCTTGGCGAACATCTGACGGAAGACATCTCCATTGATACTTTGTCTGCGCATTTTTTCCTAAGCCGCTCTTATCTGATGCACACATTCAAAGAGCAGACCGGCTACACGATCGGCAATTATCTCTCGACCAAAAGACTGCTTCTCGCAAAGGATCTGATTGCGGAAGGGGCACCGATCACCGAGGTCTGCTATGCATGCGGTTTTAAGAATTATTCGACCTTTTCGCGCGCATACAAAAAAAGTTTTGGAGAGGCCCCACGCGAGTCTCTCCAAAACCTGAAATCCTAGCATCTAACTTTTTCTCACACTTATTGTATGAACAACAGCGTTTGCATCTTACTGGCGCTCTGCCATCTCATTCATGAGCGTCGGTATGAACTGTTTCTTTCTTGAAACGATTCCCTCTAATAAAATGCCCTCACTGCGTTCTTCTTTGCGGAACGCAGCTCCTAAAATTTTGCCTGCATTTTCCCCGTCAAAAATAATCTTTGAAGATTCCTCTAAGATATCTGTCAGCATAACATAGACCATATCGATCTTCTTTTCTGCAAGCACCTGCACCATAAACGGACGTATCTGCTCTGCTACTTTGTCTAACTCTTCCCGGCTCATGGCACTGATCTGCGCTACGCCAAAATCACAGTCATCGGTATGGAAAATTTTGAAATCCTGATAAAAAATCTCTTCTGTCGTTTTCCCACTGAAATTACTGCCCGCCTGGAACATATTTTTCGCATAAGTCTCAATATCCACTTCCGCGATCACTGCAAGAGCCTCCGCAACTGATTTATCTAACGGAGTACATGTCGGTGAACGGAACATCAGCGTATCGGAAATAATTGCAGACAATAAAAGACCTGCGATCTGTTTCGGCACATCCACACTCTTTTCCTGATACATCTGATAAATGATCGTAGATGTACATCCAAGCGGCTGGTTTCTAAAATATACCGGTGAAACTGTCTCAAGACTGCCGAGACGATGGTGATCAATGATCTCTAAGATCTCAGCCTCGTCAATCCCGTCTACCGCCTGCGCCTTCTCATTATGATCAACAAGTATCACCTGTTTTTTCTGCATATTCATCAAATTACGGCGTGAAACCATTCCGGCATAATTACCGTTTTCATTTAAGATTGGGAAATCACGGTGTCTGATTTTTGACATCGTCTCCCGCACTTCATCGACATAGTCTTCAATTCCGAATGTGATGATATTTTTCTGTGTCATAAACTGTTTGATCGGCATACTCTGATTAATAAGACGTGCCACAGAAAAAGTATCAAACGGTGTCGTAATAATGATGCAGTCATGTTTTTCTGCCAAAGTGCGCACGTCCTCGCCGACTTCGATTCCTCCACCGATGATCAGACAGCTCGCATTTGACTCGATTGCCTGCTTCTGCGCCTCTTCCCGGTCACCTAAGATTACCATATCATCATCCTCAATATAGTCTGCCATATATTCCGGATTTGAAGTAGCTACCACTACCTTTCCCCTTACAAAATAGGCATGTTCATTCCCTACAATAATCGTTCCATCTAATGTTGCGGCAATATTTTTATACTGTGTTCGTGCCTGGGATAACACATGATTATCAAAAACGTCCATGTAAGACGTTGCAATATCCTTCGTAACAATGATTCCTTCGAGTTTTCCAAACTGATTGGTTACCGGAAGTGTTACAACCTCTAATTTTTTCATGGTCTCCCATGCACGTCTTAAGGAAATCTGGCTGCTTACGCCTGCCGTTCTTCTGAAATTGATATCCTTAATCTGTGTTCCCGCATAGGTGACTAACTCCGGCTCCTGTGCTCCAAAATAATCCAGCACATAATGTGTCTCCGCATTTACTGCTCCGGCACGTTTTGCCACATAGGTTTTATCGTTTTCTGTCTGATTTTTTAAATATGCATAAGAGAGAGCTGCACAAATAGAATCCGTATCAGGATTTTTGTGCCCTACAACCCAAACTTTTCTCTTTTCTGCGCTCATGAAATTCCTCTCTTTACCTAAAAAATAGCAGCTATTATATTGATTGCTGCAAAATTCACTTTTCTTATTTTAAAAAAGAAAGAAACAGACGCTGGCAATGCCGGCGTCATGTTGTATACCATTAAAAGTGAAATACTCCCATAGAGTATAAAATAAAAATAATCAATACTACAAAATTTAAGATTGAAAACCAGGACAACAGCTTCACATAACCTTTGACAGAGTCCACACCACCCTCCATCTCGTCCATTTTTTCGATCTTGGAATCAAACTCATTGAACAGATCCTGTATGTTGCGATAACATTTGACATTTTCCGTGTGTACTTTTTCAGAAAGATCCGTCTTAATGGACTCCAACTGTGACGTTGCATTCTCTAACAGTTCTTTGACCTCCGCAATCTGTCCCTCGCTGAGCTTCTTATTTGCAATCGCCTGTTCCTCTAAGAACTGTTTGTTCGCAGCGATCTGTTCTTCATTTAATTTCCGGTTAGAAGCTGTCTGTTCCTCATTCATCCTGCGATTTAAGGCAATCTGTTCCTCACTGGTCTTTCGGATATCAGCCACCTGTCCGCTAAGACCTGCCTCAATCTCAGCCATTTTCGTCGTCACTTTATCCGCAAGCGCATCTACCTTTCTTCCAAACTCAGTAACGATCTTGTCCGCCTCTTCCTGACGTTCTGTTAAAATATGTTCTAACTCCTGTGCTTTGCCGGCTCTCTCATCCACAAGTGACTGCAGTTCCGCTGCCTTACTCTCCTTTGCCTCTAAAAGCACCTGAAGCTGTTTTGCTTTCTCGCGAAACTCATCGATCTGACTGATCAGTAAATCTTCATTTTCCACGTCCTTTTGTGTCCTTTCCTGTTCCTGCGTGTGCATCTGTCCACTCTCTTCCGGCTTATTCCGGTTCAAAAGTCGTACATTCTGCGGCACCATCCGCTTTTTCCGGGGTTGAAGCTGTCTGAATACCATCTGCCATAAACCAGCCATCTGTGTTCACTTCTTCCCCCTTTCTGATTTTTTTCGCAATATATCATGGTTATTCTATCATTATCATTTTTCTTTGTAAACAATAAATTATTTTCCATTATGTTAAACATGTGGACTGTGAAACTTTATATTTTCATTAAAAATCGTATAGATGACAAAGAAGCGATTCCAACCGGAACCGCCTCTGTCAAAAAAGGGATTATTTTTTCTTAAATATGATTTCATTTCACAAATATTATGTTTTTGATTATCTACATAATTTTTTGAACTCATCAGCTACGAACTGGACTTTTGTTCCAATGACAACCTGAACAGCTGTTTTACTTGGTCTGATAACACCAGCAGCCCCTGCTGATTTGATTTTCTTCTCATCTACTAAAGAACTGTCTTTTACTTCAAGCCGAAGTCTTGTAATACAGTTATCAATACTTTTAATATTTGCTGCACCACCAACGCCTTCTAAAATTGCTGCCGCTACAGTTGTATAATCACTGCTCCCAAGGTCGACATTTTTCTCTGCTTCCACATCATCGTCTTCTCTACCAGGAGTTTTCAGATCAAACTTTGTGATAGCGAAACGGAATACAACATAAAATACAATAAATGCTGCAATACCAAGTGGAATGATCATCCAGGTATTCTTCGCTGCCGGAAGGGTTGCAGAGAAAAGAAGGTCTGTTGCTCCAGCAGAGAAACTAAAACCTGCTCTAAATCCAACTAATACCGTGATCACTGTGAAGATACCATATAATAATGCGTATACAACATAAAGTGCCGGTGCAAGGAACATGAACCCAAACTCAAATGGCTCTGTAACACCACAGACAAATGCACAGACAGCTGCGGAGGCAACCAGACCGATTGCAACTTTCTTCTTATTACTCTTAGCCGTCTGAATCATAGCAAGAGCTGCACCCGGAACACCGAACATCATACATGGGAAGAATCCAGACATATACATACCTAAATCCCATGTTACATCTGCCGACGTCTCGCCTGCCCAGAAATGTTGTAAATCCCCAAGTCCGATCGTATCAAACCAGAATACATTGTTCAGTGCATGATGTAATCCGGTTGGAATCAGCAATCTGTTTAAGAATGCATAAATACCTGCACCAACAGGACCAAATCCAACAATTCCTTCACCGATTGAAACTAATGCTCCAAATAATAAAGGCCAGATGAATAATAAGATTGCGGATACAATGATAGAAACAACGCCTGCAACGATTGCTACACAACGCTTACCACTGAAGAATGATAACCAGTCAGGTAATTTTGTACCTTTGAATTTGTTGTAGCATGTTGCACCGATGATACCGGCAAGGATACCGATAAATGGGTTTGCAATCTTACTGAATGCAAGCACTTTTGTCTCATTCTCTGCAATTACCGGCATTAACGTTGTAACAACCCCTGTAGAAAGAAGGTTTGTCATCATTAACCATGATGCCAAAGCTGCAAGAGCTGCTGTACCATCATTATCATCTGCCATACCAACGCCGACACCGATAACAAAAAGGATTGCCATGTTATCGATCAAAGCTCCTCCTGCTTTTACAAGGAAGAAACCGATCATCTGAACGATACCGGAAACATCGCCCCCCTGCATGGTAGATGGACATAGCGCATATCCAATACCCATTAAGATACCACAGATTGGAAGACACGCTACAGGAAGCATTAATGCTTTTCCCAATTTCTGTAAATACTTCATCATAATAAAAGCTCCTCCTTTTTTTTATCCCTTTTCGTTTTATTTTATGCCGTTATAAGTACGGCTAAAATACATTTTAATCTCCATTCTTGCGCTGTCTTTCAATGAAAACAACGTTTTCATTTGCATCTCAAGTTTGTGCGTAAGCACAAATCTTGCGTGTGAAAAATCTTATTTTTCACACTAACAACTGTATATTGCGCTTTATTTATTTAGAATCAATACTGTGTCGCCAGGTTCTACTTCCTGATCTGTCACTGTTTCCACTGTCTGATAATCTGATGTATTGCACACAACCACAGGCGTGATCACGTCATAACCGGCTTTTTTTACTGCGTCAAGATCAGCCTCTATCAACAGTTCTCCCTTTTTCACAGAATCACCATTGCCTTTATATGCAGTAAAATGTTCTCCCTTTAATGCAACCGTATCAAGTCCTATGTGTATGAGCAGTTCTACACCTTCTGAAGTCGTCATACTTACTGCATGCATCGTATCAAATAACATCTCAATCGTACCATCGGCCGGTGCATATATCCTGCCTTCCACAGGAATAATTGCAACACCTTTTCCTAAAATCTCCTCTCCAAAAGTTGGATCACTTACATTACTGATCGCAACCGTTTTTCCTTTTACTGGTGAACCTATCTCAATCCCTTTTTCTTTTTTCTTAAAAAAATCAAACATTTCCATACCTCTTTTCTGCTGTATTATTGTCAGGTTTATCCTGCCATACACACACGTTTTATATGTATCGCCAGAAACATGATTTCCTCGCTGGCAATTCCGCTGCCATATTCCTTTTCAATATATTCAGCAATATGTTTACTGCATTCATATTCCTTCGGATACTTATTTTCCATCATCCTTGCAAATTCAATCTCCTCATCTTTCAACAATTCATGCCGGTAAAGGCGCTGTACCAAAAACTTAAGATGAGTGATAAATCTCTCATAATGCAGAGATTCCTCATCAAACTCAATTCCCATTTCCAGCCTGACCAGTTCTAAAATCTTCTGAATCATATTCGTCATTTCAAATGTATCATTGATCGTCGTGTTGTATTCTGCATTCACAAAATGCAGGGCTATAAATCCTGCTTCATCTTCCGTAAACTCTGTACCCAGCTTCTCATTCAAAAGATCAACTGCATATTTTCCCATCAGATATTCCTGATGGTAAAACTTCTTAGTCTCCCAAAGTAATGCATTCTTCAATTGAATCCCCTGCGACTGTCTCTGGATTGCAAAATTAATATGATCTGTCAAAGTGATGTATATATTCTGATTCAGTTGTACATTCAGATTCTTTATTGCGTAGGATATAATATCACTGGTAAGCTGCATGTGCTCTAATGGAATATTTTCTAAAAGTTCCTGAAACTGTCTGGAAAGATTCTCATTCTCAATACGAAAAACCTTCTCGATTTTGCTTTCATCAATCAGTTCTCCCGTATGCGCCTTAAACCCGATTCCCTTACCCATGATAACAATTTCCTGCTGATTCACATCATATGCTGATATTACATTGTTATTAATCACTTTCTGGATAACCATATTCCACTCCGTTTTTGTCCCTAAAAATTAAAAAAAACCAAATTTTACAAAATCTAAGCCAGATATGTAAAATTTGGTTTTGCCTGCTTACCAGTAACAATCCAATGTGCTCTGTTTCTATCTAAATAAATTGTAGCATTTATTGTTTATTATGTCAAGTTTTATTCTTATTATATTTGTTTTTTTGTTAATATCCACCATACTTTTTTCAAAAACCTGTACACAATAACTAATTATCTCACAAATTTGTTTCAAAGAAAGATTTTAATGCATCATATGCCGCATCTTCATCAGCACCTTCCACTGTTATAGTCACAGTCTGGTCTTTTTTTACTCCCATACTCATAACTGCCATCAGACGGGTTGCATCAATTACTTTTCCGTCTTTTTCGAGAGTTACTTTACTTTTAAAATTTTTAACCTCTTTTACGAGCATTCCCGCCGGTCTTGCATGAATACCCAACTCGTCCTTTACTGTGTAACTGAATGATTTCATTTTAATTTCCTCCTATGCTTAGGTTATGCATTTATTATTTTATTTCTTACAGGCAGCACCATTGCAGGTGATACCGATAATTCATCAATACCCATTTTCACAAATGTTTCTGTCAAAGTCAGGTCTGCTCCAAGTTCTCCGCAAATTCCTGCCCAGATTCCTTCTTCATGGGCACTGTCAATAACCATCTGGATCATTTTGAGTACTGCCGGATGATGTGAATCATAGAAACGGTCAAGTTTTGCATTCTGCCTGTCAATAGCAAGCGTATACTGTGTCAGGTCATTGGTTCCAATACTAAAGAAATCCACCTCTTTTGCTAGATCATCTGCGATCATAACTGCTGCAGGAGTCTCGATCATAACTCCAAATTCAACTTCTTTATATGGCAATCCCTCTGTTGACAATTCCGTTTTCACTTCCTCCATGATTTCTTTTACTTTTTTCACTTCCCATACAGATGCGATCATAGGAACCATAATGGAAATATTGCCAAACATGCTTGCACGCAGCAACGCTCTTAACTGTGTTTTAAAAATTTCCGGCCGGTTCAGGCAGATTCTTACTGCACGATATCCCAATGCCGGATTATCCTCACGATCAAGTCCAAAATAATCTATCTGCTTGTCTGCTCCGATATCTAATGTGCGGATGATCACCTTTTTTCCAGCCATCACTTCTGCAACCGTTTTATAGGCCTGGAACTGTTCTTCCTCTGTTGGAAAATGATCACTCTGCAAATATAAAAACTCACTTCTGAAAAGTCCGATTCCGGCCGCATCATTCTGTAAAACAGCTCCTAAATCTTTTACCTCACCAATATTAGCATAGAGTTTGATCTCTTTTCCATCTTTTGTAACAGTCGGTTTTCCCTTTAACTGCTGTAATAATTCCTGACGTTTCTTCTCATTCTGCTGTTTTTTCTCGTATTCTTTTAATATTTCTTCCTCTGGATCAAGGATCAAAATACCCTTAAATCCATCTATAATTGCATACTTTCCATTCACTCCTTTTGGAATTGCCGCTGATACCAATGCCGGAATATTCATCGTTCTGGCAAGAATGGCTGTATGAGAATTGGTAGAACCTTGTCTTGTCACAAATGCAAGCACTCTCTCACGTTCTAACTGAATTGTCTCGCTTGGAGCAAGGTCGTCCGCTGCTATAATATATTTTTCTTCATCGTCCGCATGCACAGTTTCTTCTTTCCGGGATAAAATACGGATCACACGTTCAGAAATATCTTTTACATCTGCTGCACGTTCTTTCATATAATCGTCATCCATATCCGCAAACATCCTTGCAAAATTATCTCCCGTCGTCGCTACAGCAAATTCTGCGTTCACAGACTGCACTGCTATGATATTACAAATAGAATCCAGATAATCTTCATCCTCTAACATCATCTGATGTACTTCAAAAATTGCTGCATTTGCTTCACCAACTTCTTTGACTGCCTTGTCATAAAGTGCCTTTAATTCTTCTGTTGCCTGATCTTTGGCTGCTCTAAAACGTGAAATTTCTGCCTGTGTGTCATCAATTTTCACACGTCTTACCACATTGTTTTCTTTAAAAACTTCTTTGATTTTTCCAATCGCAATTCCTCCGAATGCAATCTTTCCATTAATTTGCTGCATTTGTTTCCCCCCTCTAAACAACAAGTCACATTACTCCACCACATCTGCATTCAAAATCAAAAAAACCGAAAAAGCACACGCAATCATAAGCGTCTTACTTTTTCGGTTTAGTACATTTGCATGTGAACTACCCTTAATATATATTTTTATTATACGTTTTTACCCTGTTTTTGTCAATACACAATTTTGTATTATGCTAATTATATACTTTGCATACAATTATGATATAATTTTCGACATATTTTCACAGATATATCTTATTCTTATTCTTATTGGAACGCCTGCTATCTGTTCCATGCTCCAGTTATAATCCTGCATTCAAAAATTTATCTTATTACCAGCTTCTGACTTGCAAAAAGCCCGAAAAGGCTTATACCTTTCCGGGCTTTGGAAATTTACATCAATTCAGACAAGATCTGCAGCTTATTTGTAAAGCTCAACCAGTCTCTGTAAGTGCTCATAACGAGCCTTTGCAGCTTCCTCAGATGCAGCAAAGAGTTTCTGTGCTCTCTCTGGGAAGGATCTTGTCAGACGGCTGTAACGTGTTTCGTTGTTCAGGAAATCCTGGTAAGAACCATCACCTGGCTTAGATGTCAGTGTGAATGGGTTCTTTCCTTCTGCTTTGAGTGCAGGATTGAAGGAGAATAAGTTCCAGTAACCAGCAGCTACTGCTTTCTTCATCTCATCCTGGCAGTGGTTCATTCCACCTTTAACACCGTGTAACTCACATGGAGCATAACCGATGATTAAAGAAGGTCCGTTGTAAGCCTCTGCTTCAGCTAATACTTTAACAGCCTGAGCCATGTTTGCACCAAGAGCGATCTGTGCTACATATACATAACCATAGCTCATAGCGATCTCTGCAAGGCTCTTCTTGCCGATATCTTTACCAGCAGCAGCGAACTGACAAACTTCACCGATGTTGGAAGCTTTAGAAGCCTGACCACCTGTATTGGAGTACATCTCAGTATCGAATACCATAACGTTTACATTATGTCCGGAAGCAAGAACATGGTCTAATCCACCGAATCCGATATCATATGCCCATCCATCACCACCGAAGATCCATACGGACTTCTTAGCGAGGTAATCTTTCTTATCAAGTGCTGCCTTAGCATCTGGGCATCCAGCTGCTGCAGCTTTCTCTAACTCTGCTACAAGAGCTTCTGTTGCAGGTGTATTTGCTTTTGTATCGTTCTTTGTCTCAACGAATTTATCAAATGCAGCCTTTAACTCAGCGCTTGCTTTGTCAGAAGCAGCACATTTCTCAGCGCTTGCGATAGCCTGATCACGTAATACTTCCTGACCGATCTGCATACCTAAACCATGCTCAGCGTTATCCTCGAATAAGGAGTTAGCCCAGGCCGGTCCTTTTTTGCTGTCTTTGTTTACTGTATATGGTGATGTAGCAGCCGGACCACCCCAGATAGAGGAACATCCTGTTGCGTTGGAGATGTACATATGCTCACCAAATAACTGAGTAATTAAACGAGCGTATGATGTCTCTGCACATCCTGCACAAGAACCTGAGAACTCAAGTAATGGCTGGTTGAACTGAGAACCTTTTACAGTGTTGTCTGCTGGCATACCAGGTTTCTTGCTTACGTTAGCAACTAAGTAATCGAATACTGGCTGCTCGTCTGCCTGAGATTCCTGTGGAACCATCTCGATAGCACCAACCGGACATACTGTGATACACTCGCCGCATCCCATACAGTCTAATGGAGATACGCTCATTGTGTATTTGTACTCGCTTGCCTTTGGTTTTGTATCAGCAACTTTGATATTGGAAGGAGCTGCTTTTACTTCATCCTCACTTAACATGAACGGACGGATTGTTGCATGAGAACATACAAATGCACACTGGTTACACTGGATACATTTCTCTGCATTCCATGTAGGAACTGTTACAGCTGTACCACGTTTCTCGTATGCTGCTGCACCATGCTCGAACTGTCCATCAGGGTTGCCCATGAATGCAGAAACTGGTAATGAATCACCATCCATTAAGGAGATCGGGTTCATTAAATCTTCTACCATCTTAACTGTCTCTGGACGACCTGTTAATTTCTTAGGAGCCGGATCTGCTGCCGGGTTAGACCAGGAAGCCGGAACCTCTACTTTATGAACTGCATCAACACCAGCGTCGATTGCTTTGTAGTTCATCTCTACGACTGCATCACCTTTCTTACCATAGGATTTCTTAGCAGCCTGTTTCATGAAATCTACAGCCTCTTCGATTGGCATTACGTTTGCTAATTTGAAGAATGCAGACTGTAAAATTGTGTTAGTACGTTTACCCATACCGATCTCGATAGCTTTATCGATCGCGTTGATGGTGTATAACTGAATATTGTTGTCAGCGATGTATTTCTTAGCAGCAGCATTTAAATGATGCTCTAATTCTTCATCTGACCACTGGCAGTTGATCATGAATACTCCGCCTGGTTTTACATCCTGTACCATCTTGAATCCTTTTGTTACATAAGATGGGTTGTGGCATGCTACGAAGTCTGCCTGGTTGATGTAATACGGGCTTCTGATTGGTTTGTCACCAAATCTTAAGTGGGAAATTGTGATACCACCAGTTTTCTTGGAGTCATACTGGAAGTATGCCTGAATATATTTATCTGTGTGGTCACCAATGATCTTGGTAGAGTTCTTGTTAGCACCTACAGTACCATCTCCGCCGAGGCCCCAGAATTTACACTCAACTGTACCTTCTGCTGCAGTGATAGGAGCCGGTTTAACTTCCGGTAAACTTAAGTTAGTAACATCATCAACGATACCGATGGTGAATCTGCTCTTTGGAGCATCTTTCTCTAACTCTTTGTATACTGCGAATAAACTTGAAGGTGGTGTATCTTTAGAACCTAATCCGTAACGGCCGCCTGTTAATACGATTGTATCAAGACCTGCCTCACGAAGTGTGGTTGCTACGTCTAAGTATAACGGATCACCAAGTGCACCTGGCTCTTTTGTTCTGTCAAGAACAGCAACTTTCTTAGCTGTCTTAGGAAGAACTTTTAAGAATGCCTCAGATACCCATGGACGATATAAACGAACTTTGATAAGTCCGACTTTCTCACCCTTAGCTGTTAAGTAATCAATTACCTCTTCTGCTACGTCGTTTACAGAACCCATAGCTACGATAACACGGTCAGCATCTTCTGCTCCATAGTAGTTGAATAAATCGTAGTTTGTTCCTAACTTCTCGTTGATCTTAGCCATGTATTTCTCAACGATTGCCGGTAACTCATTGTATGCTGTGTTACAAGCCTCACGATGCTGGAAGAAAACATCTCCGTTCTCATGAGAACCACGCATAGCCGGATGCTCCGGATTTAATGCATGTGCACGGAATGCAGCAACTGCGTCCATGTTGCACATTTCTTTTAAGTCAGCGTAATCCCATTTCTCGATCTTCTGGATCTCGTGGGATGTACGGAAACCATCGAAGAAGTTGATGAATGGAACTTTTCCTTCGATTGTTGCAAGATGTGCAACCGGACTTAAGTCCATAACTTCCTGTGGGTTGGTCTCACATAACATAGCGAAACCTGTCTGACGGCAGGCATATACGTCACTGTGATCACCAAAAATATTTAAAGACTGTGTAGCAACTGTACGTGCAGATACATCGAATACACATGGAAGCTGCTCACCTGCGATTTTGTACATATTCGGGATCATTAATAAAAGACCCTGTGAAGCTGTAAATGTAGTTGTTAAAGCACCTGCAGCAAGAGAACCGTGAACGGCACCTGCAGCACCTGCCTCAGACTCCATCTCTACGACTTTTACCTGATTACCAAAAATGTTCTCCTGTCCTGCTGCAGACCACTGATCTACGGTATCTGCCATCGGGCTGGATGGTGTAATTGGGTAAATAGCTGCAACATCAGTAAACGCATAAGCTACATGAGCTGCGGCTGTATTACCGTCCATTGACTGTTTTGCTCTGGACATTACTTATTCCTCCTTATTTTTGAAAAAATAAATGTGATACTGCATCACCCCATACTCCTGTGTGAAAAGCACAAAATGATACAATTTATCGACTTGAGTCATATTTTAGCATAGAATTCACCAAAAGAAAAGGTCTTTGACTGTACAAAAACAAGTGCAATCTCACATATATTTCCTTTCAAATTCTTTTAGCGGGATCGGTCTGTCAAATAAATATCCCTGTCCATACAAAAAGCCACAGCTGCACAAAAACTGAAGCTGTTCTTCCGTTTCAATCCCCTCAAATATTACTTCTTCTTTTGCCGAATGTATAAAATTCCCCATCTGCGAAACAAAGTTGCGCTGTTCTTCCAGATTGATCCGGTCTGTAAAAGTTTTGTCGATCTTCACCACATCAGCAGGTATCTCAAGCAGAACACCAAGTGAAGAATACCCTGTTCCAAAATCATCGATCGCGATACGGAATCCGGATTTTTCAAGTTCTGCGAGCACCACCTTTAATTCATCCACATTTTCCACCACAACGCTCTCGGTAACTTCCACTTCAATATATTTTGGATCAATGCCATAATGATCCGCCATGCGTTTTAAACGGTCTGCAAAATTTCTGCTTCCATTTTCAAAATTGCGCCGCGAAAAATTGGTAGATATTGTAAACAGCTCTTTTCCTGCCTGTTTCCATCTTCGCATTGCCCTAAGAAGCTGTTCATAAATATAGAAGTCAAGATCCACCACATAGCCTGTATTTTCAAGTGGGGGAACGAATCTTCCCGGCATGATCATCTCCCCGGACTTCGTCCGCCATCTTGCAAGTGCTTCTGCACCGTATATTTTCCGGTCTTTTAAATTAAATTTGGGCTGTAAGTAAACTTCAAGCTCCCCCTGCTGCATGGCTTCATAAAAGCGTCCTGTGATCTGTATCTCATCATCACGTTTTGCACGCATCTCTTCTTTATAAACGCAGATTCCTGCACCGCCCTGTTCCTTTACCAGTTTGCGTGCCATATTTGCACTCTCTAATATCGTGTCAAATTTTTCATTCAGATTTTCAATGTGACAGATTCCAACCGACAGCCTGAGCGTTCCGAAAGGATATTTTTTCTTTAATTTCTGCTCATAATATTCTGTGCCCCATGCCACCAATTTTTCGATTTCAGCCTGGTCTTTTCCTTTTAAAAGAAGGATAAAATAGTCGGAATACATCCGGCATGCCAGAAGAATCCTGCTATTTTTCATAAGCCGCGCCGCAAAATCTTTCAAAATAGTGTCCCCTGTCTGCTGCCCATAATTTTCATTGACATAAGAAAATTTGTCGATATCTGCATGTATAAGCGCATAGTGTTCCTGTTCTTTTCCGGTATTCCAGGTCTCACTCAGAATATTGTTCATTTTATTTTTAAACGCTTCTAAATTATATAATCCCGTCAGCTGGTCTATATTCTGTAAATGGCGGATCTCCTTCTGATCATCCCTTAACTTATTTCTCAGCGACACGAACACAGACGTTATCCTTGCAAGTTCGCAAAACGTTGTGCGGTCTGCGTTTTCAAAATAGTTCTGTCTGTTCCGCACACCAAAATACAATCCCCCGGTCCGGTTACCGGAACATTCAAATTTTGCCACAGCGATCTGTGTGATACGTTCTTCTCCCGTATTCCAGTTTTCAAGTGACAGCCTTTGATAGTGTGTCTCATCTGTATCATTCAATATTACAAAATCCCCGCCGCCTGCCTCTGCCACTTCAGTCCGGATCGGTTTTATGACATTTTTTTCATAAATCTGTCCGAAGGTGCTCCAATAGTTTGTCAGCGTCATTTTTGAAAGTTCTTCATCATATTCAAAAACAGCTGCCATATCCAGGTGATACCGTCTGCCAATCCTCTCAAGCAGCACATTTAAGGAACCATTCAGATCTTTCGCATGTGATAAAAGCAGGAATGCAGTATTTAAAAATTCTTTGTCCATTCCCTGCTTTTTTTCAAAGTCCATGTCTTTTCCACAGGTATCTATTTCGCGTTTCGTATGACTGTTCTTATTTTTTCCGGCGAATGCGTAATTACTTTTTCCACTCCGCTTGATCTCATACATGGCACGGTCCGCCTGATCAAACAGATCTGTATAACTGTCTCCATCCTGTCCCGATACCGCCAGTCCCACACTCATCGTCACATAGATAACCGCATCATCTCCAACCAGCTTTTTATCTCCATGCCGGCAGAGTTCCTTTGCTTTTTGTTCTGCCTGTTTTATTGTCGTATTATCCATCAGAACCAGAAATTCATCTCCGCCGACTCTTCCCACCAGTTTATTATCCGGGAACTGTTCCTCTAAAGTTAATGCAATATCTGAAATCACGGTGTCGCCTACCGTATGTCCAAACGTATCGTTAATATTCTTAAAATTATCGATATCGATCAGAAACAATACATGTGTTTCTTCCGGATACTTATTTAATATCCGTTCCACCTCTTCACCGGTCGCCACTTTATTATAAAGATGTGTCAGTGGATCTCTCCGCATCTCTTCGGAAAGCTGTTCCTGAATCTTTCTATCGGAACTGATATCATAACTTCTCCCGATAATCTTTAAAATTCTTCCATCTGTTCCCCTTATACTCCGGTACACAGTCCGATACCAGCAGTACTGTGGCACTCCCCCTCCAAGGGCGGTATTCATCCGATAATCAAACGATCCCGACATTTCCTTTGCGGATGCATTCTGAATCACTTCCCGATATAGCGGCTGTTCCTCTTTATGTATAAAATCAAGCCACTCTTCAATTTCCATATAATCCTGACCATCTTTTTTCAGGCGTCCGTTTATATGATATTTATGCGGGACTCTGAATCGTTTTCCCTCCACATCGTATTCAAACGGCACATCATCCGTCACTTCCTCTAACATGGAATACTGCTCATTTAATAAAAACAGCTCATCTTCGAGTGCTTTCTGGTCATTGGTATCTTTACAGATCAAAAGATAGTATGGCACCGCATCCTTATAATAATAAATACTGCACCAGAATTTTACCCAGCAGATCTGCCCCTGTCCCGAAATGATTCTTATTTCGATCTCTTCTGCCTTTTTCTTCTCCCTGCATTTTTCGATCATGTCCTCAAAAGCACCTGCATCCTGCCCATAAATACAGTCATAGAAATCCCTGCTTCTGTCTGCTTCCGTACATTCTCCATGACCGACTGCTTTCATAAATTCTGCATTTGCGATCTCAACCTGTAATGAATTTCCACCTTTTAATACTGCAACCCCCATCGGAAATTCATATATCAGTCCCTTTACGTTTGCCTTCTCCATTTTTTCTCCATTCAAGTATGTAAATCTGACTTTTCCATACAATTTCTTTTCCGATTCTGTATACACATTCTATTTTCCATTATAGCAAATTTTGTCAGAAATAAAAGTGTTTCTAGGAAGTTTCGGTTGCAATCTCCACACTTTTCTAGTATGATACGAATTGGTGCAATTACGGTATTATAGCGGTTTGCAACAGCATCCGCACACTCAATATTAACAAATCAGGAGAATAACAACTATGATCAGTGCAAATAACGTTACGCTTCGAATTGGTAAAAAAGCCCTGTTCGAAGACGTCAATATTAAGTTTACTGAAGGAAACTGTTACGGTCTTATCGGTGCAAACGGTGCCGGAAAGTCTACCTTTTTAAAGATTTTATCCGGACAGTTAGAACCGACCGGAGGTGACGTTACCATTACACCGGGACAGCGTCTTTCTTTCCTGCAGCAGGATCACTTCAAATATGATGAATATACGGTTCTTGATACTGTCATCATGGGTAATAAACGCCTCTATGATATTATGAAAGAAAAAGATGCAATTTACATGAAAGAGGATTTTACGGATGAGGACGGTATCCGTGCAAGCGAACTTGAGGCAGAGTTTGCTGACATGGACGGATGGAATGCAGAATCCGATGCTGCAACGCTCCTCAATGGTCTTGGTATCCCGACAGAGGAACATTACACACAAATGGCTGACATGCCTGGTCCTTTAAAAGTAAAAGTCTTACTTGCACAGGCGCTGTTCGGCAATCCTGACATTCTGCTTCTCGATGAGCCGACTAACCACTTAGATCTTGATGCGATCAACTGGCTGGAAGAATTTCTGATCAACTTTGAAAATACTGTTATCGTGGTATCCCATGACCGTTATTTCTTAAACAAAGTCTGCACAAACATTGCAGATATCGATTACGGTAAGATCCAGTTGTATGCAGGTAACTATGACTTCTGGTATGAATCCAGCCAGCTTCTCGTAAAACAGATGAAAGAAGCCAACAAGAAGAAAGAAGAAAAGATCAAAGAGTTACAGGACTTTATTTCCCGTTTCTCTGCAAATGCTTCCAAATCCAAACAGGCTACCTCAAGAAAGCGTGCTTTAGAGAAGATCCAGTTAGATGAGATCCGTCCTTCCAGCCGTAAATATCCGTACATTGATTTCCGTCCAAGCCGTGAGATCGGTAATGAGGTTCTGTCGGTAGAAGGCATCACGAAAACCATCGACGGTGTGAAAGTGCTCGACAATGTATCCTTTATCGTAGGACATGATGACAAGATCGCTTTTGTCGGCGGTAACGAACTGGCAAAAACCACACTCTTTAAAATACTTACCGGAGAAATGGAACCGGATTCCGGTTCTTATAAATGGGGTGTCACCACAAGTCAGTCCTATTTTCCAAAAGACAATACAGAGATTTTCGATACAGATCTTCTGATCGTTGACTGGCTGACACAGTACTCCGAGATCAAAGATGCAACTTACGTACGCGGATTCCTCGGCCGTATGCTTTTTGCAGGAGAAGATGGAACCAAAAAAATGCGTGTTCTCTCCGGTGGTGAAAAAGTACGTGTACTTCTCTCCCGCATGATGATCATGGCTACAAACGTTCTGATCTTAGATGAGCCGACTGACCATCTGGACATGGAATCTATCACTGCATTAAATAATGGTCTGATCAAATTCCCGGGAGTTGTCCTTTTTGCTTCCCGTGACCATCAGGTTGTACAGACCACTGCAAACAGAATCATCGAATTTCTGCCGGACGGAACATTTATTGATAAAGTTTCTACTTATGATGAATATCTTGAAAATGATGAGATGGCAAGAAAACGTCAGGTATACAGTATGTCTTCTGACGACGAGAACGATAACTAAAAAAATAGCACTGACCAGAATAAGATCTGGCAGTGCTGTTTTTAATTTTTCCTAAAATGTGGTCCATTTTAATGTATAAGAACCAGATGACGCTTTGCTCATACGCTCTACCTTGATGTAGTATGTACCAGACGGCAGATCAAATTTTGTTCCACCATTTGCCAAACTGATATACCATCCATCTTCCGGATATAATCTGGTAACTTTTGAAATAGCAGAAACTTTTTTTCCATTGTTTTTACCAGAAAATACTTTTCCATCTTTATTATAGAAAGTTATCTTAAAACCATTTTTCTCATTTGTTCCGTTTGTGTTTGCGAGATAATACAGATCCAATTTAGCACTCTTAGTCAGTTTGATTTTATACCAGTCTGCCTTACTGTCACCGTATGCAATAACACCTGTCACTTTCTTTCCTTTTGAAAGTGTTTTTGCTTTTGATTTTGAACTTGCAGATGAATCTTTAATAGCTTTTACAGTAGCTGTGATTTTTGTACCTGCATTACACTGCACTGCAAAATAATATGTAGTATTCTTCTTTACACCATACGTTGTGGTATTGTAAATCTTGCCGGCATAATCATTTCTCCAGATTTCATTTTGCTGACCGATCGTCTTTTTATTTTTATTACAAAATGTAACATACCCCTGGGAATTATTGTAATAAGAAGAACTGCAGTTAAACTTTAAAGTTACCGTACCAGTCACGGATGGTTTGAATTTGATATAATTTACCTTCAAATTCCGTCCGCTATAACACTGCGTATCTTTAATTGTAACTGTAGACTTTCCATTCCCCTTAAAAGAAAGTCCGGCTGCCTGTGCCTCTGTCGGAGCTGCCACTGTAAATAACGTAACTGCCATAACTGCTGTCAAAAACATGCAAACAGCTCTGTGAAAAATTGTTTTTCTGGTTTTCATAACCAATCCTCCTTGTTTTCCTCCTTGTTTTGTAAATAACCATTTTTACTTTACCACAGTACTCTGCTGCCATCAAGTTCTTTTATATGATTTAGTACCATTTTCCCATATATTTAGTTGTGATTTTAGTTAATTTTAGTTAATTTTACTTATATATTATTTAATTTTACTTTCAATTCATTCATATCCGCAACAATACAGTCTGCCCCGGCAGTTTCAAGTTCCATTCTGTCACCATAACCATACAAAACACCGATCACATACATGCCATTTTCTTTTGCACCAATCACATCATGTTTTCTGTCTCCCACCATTACTGCCTGATCAGCAGTGATTTTAAGTGAATCCAGGGCGTAGCGGATCACATCACCTTTTTTACTTCTGCTGCCGTCTAATGTACTTCCTGCAACAAAATAAAAATATTGCTCAATTTCAAAATACTTAAGGATCTGTACAGTATATACTTCCGGTTTTGATGTCGCGATCACAATCTTTTTTCCCAGTGAAGCAACTTCCGCAAGTAATTCTTTCATTCCATCATACAAAACATTCTCAAAAAGACCCTGCCTGCTGAAATATTCCCTGTATTTTCCGACTGCCTCCCGGCTCTGTTCCTCTGAAAATCCATAAAAATCCTGAAAAGAATCCAGAAGCGGTGGTCCAATAAACTTCTCTAATGTATCTAAATTTTCAACCTGGATTCCATAATACGAAAGTGCATGTGCCACCGCCTTTGTGATTCCCTCTTTCGGATCTGAAATCGTTCCATCCAGATCCATAAAAATATATTCCGGTCTCATTGTTTTCTCCATTTTCTTTTGTTTTTTCTATTGTAACATACCATTCTTTTTTCTGTACGTTTATTTTCCTGATATTTTATTTTTATCGCACATATTTTCATAAAATCCCCATTTTTACGCTGTCTTTTGCGCATATCAAGTCTGTGCATAAACACAAATCTTGCATGTGAAAAATGTTATTTTTCACACTGCATATCAAATTTTATAAACATCCAATCCTCAGTCTCTCAGTCTTTCGATATTACGTTTTAAGGACTCCACTGCCGCATCAATATCCGCACGCCTCGTATCCCTGCAAAGTGTCATACGGACGGTTCCCGCAGCATAATCTTCCGGAACCCCAAGTTCTTTTATCACATAGGATATCCTGCTCTCTCCCGTATTACATGCAGAACCGCCGGATGCACAGATTCCGTCTTCATCCAGAAGGATTAATAGGGATGCCCCATCTACCCCCCGGAAACTGACAGATACATTTCCCGGAAGTCTTTTTGTTCTGTGTCCATTGACACGGACATCCGGGATCTCATGCATGATCTTTTCGATCAGATAATTGCGCAGCATTGTTTCACGGTACATTCCTGTGCGCATATTTTTTGCGGCGATCTCTGCTGCTTTTCCCATCCCAACGATTCCGGCAATATTCTCTGTCCCGGCACGTTTTCCTTTTTCCTGTGATCCTCCATGAATAAATGACGGAATCTTCACGCCTTCCCTGATATACAAAAATCCAACACCTTTTGGCCCGTGAAATTTATGGGCACTCGCACTTAAAAGATCTACCGGATAATAACGCACGGAGATCGGAACCTGCGCATATGCCTGCACAGCATCCGTATGGAACAGTACATTTTTTTCTCTTGCAATTTTGCCAATTGAAAAAACCGGTTCAATCGTCCCAACCTCATTATTTCCAAACATGATCGTGATCAGTGTCGTATCCTCCCTGATTGCACGATACACCGCTTCCGGTGATACCATTCCATATTCATCCACATCCAGATAGGTCACCTCATATCCAAGTTCCTCTAAATATTTACAGGAATTTAATATCGCATGATGTTCGATCTTACTTGTGATGATATGTTTTCCTTTATGTTTATACTCTCCGGCAATACATTTTACTGCCCAGTTATCCGATTCCGAGCCACCTGATGTAAAAAAAATCTCTGACGGCTTTGCCTCGAGTGTACCGGCAATGGTTTTCCTTGCCTTTTCCATTGCCTGTCTCGACTTTTCCCCATATCCATACATTGTAGACGCATTTCCAAATTTTTCTTCCAGATACGGATTCATCGCCTCTTTTACTTCTTCTGACATCCTTGTAGTTGCAGCGTTATCTAAATAAATTACCTTCTCTTTATTTTCAATTTGATTCATTTTCTCCCCGCTTCCTTCATATATTAAAATGAACTAAGTCCGGATTTTCCGGCTGACTTTGGAGGTTTCTATTGAAAAAATTATCTTCCACCAAAAGTACGCTCTTAACCGGAACCCTCTTTCTCACCCTTGCCGGAATCCTTACCCGCATCATAGGTTTCTTCTATAGAATATTCTTATCACGTACCATTGGTGCAGAAGGTCTGGGTATTTATCAGCTCATTGCACCAGTAACCGCTATTTGTTTTGCATTCACCGCCGCCGGGATCCAGACTTCCATATCCAAATTTGTTTCCATGGAAATTGGTAAAAAAAACGGCACAGGGGCAAAAACCTATCTCTCGATCGGGCTTGTCATGTCCTTGTGCCTTTCTGCACTCTGTGGCCTTATTCTCTATCATTATGCAGATTTCATTGCCGTCTCCTGGCTGGGGGATAAACGGTGTATCCCTCTTCTTTCTGTTCTCTCCTTTTCTTTTATCCCCTGCTGCATCCATGCCTGCATCAACGGCTACTATTATGGGCTGAAAAAAACTGCCGTCCCTTCGCTCTGCCAGTTGACAGAGCAATTAGCACGCGTTGGAAGCGTTTATCTGATGTATCAGATCGCTATCAGTGAAGGAAGATCTTTAACACTTTCCATGGTCGTCTGGGGCATCGTCTGTGGTGAGATGGCAAGCACACTGGTATCTGTAAGTGTTTTCCGCATTTCAGATACAAGTCAGCATACAGCCGGGAAAAACAGGAAATATCTGTATACCTGCACCAGAAATCTGCTCTCCATGGCAGTTCCATTAACTTCAAACCGTATCGTTTTAAATCTATTTGCAGGGTTTGAAAATGTCATGCTGCCAAACCGTCTTTTGGCATTTGGCTATACACAATCAGAAGCACTCAGCGTATATGGCATTCTCACTGGAATGGCAATGTCTGTCATCATGTTTCCCTCCGTTCTCACAAATTCCGTTTCCGTCTTACTGCTCCCTACGATATCGGAAGCACAGGCTGCCGGCAAAAGAGACAAAATCCTCTACACCATAAAAAAAACAATTGAATCCTGCCTTCTGCTTGGTTTTATCTCAACCGCCGGCTTTCTTATCACCGGAAATTTTCTCGGCAATTTTCTATTCAAAAATGCGCTTGCCGGAACATTCATTGCAACACTCGGCTGGCTCTGTCCATTTCTGTATCTGAGTTCTACCTTAAGCAGTATCCTGCATGGTCTCGGACATCCCGGCATCACATTTGAATTAAACCTGATTTCCTGCACTATAAGAATCCTGTTTGTTCTGCTTGCTGTCCCCACCTTCGGGATCAGAAGCTATCTCTGGGGAATCCTTGTCAGCCAGGCAGCCACGGCACTTCTCTCCATTCTTATACTGCTGCGTAAAACATCTTTAAATCAATAATTATTTTTAACACACTGCACTGTATTCCTGTAGTTTTTTCTTTGCCTCAGGGCTTAAGTATTTTGGTACCTGGATCTGTACTTTTACATACTGGTCTCCATGCACGGACGGATTCTTTCTGGAAACGATTCCTTTTCCACGCAGCCTGATCTTACTGCCATCCTGCGTTCCGCTCTTAATATTGCAGTCTACATCCCCGTAGAGCGTATGGATTCTGGCTTTTCCTCCAAGTGCAGCCGTGGCATATGGTATTGTGACAGTCGTATAGATATCGAGTCCTTTTCTCTCACAGCCATTCTTTGGGCGGATCTTTATCTTCAAAAACAGATCTCCTGTGGTACCGTCTGTGCCGGCATGTCCTTTTCCTTTCAGCCTTAACTGCTCTCCATCATCCATCCCCGCCGGGATACGCACTTTAAACGACTGGATCTTTCCATCATTTCCGCTTAATCTTATGACTTTTTCACAGCCTAATGCTGCCTCATCAAAATCTACAGCCACTTCCGCTTCCACATCGCGCCCGCCGCTAAAGTGCCCGCCGCTTTCTCCGGTAAATTCCTGATAAAATCTGCTGCCGTAGGAACCGCCTTCTCCTGCTGCATTTCTTCTGCTGCCGCCGCCAAAGAACTGGCCAAACATATCATCCCAGAAATCTCCTGCATTGCCATTTTCAAAATGAAATTCTGAGAATCCACCTCCATTTGCAGCACGCCCTGCCTGCTCCTCAGAAAATCCTTCCTCAAACGCAGCCATTCCATACTGATCATATAATTTCTTTTTCTTTGGATCATTTAATACAGAATATGCCTCCGTGACTTCCTTAAACATCTGCTCTGCTTTCGGATCGCCCGCATTCGTATCCGGGTGATATTTTTTTGCAAGTTTCCGATACGCCTTTTTTATCGCAGACGCATCCGCATTTTTATCAATTCCAAGTACTTCATAGTAATCTCTTTTCATGATTGCACTACCTCCAATCAAAACAAAAACAGAGAGACCTCTTACATCGCCTCTCTGTTTTATCTCCGGTTCTCCCGGCAATCTATCTCTCCCATGGCGATGTGCTTCGCTTTTCTGTCTGGGATTTTGGTTTTACATTTATTGCAGATATACTATAACACTTGTTTTAGCACTCGTCAAGCCAGAGTGCTAACATTTTACAAATATTTTATTCATAATTTTTTCTTACTTCGTCCGCTCCCATATAGATCACATTTTTCTGCGGTGAAATACCACTCTTTTGGAACAGATTCCTTACTGTGACAAATTCATATCCCTGTTCTTTTAATGCCGGAATAATCGTCTTTATCGCTTCAACCGTCTGCACATTACCTTCCATGTCGTGCAGCAAGATAATAAATCCCGGCTTTGCATCATGAAGAATCCGGTTTATCCGTTCCTGTGCTGTCACGGAAGGTTCCCAGTCCTCGCATCCATATCCGCAGATAAAATAAAGATCGATCAGATCATACATTTTCTGATTATAGCTGATGTATGGCGGTCTGAAAAACTTTGGTTGTTCCCCGGTAATACGCACGATCTGTTCTGTCGTATAGCTGACTTCGTCTAAAATTTCCTGATCCTTAAGTTCCGGCATCCCCGGATGTGTTCTGGAATGATTCTCGATCGAACATCCCATCTCATATGCCCGTCTCACAAGATATTCGGACTTTTCCGTAATCTTCTGCCCGATCAGGAAAAAACTTGCCACAACCTGATTTGCTTCCAATACATCCAGAACCTGATCTGTGATCCCCGGCGTCGGTCCGTCATCAAAGGTCAATGCCACTAATTTTTTCTCCACCATACCAATCTCCTTTTACAATACACTTTTTTTAGAAAAGCAGAGCAATCCCGTGTACTAAAAATGCTGCGATCCACGCAACCAGACACTGCCAGATGATCACGCCTGCCACCCATTTTCTGCCAAGTTCGCGCCGGATTGCTGCAAGCGCCGCAACACAAGGCGTATAGAGCAGACTAAACACCAGAAGAGACGCTGCAGCCGCATTTGACAATGCTGCATGTACATTACCATTAAATAAGATCTCAAGTGTAGAGATCACGCTCTCCTTTGCCATCACACCGCTGATCAGGGAAGTGCAGATACGCCAGTCCCCAAGTCCTAACGGAGCAAATAATGGAACTAATCCATTCGAAATCAGTGCAAGCATGCTGTCTTTCGAATCATTTACAATATTAAAATGAATATCAAATTTCTGCAAGAACCAGATGCAGATCGTTGCAAGGAAAATAACCGTAAATGCTTTCTGCAAAAAGTCTTTTGCTTTTTCCCACAAAAGCTGCATGACATTTTTTAACCCCGGCAGACGGTAATTCGGCAATTCCATGACAAACGGAACAGCATCACCGCGAAACAGTGTCTTGCGGTAAAGCAGTGCGACTAAAATACCAATTACGATTCCCCCCAGATACAGTGCGCACATCACAAGTGCTCCATATTCCGGGAAAAATGCACTGACAAAAAACGCATAGATCGGCAGTTTTGCCGAACAGCTCATAAACGGTGTCAGTAAGATCGTCATTTTACGGTCACGCTCACTTGGCAGTGTACGAGTTGCCATTACTGCCGGAACCGTACAGCCAAAACCGATCAGCATCGGAACGATACTTCTTCCAGAGAGTCCGATCTTTCGTAATAACTTATCCATAAAAAATGCAACACGGGCAATATATCCACTGTCCTCCATCAGAGACAGGAAGAAAAACAGCGTCACAACGATCGGAAGAAAACTTAAAATGCTTCCAACTCCTGTAAAAATACCATCAATTATAAGGTCATGCAACACTTCATTGACACCTGCAGCAGAAAGGAGCTGATCCACTGCTGCTGTCAGCGCATCAATCCCCATCTGTAAAAGATTCTGTAGTCCCGCTCCTATTACATGAAACGTAAGATAAAACACGATCAGCATGATACCGATAAAACAAGGGATTGCCGTATATTTTCCGGTCAGGATACGGTCAATTTTCTCGCTTCGTATCCTTTCCCTGCTCTCTTTGGGTTTTACTACTGTCTTTTCACAGACTTTTTCAATAAAGGTAAAACGCATATCTGCGATCGCTGCACTCCGGTCAAGTCCACGCTCTTTTTCCATCTGAACGATCAGATGTTCGATCGCCTCTTTTTCATTTTCATCCAGATGCAGTTTTTCTAAGATCAGATGATCCCCTTCAATGATTTTCGAAGCTGCAAAACGGATCGGTATCTGCGCTTCTTTCGCATGGTCCTCGATCAGATGCGAAACTGCATGGATACAGCGGTGCACGGCTCCTCCAAAGTCACTCTCATCACAAAAATCCTGCCTTCCCGGACGTTCCTGATATTTTGCAATGTGAAGCGCATGACGTACCAGCTCATCCACACCTTCATTTTTTGCCGCTGAGATCGGGACAACCGGCACACCAAGCATTGCCTCCATGCCATTGACATCCACAGAACCGGAGTTTCCGGTCATCTCATCCATCATATTTAATGCAATGACCATCGGAATATCCATCTCCAAAAGCTGCATCGTCAGGTACAGATTGCGCTCGATGTTGGTTGCATCGATAATATTGATCATCGCTTTCGGCTTATCTTCAAGCACAAAATTTCTCGAAACGATCTCCTCACTGCTGTATGGTGACATTGAATAAATGCCTGGCAGATCGGTTACCGACGTGTTTGGATGACCTTTTATCGCTCCGTCTTTCCTGTCGACCGTCACTCCCGGAAAATTGCCTATATGCTGGTTAGAACCGGTCAACTGGTTAAACAGTGTTGTCTTTCCGCAGTTCTGGTTCCCGACAAGTGCATAGGTCAGCTTTTCCTGCTCCGGCAGCGGCTTTCCGTCTCCCTTCACATGGTACTTTCCTTCTTCCCCAAGTCCCGGATGTACCGATTTGTTGATATTTTTTGCGCCCTCATGTCTGCGCGAACGCTCACTGATCAGTTCAATCTCAATCTGCTCTGCATCCGAAAGCCGCAGTGTCAGCTCATATCCATGAATCTGCAGCTCCATCGGATCTCCCATAGGTGCAAATTTGATAACCGTAACTTCTGCCCCCGGTATTACTCCCATATCCAGAAAATGCTGTCTTAGTGCCCCTTCTCCCCCGACTACTTTGATCACAGCACTTTTTCCGATTTCTAACTCTTTTAGCGTCATTTTTCTTTATCCTTTGCATTGATATTGATAATCTTTATCGATTATACACTTATTCCATGGAAAAATATAGTACAATTTTTCCAGAAAAAATATAGTACAATTTTTCCACGAAAAATATAGTACAATTTTTCCAGAAAAAATATAGTACAATTTTTCCACGAAAAATATAGTACAATTTTTCCAGAAAAAATATAGTACAATTTCCCCCAAAAAATATAGTACAATTTACCCCAAAAAATATAGTACAATTTCCCCCAAAAATACAGTGCCGTGTTTCAGAAAAAATACAGTGCCATTTTCTCATGAAAAATATTTTATAACAAGTAGAAAAACTATGACTAAGGTGCTAGAATAACTTTCGTAAAAATAAATTTTCACAAGCAGAAATAGGAATTTTTATGAAAACAAATACATCCATTACTCATTTATACAGCAACCAGGATCTGCGGAAACTTTTAGTTCCTATCATTGTAGAGCAGCTGCTTTCCTCCCTGATGGGAACTGCCGATACAATGATGGTCAGCAATGTCGGATCTGCAGCTATTTCTGCAGTATCTCTCGTAGATTCCATCAATATCTTAGTGATCCAGGCACTCTCCGCACTCGCGGCAGGAGGTGCGATCCTCTGTTCCCAGTATCTTGGAAGCAGCAATAAAAAAGCCGCCAATGAATCTGCCAGACAGGTACTCTTTGTCATGACTGTTTTATCGGTGACCTTATCCGTCATCTGCCTTTTGTTCCGCGGTCCACTACTCCGTGCAATCTTCGGTGCCGTAGAAGCAGATGTTATGGAAAACTCACAGATTTATTTTCTGTTCACGCTGTTGTCCTTTCCTTTTATCGGATTATATGACGCCGGTGCTTCGATCATGCGTGCACAGAATAACAGCAGGGAACCGATGATCATTTCCATCATATCCAACTTTTTAAACATCGGTGGAAATGCCCTTTTGATCTTTGTTTTCGGAATGGGCGTGGAAGGTGCTGCAATTTCAACTCTTGCATCCCGTATTTTCTGCGCTATTGTCGTGATCTATAAGCTGCGCAGTGAAGATGAGCCAATCTTTATTAAAAATTATGCCTCCATCCGTCCTGATTTTTCTCTCATAAAGAAAATACTGTTCATCGGTATCCCATCCGGAATCGAGAACAGTATGTTTCAGTTCGGTAAACTCGCCATCCAGTCCACCGTTTCCACCCTTGGAACCGTCGCGATCGCAGCACAGGCAATGACAAATATTCTGGAAAATCTAAACGGTGTCGCCGCGATCGGTATCGGTATCGGTCTGATGACCGTAGTCGGTCAGTGTCTCGGTGCCGGCAGAAAAGATGAAGTCATCTATTACATTAAAAAGCTGTCCTGGCTTGCCCAAGCAGCGATCGTGATCAGTTGTCTTACCGTGCTCGCACTGACGAAACCGATCACCCTCTTAGGCGGTATGGAAGCAGAAAGTGCCAGCCTTTGTTTTAAAATGGTCATTTTTATCACGATCACAAAACCAATCTCCTGGGTGCTTTCTTTTATCCCCGCATATGGAATGCGTGCAGCCGGAGATGTAAAATTCTCCATGATCACTTCCTGCTGCACGATGTGGCTGTGCCGTGTAAGCCTCTGCATTTATCTCTGCCGTGTATGGGGCTTTGGACCGATCGCCGTCTGGATCGGTATGTTTGCCGACTGGACGATCCGTGGAATTGTATTTTCACTCCGCTTCCACGGAAGAAAATGGTTAAACCATCACATTATTGATTAGGCAAAAGCCTGTCTGATGCTGTCATAATGGAGGAATTTTCCTTCTTCCCCAAGTTTTTTAATCTCCTCCGTGGAAGCAAACATATACCCATCTGTTTCTTCCTCCTGGAGGCTGATGTCCGACTCATCAAAATCTGCGGAAAAACGGTATACATCCACAAAATAGTTATCTCCTTCTCCCGGATTATCCCTGCGGTAGGTAAACAGATATCCGCCGTCCCACGCAGAGACATCCAGTCCGGTTTCCTCCTTAATCTCCCGAAGTACCGCGGTCTTAGAATCCTCTCCCGCCATCGCAGCACCACCGGAAACTTCCCAGCAGCCCGGTGCCCATGCTTTTGTCATAACACGCTTCGTGATCAGGAAACGCCCATCCGTTCTTTTTATCACGCCAAGTACGGTAAGATGATATTCGCCATCTTTTAAGCACCAGTCATTTCGTTTCATCGTTCTGCCTGTGCGCTCTTTCTTCTCATTATAAATATCCCATAATTCGTATTTTTCTGCCATTCGTATCTTCCTCATTTCCTATTTTTTCAAACTGTTGTGTGATAGCTTCTTGCACTGTCACACATTAGCACAGCAAAGTGTTCTTATTTCTATTATAATCAAAAATATGTTTTCGGCAACTGATTTTAAAAAAACATTCCCTGCAGCAGATAAAAAAGACCGCTTAATAAAAATGCAACACCTAAGAAAAATGTAAACAGATCTTCCATCTGAAAATTTTTCCGCAGATAACATAGTTTTTTTGGATTTTCCTCATTGATCCGGATCACATAAGTTTTTCCTTTTTCCAGTGAACTTTTTTCTCTGCGTGAAAGCCGCTCCATCGTACACTGGCGAAATTTTTCTTCATGATAGACATAAGAAAACACCGCATATGTTCTGACATGATCCCCTGTTTTCTTTGTCACAGTCCGCTCAAACACTGCTTCAACAGGTACTTTACAACGGATGCGCCTTCTCCATTTGCCAAATCCGATCCGTATTAACAGTATCCCGTATGCTATTCCTGTTATCCCCAGTAACATAAATCCTATATTCATACTGGTCTCCATTCCACAACTTCTGGTTTCAATCCGGCAGACTCTGTGCCACGCAGAGTGCTCCCCATCCAAACACCGGATTGGGATAGTACTGCATCGCAGGAAGTCTCCTTGCCCCCTTGATCAGATATGCTTTCATTTTTTCACCATACAGATACAGATCATTTTTATTCACGATTCCCCACTGCATCAGCAGTGCTGCCCCACCTGACACAAAGGGAGTTGCCATCGATGTCCCACTCCTTACCACATACCCGCCCCCCGGTGCACAGGAAGTAATATCCACACCAGGTGCCACAAGATCCGGTTTGACCTGATTTGTCTCACGCGTATAACCACGCCCTGAAAACGCTGCTGCGCGGTCAAAATAGCCATCGTAGGCTCCAACTGTGATCACCCGCGCTGCTGTCGATGGAATGGTTAAAGTCGTTTCCACCGACGGCAGCACAAATCCGGTACCTTCATTTAAAACACCGCCTGCCGGCAGCCACATATCATAATTTCCAACTGCGATTTTCTGTGGCAGCAACTGTATTGTCCAGATACCACTGTCAATAAAATCGTCTGTCGGAAGCAGTTCAAAATAAATTTCCTGATAAGGACTGTACGGACTCGGTTCCCCATAATAAAGCAAAACATCTGTATTCCCCAGCCGGAAACGCTGTGGCCCTAAAATCTGCTGGATCGGTCCGGCTTTGCTTCCGTCAGGATGAATTAAAGAAACTGCAATCTCATCCGCGTAATTTTTCCAGATCTGCAGATTCAGTGATATTTCATATCCGCTCACTGCAACCTCAACTTCTTCCGTAACATTTTCGCGCAGGGTTCCTGCTGCATGCACCGCCGATGCCCCTTCATTCCCGCTGCCGGTAATAATTGATGTGCGCCAGTAATCTGCCATATCATCAAGATAACTTTCCAGCAGGGAATTGCCGGAATGTGAACCATAATTATTTCCAAAACTTAAGTTTAAAACGACAGGCATCCCATACTCCTGTGCTTTTCTGATACAGTAATCTACCGCCTGCATCAGTTCTGTCGTTCTTGGAAAAGACCGCTCACCCGGTGTTCCTAATTTAACGATCAGAAGCGGACTCTCATATGCTACTCCCCTGTACCGTCCCTGCGAGGCTATACCATTTCCGGCTGCAATCCCCGTCACATGGGTGCCGTGTCCTGAAATATCACGGCTGGGACATACCGCATACCGCTCTCTTTCCGTCGTCTGCTCTAATGCGCGGTTTATCATTGCCTGCGGAAATTCTGTTCCAAGAAAATACCCTGCCGGGGCCTCTAAAAATGACTGTTCCGCGTTTTCTTCAGACAATGGATCTGCCACACTGCCTGCTGGAATCGTCTGATCCCAGAGATCTAAGATTCTGGTCGTTCCGTCCGCATTCCGGAAATCAGGATGTGCATAATCAATCCCGGAATCGATCACTGCCACGATTACGCCGGTTCCACTTAAATCATTCCTTCCGGCTGTTCCTCCCTGCATCTGTCCGGTCTGCAGAGGATTGATGCACGACACACGTCTGCCATTATTCACTGCAAAAAACAAAAGTTTCGGTTTCTCCATATATTCGATCTCTGTCAGCGCCGCCACCAGCTCCACAATGTGCTCCGGCAAAAGCAGGATCGCATACTCATTCCGCAGATTCGTAATTTTTATCCGGTCGTATTCCTTTGGAAAATTTTGTGCAAGCAGTCTTTTTAACGATTCCTCCGTTCCTCCAAACTTCACGATCACTTCCCATGTTCGTTCCTCCTTGTCGTATCCTGTATCAAGATCTAACGACTTTTCGCGTTCCTGCTCTGTCGCATCGAGTGCAAGATTCAACAGATTTTCTATTTTCTCATTGGACATAAAAATCCCCCGCGATCGCACTCCTTTACTTATTAGAAATGCGGCTGCGGGGGATTTTATGACTTATTGTTTTTATTTTTAAAATTCTACCGACTTATTATTGTTTTTTAATGCATGATATAACTCTGCATGTGTCAGATATATGTATGGTTCTACATAAAATACCAGAAGAATACCGACTGTGCAGATGCCTAACAATGTCCAGCCGATAAATGAAAGATCTAAAACAAATGCATTCCATTTATTTCCATCCATCATCCGCTTACTCTCTGCAAATGCTTCCTGTCTGGTCATTTCCGGATGCTCTGCTAACAGATATGGGATCATCATATATTCATAACTTTTCACAATACCAGGAATGATAAACAGCAAACTCCAAAGTGCGGTAAACAGTCCGCGAAGGAACATGATCACACCGATATTTGCATATCCGTTTTTAAATCCGTGTGCCAGATCACCTAACTGTGCATTGCCATATTTACAGTTTACAAAGAATTTCTGGCATCCTACCTCAAGCGGATTCCAGATAAAAATACTGAGCAGTATACTGATCACCATGGCAACGAGTACCGCTGCTAAGATAATTCCGATCACGGAAAATAAAACTGCCGGGTCCATGTATGCCATTCCATCCGTTGATGACTTTGCTGAATTTCTGGTAGCTGTCGAACCTGATCCCAAAATAAGCGACAGGATCAACCCAACTAATACCGCTTTCCAGTAATTCGCTTTCAATGCAAGTTTTGCATTGCTTTTTAAATCACTTCTATTCCACATATTAAACTCCTCCTTAAATAAAAACATTTTTCACTTCGTCAGTTTAACATATTAACGTTTCATTGTCATCATAAACAGCGCAATCTTAAAAAATTTTTAAAAATTTTTCATAAATCTTAATTTTTAAATCAGGCTGCAGTTATACCTCTATCTTTCCTTCTTTCAGCAGTTCAACAAATGCCTCTGACAACTTTGGATCAAACTGTGTTCCCTTGTTACGTTCTAACTCACTGATCGCATAATCTACCGGCATTGCTTCCTTGTAAGAACGCTTTGTTGTCATCGCATCGAACGAATCACACACTGCAAGTATACGTCCAAGCAAAGGGATATCTTCTCCTTTCAGACCTCTCGGATATCCCTTTCCGTCGTATCTCTCATGATGTGATAATACAGCCGGTATCACATAGTTCATATTAGGCAGGAAATGGATCATCTCAATCGAATTTGTGACATGTGTTTTCATGATCTCATATTCCTCAGCATTTAGTCTTCCCTGTTTTTTCAGGATACTTTCCGGAATACCGATTTTCCCGATATCATGAAGCAGTCCCGCCTCTTTTACAATTTCAATATCATCTGGTGAAAGTCCTATTTTCTTTGCAAGCAGAACTGCATAATCCGATACATGACATGAATGCTCAAATGTATACGAATCCTTCGCATCAATTGCTGCAGTAAGTGCATAGATGGTCGGTGCGATCTGTTCATAATGTTTTTCTGCCTTCTGATCCTCGATCTCATCTTCCGTGCGTTCTCCATAAATTTTAATACAGTTCTTTCCATCCCGTTTTGCATAAAAATTTGCACGTTCTGCCTGACTGAGCAGCTCATCCTCTCCGGAAGCTGTATCCGGATAAAATGCAATACCGATACTTGCAGTGACCGGCTGGAGTACATCCGGCTTTTCCTTATCCTCAATCAGGAAATTCTTCTGTATTTTCTGTGCGATCAACGAAACTTCTCTCTTTTCCCCCGAATTGATCAAAACAACATATTCATTTGATCCAAACCGGAACGTTTCTCCCTGACATCCTACCGTATTCTCTATGATATGCCCGCACCATTTTAAGATACGGTCTCCACACTCTTCTCCATACAGCTCGTTAAAGAGCTTAAAATCATCCAGATCAAGATACAAAAGAGCCACCGGCTGTCCCACTTTCCAGTTTTCCATCAGAAATTTTTTAAAATATCCCCGGTTATAAAGTCCTGTCAGTTCATCATGGATCGATATCTGATATACTTCCTGATATGTACGGATATTTTTCAGACATACACTGGCATATAATCCAATTCTCCAATAGTAATCTCTCTCTAAATAATTGAGTCTGGTCCGCCTTTCGAGTTTTATATAAATAAACCCCTGTATCTCATTGTCATACTTCATCAGGGAAATCTCAGAACGTTCGCCTATTCCCGGTTCCTCCAGCATAGCTGCGATCTCATCCTGTTCTTCCTGCCCCGGCATCTGTCCACTGCCTGTTTTTGCGAGTGTAAATTTATTTTCATTTCTGGTAAAGATAAAAACATCAATTACCGGAAACATCTCATTTACCACACCGATCATTTTATCAAACAGTTCTTCCTGCCGAAATACGGATGCCGACTCATTCTGAAAACAACGCAATACTTCAATCTGTTTTCTGTTCTGTCCCTGCATGACTCCTTCTGCCATTTTTCTTGCCAGATAAAATATAAACAACGACCATCCCATAAATCCAAGCACGATCACTATGATCTTCTGCTGCATTTCCGGCAATACACTGCCAAGATACCTCTGTGCATTATGATTAAAATTAAATACCGGGAGAAGGCTGACTGCCAGTGCAACAGAATAGATGCATCCGATCACGATACGGTTTGACAGATCAAACAGATACTTGTGCCACATGATATACAACAGACACAACGCCATAAAAATGCCACCGAGCATATCGTAAGGGAACTGATTGCCCGGCAATGCATCCAAAAGATTGCCGGTCAAAACCAAAACTGTCCCAAGCAGCAAAGGAAATAATTTCTTTCGTTTTTCCAGTTTATTGCCGATCGCCCTGTGTGCCAGAACGGTCGCATATACGATCACGCCTGCCTCCACAACTGCCAACAGATAACTTCCCCACAATATATGATAAGTATATCCTATACTTCCATCCGTATATCTGACGATATCCGGTTCCGGGATAAATACCTCTGTAGCAATATTGATCCCCATTGCTGCTGCAGTAGCGATACAAAATCCGATCAGGAATCCATTCTTTCTGATCTCCAGCATATAAAACAAAAAGGCATACATAAAAATCGGCACCGTCAACAGTCCGAACACCGACACATGAAACCAGAACCGTATTCCAGGCATGATCTGCATACGCATCATTACCATGCCGCCTGTCCATATCAGGCAGGATAAAAGAATCTGTCTGAAATACCTGACTGCTTTTGCATCCGCCGCATTCAGGAAGGAAAAGAATATAAACAGGAAGCAGAAAAACGCTCCGATCGGAACTCCAATATATAAACTATCCAGCGTCAAAGCCGTTTCCTCCAATTAAAAATAATAACTTATTAAGTATAACATATTCCAATATATAATTCCAAGTTTTTCCGGGAAATCCGACTGTTTTTATCATTTTTTTGATAGCAATTTATCATAAATATAATGGGTCTGCATATACTAACAGGGAATAAATCTGTTTTCAAAAAATGGAGTGAACTTATGTGCGGAATTGCAGGATTTTGCAGTCTGAAACGCTGTTATACGGACAGACAGTCCTTTTGGGAGAATGTACTGATCTCCATGCATCAAAAACTGATACACCGTGGCGGCGACGCTTCCGGTATCTATCTGGCACCGCATGCCGGCCTGTCACATCAGAGACTTTCCATCCGTGATATTACGCACGGTGCCCAGCCTATGATACGCCACCACAACGGTGCTGATTATGCTATCGCCTACAACGGAGAAATCTATAATACCGATGAACTGATACCAGAACTTACCGCTGCAGGATTTGACTTTCTTACAACCTCTGATACAGAAGTGATCTTATATGCCTATATGCATTTCGGTGCTTCCTTTGTCTCTCACTTAAACGGAATTTTTGCTTTTGCCATCTGGGATGGTGCCACCGGACAGCTTTTACTCTATCGCGACAGGGTAGGAACAAAACCTCTTTTTTATTCTGTAAAAGACAACGAACTGGTTTTTGCTTCCGAACCCAAAGCCTTATTTTGTTTTCCGGATCTGACACCTTCCATCGACAAAAACAGCTTAAGGGAACTGCTTGCGGTTGGTCCTGCACGCACACCCGGCTATGGGATTTTCCGCGGCATCTGCGAAGTTCTGCCCGGTCATTACATGTGTTTTAACACCTCCGGTCTTTCCGACACCATCTACTGGGATCTGAAATGTCTGCCTCATACGGACTCCTATAAAGATACAGTAGCACATGTATCTTTCCTCATACGCGATACTGTAAAACGGCAGATGGTATCCGATGTACCGATCTGTACATTTTTATCCGGCGGCATTGATTCAAGCATCGTTACTGCCCTTGCCGCATCTTACCAGACCGCACATGGCAAAACCCTAAATACTTTTTCCTTCGATTTTACGGAAAATGATATTTATTTCCAATCCAATTCCTTTCAGCCGGAACGCGATCTTCCATATGTAAACTGCATGTTAAAGCATTGTAAAACAAACCATACCTATCTGGAATGTACACAGGAAACACTTGCCGACATGCTCTATACTGCCGTAGATGCGAAAGATATGCCTGGTATGACGGACGTGGATGCCTCTTTGCTTTATTTTTGTTCACTCGTAAAAAAACAGAACAAGGTAACACTGACCGGAGAATGTGCTGACGAAATTTTCGGCGGCTATCCATGGTTTTACCGCAAAGAGCTGATGCATCAGGACGGTTTTCCATGGTCTGCAGATACAAATGCCCGTACTGTTTTTCTTGCCGATGATGTCGTAAAGAATCTTGATCTTTCTTCTTATTCCCATGCCAGATACGAAGAATCTTTAAAAAAGACACCACATCTTCCGGACGAAACTGCCGAAGAATACAGACGCAGAGAGATCGCCTACCTGAATATCAAATGGTTTATGCAGACACTGCTCGACCGCATGGACCGCACCAGTATGTATTCCGGTCTTGAAGCGAGGGTTCCATTTGCTGACCATCGCATTATCGATTATGTATACAACGTCCCCTGGGAAATGAAATACCAGGGCGGTGTAGAAAAATCCCTTTTACGCGATGCCTTCTGTGATCTTCTGCCGCCTGAACTGCTGCACCGCAAAAAAAGTCCTTACCCCAAGACCTATCATCCGGGTTATGAAAAAATTCTGATCTCACGAATGACGGATATTTTAGCAGACAGCAATGCTCCCATTCTTCCGCTTATTGACAAAAAGAAAGTTAAAAAATTTATGGAATCTCCAAAAGAATATGGAAAGCCCTGGTTTGGACAGCTCATGGCAGGTCCCCAGCTTTTAGCTTACTTTATACAGCTAAATTACTGGATGGAAAAATATCATCTTTCCATATAAAAAATGGCTTGAAAAGTCTTTTATTTTTGACTTTTCAAGCCATTTTCCAATTCATGTAACAAAATATTTCAGAATTTCTGCACATCATTGTCCGGAAACTTTCTCCGGTATACCGCACATACCAGCACCGCGATCAGTGTTCCTGTGACCATTCCGGCAAGAACGTCCGTCGGATAATGAACCCCGACATAAAGCCTTGAGAACATGATCAGGAATGCGAGGAGCAGAGCCGGTACTCCGATCTTTCGCGGACATGTGAGAAAAATAACAACTGCTGCCGCAAACGAACTGCCGGTATGACCAGATGGAAATGACAGATCCTTCTGCGCTTCTATGATACGCTGCAATCCATCCACTGCCTCATAAGGTCTTGTTCTGGCAACCAGATTTTTGAGAATAAGGTTATTAATGATCAAAGATCCAATCAGTGAACACGTCATAAGCAGCCCGGTCTTTCGCATCTTTTTTAAAAGCAGAAACAAAACTGTGAGTGCGATCCAGATCCATCCGGCGTCTCCCAAATGTGTGATAAATTTCATCACAGGTGTCAGCATATCATTTCTCACATGCTCCTGTATCCATAATAAAATATTGCCATCTAAATGTAACAAAGCATCCATCTTATGTATTACCCCATTTTTTTACATTTTTACGAATATTTTACTTTTCTACTGTGGTCCCGTCAATACTTTATTGAGCAGATCAGCAAGCGGCACCATTGCATTTTTTGCTTCTTCGAGTGTATTCGTCTGTGCCCCAACCTCAATCAGGAGCGTTTTCGGGCAATAGTGCATATTGTAGCGGTACCCTTTCAGGTAAATTCTTCTGGTAAATCCCGGATAATATTCCGCCGCCTTTAGCTGCATCTGAAACGATACCGCCAGATTATCTGCGATATAAGGATTATACAGATATTCGATATCACCTGTTTTCGTCGTACGGCTTAACCCATTAAAAAACATCACCTGTGCCATCTGCACACCGTTTTGTTCTGTCACCAGCCTTGTATTGTCCCCAACGCCGTCACGATGCAGATCGATCACAACCTCAATACTCTGATTCTCCGCTAAAATCTGTTCTAACGCAGGCCCCGCTTTTGCATAAGCATGATCTCTGTCTCCGACATCATACTGCCCCGTGTGGTGGATAACAGAAAAACCATATTTTTGTGTCAGAAGCTCTGTCAGATAATCTCCGACACCCACCACCGTCATGGAAGCATCACCAGGGACAGAATCTGCATATCCTTCCTGTGAATGTGTGTGATAGATCAGAATCTGCGGTGTGGATGCATCATGGCTTAAACGCACATCCTTTCCAAGCAGGGCATCTGCATTAAGCTGTGTGCTCCCGATTGTTGTCGTATTATCTACCTGATAAAAATTCTGGATCAGATAATCAAAATCATCCAGCTTTTCCCTGGCAAACGTGACCACTTTACCATCTGCCACTGCTGCCGCTTCTTTACTGTCTGTATCTTTCAAAGTCTGATCTTGTGCCATGTCTTGTTCTTCCACATTCTCTTTTGTATTCTCAACCTCTTTTTCATCATCTGGCAGGCTCGTACCATCTGCGCTTCCGACAGATGGTATCACTTTCCCAGTCTTTTCATCCACATAGTTTTCATCTGCAGCCTCCCGCGCTAAGATTGTCTCATAAGACAGATCACTCTCGATCTGGGTTTTATATGATTCACTTTCTGTATTGACATCCTCCTCCGAAAAAAGTACACCGATCACTTTTTCCACCAAAGACCACTCATTTTCATCCTTTATGCTGTATGACAGGCCGGGAAGATAAAATTCAAGTACTTTTTCACAACAGCTTTCTGCCCCCTCCTCTCCCAGTTTTGTCAGAAAGGATTTATCTGTCTGTATCAGCAGCGCAATGAAAGCCGATAACAATATCCATAGCCAGACGGCTGCTTTTATTTTTTTCTTTTTTAAAGACCGATAACGATAAGCATACATACTACACTGTATGCTCTTTCAATTTTCATTATGTCAGTATCCCATCCATTTATACCGGCAGCATTTCACCCATAAATGCGATATTGATGCCCTCAGAGATCGTGAAACTTAATCTTTTCACTGACTCATCGATATCTTTTGGTGTCACAAACATCGCATTTAAATTCGGTGAGAGCAGTTCCCTGATCAATTCATATTTTTCCCCATCATTCAGTTCCTTTAACGAATCTCCCAGCTTATCAAAAGCTCTGCTCTGGCTCATAGCTGCGATCAGATTAAACATCGTGTCATTGACGATGGTCGCAGCATCCACAACCGTCGGTATCCCGATTGAGATCACCGGAACCCCTAGACTCTTTTTATTCAGGCCGTGTCTGTGATTTCCAACTCCGCTGCCTGGGTTAATTCCGGTATCTGTAACCTGGATCGTCCGGTTTAACCTTTTGGTACTCCGCGCAGCTAACGCATCAATAACAATGACAATATCCGGTTTTGTCTCATCAATGATCCCGTGAATGATCTCAAGGCTTTCCATCCCCGTCTGTGCCATAACTCCCGGTACGATGCTGCTGATCCGGTTTACATTTTTTTCCCCGAATGCATATTTTCCATACTCTTTTATAATGTGTCTTGTGATAAACAGGTTGTCCACCACACGGGGGCCTAACGCATCTGGTGTAACTTCACGGTTTCCAAGTCCTACAACCAACACTGACATTTCTTCTTTTCTGTCCCGTATCAGCTTACGAATGATCTGTGCAAGCTGCACAGATATCTCTCTGTGGTAATCCTCGTCCTCCTCATCCATATTTCCCGCCTCGATCGTAATATAGGTTCCCTTTGGTTTTCCCATCGTCTTTGCACCGTTTTCTGTTTCAATGACCACTGTGCTGATCGTGATATTTTTATCTACTTTCTCTTCTAAAAAGCGGACTCCCTTTAAATCAACATGATCTTCCTGCATTTTTTCCTGCGTTTCAAGTGCTAAATCTGTCCGGATCTGATACATAAATTCCCCCTATATCCCAATGCCCTGCTCCCGGCATCTGTTATCTCTGCCTATATTATTTCAAATCTGTGAAAAAAATATCCATAATTTCTCATTATTTTGCTGTTTTATACTTGACAACAAAAATATACTGACCTATAATATACCAGTATGTTTACATTGAACTGTCCGTGTCCGGCTTTAATGTAACAATCATGAACAATAACGATTACAAATTGGAGGTGTACGGATTGGCTAACATTAAATCTGCAAAGAAAAGAATTTTAGTAACAGAGACAAGAGCTGCTAGAAACAAAGCGATCAGAAGCGAAGTTAAGACTTCTATTAAAAAAGTTGAGGCTGCAGTGGCTGCAAATGATAAAGAGGCTGCAAAAGCTGCTTTAACAGTTGCTATCTCAACCATCGAGAGCGCTTCTTCTAAAGGAATTTACCACAAGAACAATTCTGCTAGAAAAGTTTCCCGTTTAACAAAACTTGTTAACGGATTAGCTTAATTTTTGAAACATAGATAAAACTTGTATGTGGTTTTAACCCGACCACATAATAAAAAACACCAGTACCGTCATACTGGTGTTTTTTTTGACTTATCTCTTCGTACTGCTGTACTTCATGATAAAAAGTTCCACTGCCATCTGGTCATTCATCCGCCCTGTTTTTACAGACTCTTCTAAATCCACTCCATCATAAAGCGCCATCTTCAACTGTGCCATCGTAAATCCTTTTGCCTGTGAAATATTCTTTTTTACTGCAAACGGAGGTATTCCTGCATTTTTCGCGATTGTCTGGTTGTCCATCCCTCGTCCTGCCATATCACGCACATTCAAAAGGATCTGAAACTGTCTGGTGATCAGAAACATGATACGCATCGGCGGTTCTTTCAACGTCAGAAGATCATAGTAAAGATCCAGTGCTCTGCGTTTGTTATGCTCCGCTATCGCATTGACCATCTCAAATATCTTATTGGTGGTCTGTTCTGTCGTAACTGCCATCACATCTTCCGTTGTGATCACATCTCGATCCAGAGCATAACAGATCAGCTTCTCTAATTCCCTGTCGATATTTCCCATGTCCGTTCCTGTCCTGCTTAAAAATAGCTGCATCACAGAACCGGTGATATTTTTCCCCTCTTTCTTTAGTCTCGTCAGAATCCAGCGTGTCAAAAGTTCCTCACTCTGTGCCGAAAATTCTACGATTTTTCCATTATTTTTAACCGCTTTATACATTTTCGAACGCTTATCTGCTTCCTCCTCCACAAAGATAAAATGTGTCGCTGGCGCCACCTGTGACAGATATTCGGCAAGATCCTCACAGGAACTTTTAAAAAAGCCACTGTCCTCGATCAGTATGACTCTTTTATCCGCAAAAAAAGGCAGTGTCTCGGCAAGATCGATCACTTCTTTCGGATTGATATTTTTCCCTTCAAACCTCGTAAAATTCATGGTATCATCCGGCGCTGCCATTGCATTTTTCAGTTTATCTTTGTATTGTTTCTTTAAATATGCTTCCGTTCCATACAACAGATAGATCTGTTTGAAATTTCCGCTCTTAATATCCTCATCAATCGTTTTCATTTTATTCCATCCCTTTTTGTCCGTTTCGCTTTATCACAGTATAGCATACATTACCTTACAAATACAAACTGCTTATCCGGCACCAGATATTTTTGTACTGTAAGCGCATGTTTCTTTGACCGTGTCACAGTGATCTGACCATCTTCCATCGTATAAAACAAGGAACTTCCCGTATCTTTTATATTTTCAACCGCTTCTTTGCCCGGATGACCATACCGGTTCCTTTTCGCACAGGAAATAACAGAAATCCGCGGCGATACTGCGTTCAAAAATGATCTTGTATTTGAATATTTTGAGCCATGGTGAGCTGCCTTGTAAAAATCGATATCAGAAACTTTTAACCAGTTTAAAATCTTTTTTTCCTGCATTTCCCCTATATCGCCGGTAAACAGTGCCGAAAAACCTTTTTCCTCATATAATAGCACAAGTGATTCCTCATTTTTATCCGCAGATGTATCACTCCTTTTTTCATCTCCTGCATAGTATTCCGGTGAAATGGCTGTTATCTTTCCTTCTCCAAGAAATAATATATCCTCACGGTTCATTGTACATATATTTGTTCCATGTTCTTTTGCAAGCAAAACCAGCTTCTTATAACTTTCATCCTGTACCATTCCCCTCCAAAATACGAGATTTCTGATCCTGTATCTTTCTTCAAAAAGTTCCGACAGACCGGATATATGATCCTGATCCGTGTGGGATACAAACCAATAATCGATTTCTTTTACACCATTTGACTTTAAATATGGTAAGATGCGGTATTTTCCCACACTCTGCACATCCGTACTTCCACCGTCTATAAAAACATCATATCCATTGTCCGTATGCAGATAAATTCCGTCACCCTGTCCGACATCAAGCACAGTGAGTTTCATGTCTTTTTGAAATGGTACAAACAAAAAAACAAGCAGACTAAAACCACAGATAAAAGGTATCCACCCATGTGACTCTTTTTCCTGTCGTTTTGTCACACAGAAAAGTAAAAAAAGTCCTCCAAGCAGCAACAGATAATATAGCACTATTCTTACTGCGGATGGTCTTCCTGTAATTACCATTGCTTTGGGCAGATCCGATGCGATCGTACAGATTTTTTCACAGCCGCTTAAGATCACATGACATGGTAACAATACGATACGTACCATCTTCCATTTCCATCCCATACCGTTGTACATATGCGGCAGGGTTTCTATAGCAGAAACCAGTGATCCCCCGGATAACACTGCCGTCTTTGGTATCACGACACTTCCCAGCAGGCCTCCCGCTATCCCTGATGCCAGCGCAATACCGACAAACGGCAGCACAAGCAGATTTATCAGCATCGCATATACCGGAATTTCAAAAAAGTACCACGCTGTGACCGGCAGTATTACAAGCTGAAGTACGAATCCCATAGCAATTTTCTGTAACAATACATGCCCCTGGTATGCACTTTGAACGATTTTTCCAGCCCAGACCACACCAGATACCGCAATAAACGAAAACTGAAAACCTGCATCACATAGTGCAAACGGCTGTTTCCACAGAATGAGCAGTGCTGCAAAACCCATTGCATTTAACGAATCATAGCTTCGTCCCACTGCCTGTGCCAGCAGAAGAATACAAAACATACTGACTGCCCGGAAAGACGAATATCCCATTCCTGTCATCAGACCATATGAAACCATAAAAACTGCTGCAAAAATTCCCGCTCCCCAGAAACCAAGACTTCTCTTTCGCAAAAAACGGTAAAATGTCATACCGATCATAGATATATGCAGACCTGATATCGCCAGAATATGTGAAATTCCGGACGTACGGTAAAGCTGTTTTATCTCTGCATCCAAAAGATTTTTCTCTCCCAGAAGCATCGTATTTAAAATTCCACCCTCCCGTGCTCCAAGTGCGCACTCATACACACCAGCAAGGTAATATTTCCATCCATACATTGTCTCTGCAATGCGATCCCTTTTTCCGTATGCATTCTTTACATCCACATCATTTACAGCAAATGAGATTCCCCGCGCTTTATAATAAGCCGCCTGATCAAAGTTTCCCTCGTTGCGTGCCCGGTTAAATAATTTTGTTTTTCCATGTAATACAAGCGTTTGTCCGATAGAATATGTGTCGGACTCACAATAGATAATGACGTTTGCAGATACCCTCTGCCATTCTTTGATTTTAAGATCCTGTCTGATCTGACAGGATGACATATAGTATAAGTACTGTTCCTTTTTTTGTTCTTTGCCTGCAATCTTTCCTTTTAAGAAGATTTCTTTTCCATCCTCTAAATACGGCAAATACTGATTTTCTGCCGCCTGCACCGCCCGGCAATGATACCAGCCCAGGGAAAAAAATGCCGCACATAACACCCCCACGCAGCATCGCCGCTTCCAGGCAGGATATCTGTCATTCTCCGGCCGCCCCAGACTATATCCCGCCAGGATTGCCGTCCATAACAAAATTCCAATACATCCGGGCACGATCATCCACGGTTTTCCATATACTGCAATGAAAATACCGCAGATAAACCCGGCCGCCATTTCCAAAAATGGTCTTTTCCCCAATCTACTCCTCCTCTGTTGTTCCTGTCTCCTCCAGTGTAACGACATAATCAAGATTCCTGTCATACATGTCGCTCAATTTAAAATTATCACGGTAAGTGCCACTGGTATCTCCGTTGACTGAGATCTGTACTTTACTGATCGTAGACAATTCTGTCAGGGAATCCACGATTGAATAAATGACAACTGCCTCATTTACCTGATAATCCTGATTTTTAAAGTTTTCATCCAGACTCACATAGCAGACACCATCCACCACTGATACATTGATCAGTTTTGTTCCTGCCGGGATTGCAGACTTCGCCCCCTCTGTCTGTGGTCCCTCCAGTAGCTGTTCCATGATCAGTTTTTCCATTGACACATTGCTGCTGTAATATACGTCACTTCTTGTCTCTTCTACCAGACCATCACCGGCTTCATTTGCAAAATAAAGTTTTAATGTCGTACACTGAATGGAATTAATCTGTTCCCCCGGATTCTCAATAAAGCTGTCCTGATTCATACTTCCGACAATATTGCCTCTGACGTCCGTAAGTGGTGCGTCCGCCACATAAAATGATACGCAGTCCACCCCAGGAATCTGCGTCATTGTAAGAACAACTGCTGCCCGGCACAATACCTCCTCCACCTCTGCCATACTGCTGTAATCTGCATCAAAATGAATCGAAAGCATTACACCGTCAAGTGAATAATCGGTAACCTCCACCCCGTTTGGTATCGGTTTACGGTACTCAACATTGTCAGAATCCGAGCTTAACTTTGCTAAAAATTCTTCGATCAAACCTTGCGTATCGGAAGCCTGTGGCTCATAAGGAACATCTACGATTTTTGTTTTTTCTTTATTCAGATATTCAATATGATATTCACTGGCTACCTCATTGTTTCCACATCCTGTCAGCAAAATAACTGCCAGAATAAATCCTGACAACAGGATAATTATTTTTTTATCCATAATCTGACCTTTCATTTTCAATAGATCCAATCTGTTATGAAATATAGTTGAGCGGAATACGAACATTAAAGATCGTTCCCTCTCCCTCTGTACTGAATACCTTGATCGCACCACGATGCATCAGCACTGCATTTCGCGTTATGGCAAGACCAAGTCCTGTTCCACCGATCTCTCTGGAATGTGACTTGTCCACGCGGTAAAAACGTTCATAAATATGTTCTAAGGAATCTTCCGGTATTCCGATTCCGGAATCCTCAACTTTCAGATAAAAATACTGATGATCAGCATTCAGCGAAACATGTACCCAGCCATCTTCTTTGTTATACTTGATCGCATTTTCAATCAGGTTGGTAAAGGCAAGCGTGATCTTGACCTCATCGACATCAGCACTGACCGGCCGGAAACTCTCAAGCACAAGCTCCACTTTCTGCTTATCTGCGATCGGACGCAGGCGTTTTAAAATCTGCTCTAACAATTCATTAATATTAATATTCGTGATATTTAAATCCCCTGCTGCCTTGTCCATCTTGACCAGGGAAAGCAGATCATTGATAATCTTCGTCTCACGATCCACCTCGTTACCGATATCTCCCATAAACTCTTTATAAAGCTCTATCGGAGCATCCTCCATACTGTTGATGGAATCCGCCAGCACCTTCATGGAAGTAAGCGGTGTTTTTAATTCATGCGACACATTCGATACAAATTCCTGTCTCGAATCGTCTAACACCTTCATCCTTCCCAACATTTTATTAAACTTCTCACTGATCATTCTGGTTTCTGTATAATCATTGACAGAAAGTGCATCCTCTCCATAACCTGTCTGAATCTCATCGATCGATTTTGACATCTTATGAAATGGTTTCACCATCTGCCCTGCAATGATCACACTCGCAAAAATAACCGAAAAAATACAGATCAATTCAATAATCCTTGTATTGGTTGCAAGATATTCTAAATTCAGACTGATTGTGTCCGTCGATACACTTACCATCATGACACCGATCACCTGTCTGCTTTCGTTTTCCTGATCTGTGCGCACAAGTGGTATCGTCATCTCAATATAACGATATTTCGAATCATATTTTGTAATCTCTTCTCCATAAAAACTCTTAATGACTTCCTCTGAAATGATCGTCTTTTTTTCATCGAGCTTATAAGTATCTTTCACTACCTGAAACGTGTCGCTGATGATCATGACACGTCCGTCATAAATAGTAGAAAGCTGCTCTAACTGCGCATTGATAGTAGGAGAACCGGAATTTTCCAGATAATCATTTGACACGATCTGATTTGCTAAAATTTTCGCCTGACTTAAGATTTCACTGGTTCGAAGTGAAACAGCCCTGTTTTCATATGAATTCAGCATCCCAATCCGTAACAGAACACACGGTATCACACCTATAAGAATAAGTAAAAGAATCAGCCTGAATCTCAGGCTGTTCAGAAAATCGGTAAATTTTTTTAATTTCGTCATGGCTGCACCTTACTAATTCTGAGAATAATAATATCCAACACCCCATTTGGTATGCACATACTTCGGCTCACTCGGATTACTCTCGATCTTTTCTCTCAGACGTCTCACATGAACATCCACTGTACGCACATCTCCCGGATATTCGTATCCCCACACAAGATTCAAAAGGTTCTCCCTGCCATAGACTTTGTTTGGGTTATTGACAAGAAGTTCTAACAGATCAAACTCTTTTGCAGTAAGATTCACTTCTTTTCCTAAAATAAAGAGTCTCCTACTCTCACAGTCTAATTTCAGATCTCCCGCTTCTATGACTTTGCTGTCCTCTTTTTTCGGCTGACTTGCTGCTGTACGCCGCATGATCGCCTTAATTCTTGCTTTTACTTCAAGGATATTAAATGGTTTTGTGATATAATCATCTGCGCCATACTCCAGACCTAAGATCTTATCCATGTCATCTCCCTTTGCGGTAAGCATGACGATCGGCATATTAGAAAACTCCCTGATGTGCTGGCATACTTCAAATCCGTCCATCTTCGGAAGCATGATATCAAGCAGCACCATATCATAAGCATTTTCGGTTGCCATTTTTAATGCTTCTTCCCCGTCATATGCGCAGTCTACTTCCATTCCGTCCTGTTCAAGGCTGAACCGGATACCCTTTACAATTAACTTTTCATCATCTACAACAAGAACCTTTTTTGCCATTTTACTTCACCTTTATATTATCTTTTATTCGATTATAAACGCCCTCTTTGATTCCCTCTACCTGCTTGATCTCCTCTATAGAAGAAAAAGCACCATTCTTCTCGCGGTAACGGACAATACTGTCCGCTTTTGCCTGACCAATTCCGGGAAGCGTCATGAGTTCTGCCACAGTTGCAAGATTCAGATCGATCCTGCCGTCTGAATCATTTGCTGTTTCTGCTTTCACGTCATTCTCTGCCCCTTCCCCTGCTTCTTCATCACCAGCCTGCGCTGCCTCTTCCTGTGTCAGGATGCGTATCATCTCTCCGTCCTCAATCTGACGTGCCTGATTGACAGACTCTTCTGCCGCATCCTCCCTCAGACCACCGGCAGCTTCAACCACCTCATAGAGTCTTGCATTCTGTTCCACTTCATAAACACCTGGCACATTTACAGCTCCACATATATACACAAAGCGTTTTTTATCAGCCCCTGCCGTCTGTGTATCATCCGCGTTATTCTCTGTCATAATCTCTGTCGCCGCCACATCCTCGTTCTGCTGTGTTCCAGCCACAGATGTTTCTGTCTGAAAATAGACGTTTTCTCTTTCTCCACATGCTGCTGCCAACAGGCAGAAACATGAAAAACATAGTACTTTTATAATTTTTTTAATCATAAGCATCTCCTTCTCTTATATTAGAAGGAGTCCTCAATGCCCACTCTCTATATTTTAACGAAATTTTTCATTTATTACAAGAGTGTATAAAATTTATTTCATTTATTTTTATAAAATTTAAAAATACTCGGCAATTTTTTCCTTTAAACCTACCCAGAAGTCTTTTGCATCCTGGGAATCCGGCAGTAAAATGGCATCCTCATATGCCTGATATGCAGTTTTTTCCGCATCAGACGCATTTTGCGATAAAAATACGGAATAATGACCACTCATATCATGCAGCACGTCTGCAAGCTGTACAGTCACAAACTCTGCAAAATCTGCTGCATCGGACGCATTCTTTGAAAAATCATTAACAACCAGCATATCCGTAGATGCACATGCAACAGATGGAAGTTCCTCATTCAATGCCGGAATCTCCATCACAGAATAAGATATATCATCTAATTTTTGCAGGGAATCTGTGTTCACAAATGCACAGAGTGTTTTTCCATCTTTAAAATGTTCTAATATACTGTCCATGGAAACTGTATTGATATCCAGGGAAAATGAGCCAAGAATCGTCTCAAAATACTCAAGATCTTTCTGATACAAATCCTCATCATAGGTTACATTCATCATTTCCGGTGCTGTTTTTTCAAATGTCACGCTGTTGCCAATGAATGGGAAATCATAAAATGCATCATTTACATCCCACTCCAATAGGTATTCCACATTTTCACCCGGTTCATTCTCATTCGAATAATCAATAATTGCCTGCAGTGATTCCGGCCGATTTTCAAAATATCCATTCTGATAAACAAACACATTTGCATCATAACTGAGCGGATATCCCAGCAGCTTTTCTTCGTAAGAGGAAGCCTCCAATGCCTTTTGTGATGCACCTTCATATGCTTTTTGTGTCTCATTTAATGCGGCAAGTCCATATAAATATGCCTCCTCAAGTCCGTCACCATTCAGCAGATAAACATCCGGATAATCCTCTCCTTTTATGGTGTCATCATAGATCATTCCGATATAATCTAATGTATCCTGACATTTAAAAACTGCCTTAACACCGGTCTTTGCAAAATACTGTCTTGCTGCATATTCAAAGAAATCCATATAAGATGCATCCTCATACCACACCGTCAGATCTGTTTCTGCGGCATCATATGGATCTGTTTCTGCACCCGGCTGTTGTTCTTCTGCATCCGTCTGTTTTTCCGGCAAACGAAATGCCGCTTCTTTTTCAGGCTGTTTTGAAACGGCACCAGCCATAATGGCTGCTCCTGCACATACCACTATGGCTGCAATTACACTTCTTTTCTGTACATTCTTCATAATCTCTTTCCTATTCCTCATTTTACGACAATAGACTGCACACATCCGTGTGCAGTCTTATTTTCATCCATTCATCAATCATGCAGACAGGTCAGCTATTCCATGATCCTTACATCTGATCCAGAGCTTTTTTCAGTTTTCCGATCATCTCATCTACATGTTTCTTCTCAATGATAAGTGGCGGTACAAAACGAAGTACATCCGCCCCCGCCGTAATCACGATCAGACCTTCCTCAAGTGCTTTTGCGGCGATCTGTCCGACCGGTTTTTCGGATACAACGCCCTGCATCAGTCCAAGTCCTCTGCGTGCCGTTAAGAAATCATAAGAATCAACCAGTTCATCTAATTTTTCTTCCAGATATGGTGCGATCTCTTTGACATGATCCGTGATATGGTCGCGCTCCATCATCTCAAGCACCTTGTCAACTGCAGCCCCTACAAATGGATTTCCACCATAAGTTGTTCCATGATCGCCCGGTTTTAAGGACTTTTCTGCTACTCTCTCTGTCATCATGAATGCTCCGACCGGTACACCGCAGCCAAGGGCTTTTGCACTTGTCATGATATCCGGTTTCACACCATAATGCTGCCATGCAAACATTTCTCCTGTTCGTCCCATACCACACTGGATCTCATCTAATATCAGTAAAATATCATGCTCATCACAAAGGCTTCTTACACCTTCCATAAACTCTTTCGTCGCCGGATAAATACCGCCCTCACCCTGTACTGTTTCAAACAGGATCGCACAGGTTTTATCCGTGATCAGCTTTTTCACACTGTCGAGATCATTGTAATCTGCAAATTTCACACCCGGCATCAGTGGTTCAAACGGTTCCTGGTAATGTTTATTGCCGGTGACGGAAAGCGCTCCGATGCTTCTTCCATGGAAAGAATGATTCATTGCAATGATCTCATGACCTGCATGACCATCTCTCGTATAGGCATATTTTTTTGCAGCCTTGATCGCACCTTCGATTGCTTCTGTGCCACTGTTAGTAAAGAATACACGGTCCATACCGCTTGCCTTTTTTACCCGCTCTGCTGCATGGATGATCGGCACATTATAATAAAGATTTGACGTATGCATAATTTTATCGATCTGTGTTTTTAATGCATCCCCATACTCTTTATTACCATATCCGAATGCCTGCACAGCAATACCTGCCGCGAAATCCAGATATTCTTTGCCATCTGTATCGTACAGATACACTCCCTCTCCATGGTCTAATACCAATGAAAACCGGTTATATGTATGGAGGATATTCTCCTCTGCTTCACCTATATATCCTTCTTTATTCATGATAAAACTTCGTCTCCTTATCTCCTAATATAGCAGTTCCGATTCCGCGGTTTGTAAAGATTTCAAGAAGCAGGCAGTGTGCGATACGTCCATCTAAGATATGGACTCTTGAAACACCGTTCTCGATTGCATCAATACAGTTATTTAACTTCGGAAGCATGCCGCCACCGATAAATCCATCCCCGATCAATTCTCTTGCTTCTGATACACGAAGTTCAGAGATCAGGGTATCTTTATCTTCCGGATCTTTGTAAACACCCTCTATATCGGTTAAAAATGCCAGTTTTTCAGCCTTTACTGCTTTTGCGATCGCACATGCAGCATCATCCGCATTGATATTGTAACTGTTGTATTCTGCATCCATTCCGACCGGACAGATGATCGGCAGGAAATCTTTTTCTAACAGATCATATAAGATCTGCGGATTTACCTCAGTGATTTCACCAACGTAACCGATATCCTCACCGTTTGAATATTTCTTCTCTACTTTTAAAAGTCCACCATCTTTTCCACTGATACCGACCGCATTTACTCCAAGTTCCTGTACCAGTGTCACAAGTGACTTATTGACTTTGTTCAGCACCATCTCAGCAATCTCCATGGTCGCTTTGTCTGTTTTGCGCAGTCCGTTGACAAATACAGGCTCCATACCGACTTTTCCGACCCACTTGCTGATCTCTTTTCCACCGCCGTGTACAATAATTGGTTTAAATCCAACCAGTTTTAACAGGGTAACATCCTGGATGACATGTTTTTTTAATTCTTCATCTACCATGGCGCTTCCACCATATTTTACCACAATGATCTTACGGTTAAAACGCTGTATGTAAGGGAGCGCTTCAATGAGCACTTCGGCTTTCTGCAAAATTTCTTTCATATTGTTATTTTCTTCCATTGCTTTGGTTCTCCTCTTCCCCTCTATAAAATGTTGATATTGCCGTGCGAAACTCTATCCATATTTTGTTTGCTGTGACCACCTGCCAGATAAAATGAAGGCACGCCTTTTTATGAACGGTAGTCGGCGTTGATTTTTACATAGTCGTAAGTCAGATCGCAGCCCCAGGCGGTAGCTTCTGCATCTCCCATTTTGATGTCGGCGATGGCGGTGACTGCCGGCTCGGATAAGATTTTGGTTGCTTCTTCTTCGCTGTAATCGACGGCGACACCGTCTTTGATGATCTGCATTTTTCCTGCGGCACTCTCAAAGAATAAGTCTACTTTTTCCGGATCAAACTGTGCACCAGAGTAGCCCATGGCACAGAGGATTCTGCCCCAGTTTGCATCATGTCCATAGATAGCTGCCTTGGTAAGGCTTGATGTGATGACGGATTTGCTTAAGATCTTTGCCTGTTCTTTTGTCTCGGCTCCGACTACTTTCACTTCAAACAATGCAGTTGCACCTTCTCCGTCTCCTGCCATCTGTTTTGCAAGTGTCTCGTTGACAAAACGGAGTGCTTTTGTAAATGTCTCATAATCCGCATTTTTCTCTGTGATCTTTGTATTTTCTGCCGTTCCGTTTGCCAGCAGAAGACAGGTGTCATTTGTGGATGTATCGCCATCTACAGAGATCATGTTATAGGTATCTTCCACGTCCGCTTTTAATGCTTCTAATAACAACTCCTGTGAAATCGCAGCATCCGTTGTCACAAAACTTAACATGGTACACATATTCGGATGGATCATGCCGGAACCTTTGCACATACCGCCGATCGTGACCGTCTTACCGGAAAGTTCGATCTCAACTGCCACTTCTTTCTCATGCGTATCCGTTGTCATGATCGCAAGTGCAGCTTTATGTCCGCTTTCGATATCGCCATTTAATTGTGGAACCATCGTTTCAACTCCCGCACAGATACGTTCGATTGGAAGCTGCATACCAATGACTCCGGTTGATGCCACAAGTACCTCATCCGTCGGGATATGAAGCAGATTGTTTACTTTTTCTGCGGTTGCTTTACAGTAGCCCATTCCCTCTTCTCCGGTACATGCATTTGCGATACCTGCATTGACAACAACTGCCTGCGCCATTTTGCTGTCATAGACTACATGCTGATCCCATTTTACCGGAGCGGCCTTTACAATATTTGTGGTAAATGTACCTGCCACTGCACACGGAACCTCGCTGTAGATCATTGCCATATCTGTTCTGTCTTTATATTTGATTCCTGCTGCTGTGCTTGCTGCTTTGAATCCTTTTGCTGCGGTAACTCCGCCTTTGATCTGTTTCATCGTTTCCTCCATTCCTGCACTGCTTTCTAATGCAGACAAAGTTTTCTTTTGCATCTCAAGTTTGTGCGTAGCTCAAATCCTACGTGTGAAAATTGTATTTTTACGGATTAAATACCGTCTGGTTTTCTTCATTTGTGACATATTCATAATAATTAACATCCTCACGGAATGTCCATCCCATCCCCTGCCAGAAATGATTTCCAACATCATTTTTTTTGAAGGCGATCAGATTTACTTTATTGACATGTTCACGTTTTAAAGCTGCAAGACAGGCCTCCACCATCTTTTGTCCAATGCCCTGCTTTCTGTAATCTTCGTGAACGCAGACATGATATAAACATCCGCGTCTTCCATCATGACCACACAGAATCGCACCGACGATCCTTCCATTTTCGCACGCCACCATGCTGGTAGTCGGATTACGTCTGATAAAACGTTCCACACCTTCTTTCGAATCGTCAATGCTCCGGATTCCAAACCCGTGGATTCCCATCCACAGCGCATGTACCTCCTCAAAATCCTCCATTGTCATCTCACGGATATTTACCTTGTTCTCTTCCATGTCTTTTATTCCTCTTCTAGCATAACTGTCTCATCCAGTTATTTTTTACCACATAAAATTGTAGTCACAGACTCCAATGTAATCGTCCATCCACTTTATGGGAACATCGGAACCATATTTAAGCCTTCTGCCTCATCAAAACCAAATAACAGGTTCATGTTCTGTACCGCCTGACCTGCTGCACCTTTTACCAGATTATCAAGTGCTCCCATCATCACGATACGGCCGGTTCTCTCATCAATCTTAAAGTTGACATCCACATAGTTGCTGCCCTCTACCCATTTCGTCTCCGGGCAGATATCTTTCTCAAGTACACGGACAAATTTTTCTTTCGCATAATATTTATCATAGACTGCTTTTACTTCTTCATAAGAAGGAAGGCTGCCATCTGCTTTTTTCACCAGTGTCGCATACTCTGTTGCAAGAATACCACGGTTCATCGGAACCAGATGCGGTGTAAAATTAACAACGATCTCTTTTCCTGCCGCATAACCAAGCTGTTCCTCGATCTCCGGTGTATGACGGTGATTTGTCACTCCATATGCTTTCATGTTTTCATTGACTTCACAGAACAGATTTGGCAGTTTCGCGCCACGCCCTGCACCGGAAGTTCCTGATTTTGCATCAATGATCAGCGTATTAGGATCGATCATGCCCTCTTTTACAAGCGGGTACGCTGTCAGAATAGAGCAAGTGGTATAACAGCCCGGATTTGCAATCAATCTTGCTCCTTTTACTTTATCACGGTTGATCTCACAGAGTCCATAAACAGCTTCTTCAATAAACTGCGGAGTCTTGTGCTCGATCTTGTACCATTTCTCATAAACAGATACATCCTTGATTCTGAAATCAGCACTCAAATCTATGATCTTTACCTTATTTAATATATCTTCTGTCAGCACCCCTGCTAAAAATCCCTGCGGAGTTGCTGTAAAGATCACATCCACCTGGCTTGCAAGTTCATCCATGTTATCGTCTAAGCACACATCATCCACGATCTCAAACATGTTCTGATAAACTTCTGCATATTTTTTATCTATGTAACTGCGGGATCCATACCATTTGATCTCCACTTCTTTATGTCCCATTAAAATACGAACCAGTTCATTTCCTGCATAACCGGTTGCTCCGATAATTCCTGCTCTTATCATTTTTTCGTCCTTTCTGCTTATCCTTATTTTATATGCCTTTTAAAATTTCTTATCTGTCATTGTATACAGGCATACCTGCATAAGCATCTTTCTTCCTATATTAATACACCTCATCGCAGTCGTAAAGTATCTTTTTTCATACGCTGTTTGATATTGCATAATTATACATTCGTTTTGTTTTTTATGCAATACCATTTTTTATCTTTTTTCTTTAGCATACTATATATTAAGCCTTTTTCTGCATTTTGTATAATCTTTATGCATTTTTATGAATAATGAATGTATATTTTTTCACTTGCGTTTCTATATTTTTTGTTGTATATTGTTTTTAGTCAATGATCCGGAAACAAATGGATCAAATATACATAACAGAAAGGGCTGTATCACATGAAGGAAAAAGTTATTTTAGCGTACTCCGGCGGACTTGATACCACCGCCATTATTCCATGGTTAAAGGAAAATTATGATTACGAAGTTATCTGCTGCTGTATCGACTGTGGTCAGGAAGAAGAATTAGACGGTCTTGAAGAAAGAGCTATCTCCTGTGGAGCTTCCAAATTATACATTGTAGATATCATCGACGAGTTCTGTGATGATTACATTATGCCATGTGTTCAGGCAAATGCCATTTACGAGAACAAATATTTACTTGGAACCTCTATGGCACGTCCTCTGATCGCTAAGAAATTAGTTGAAGTTGCAAGAAAAGAAGGCGCTACTGCAATCTGCCACGGTGCTACCGGTAAAGGAAACGATCAGATCCGTTTCGAGCTTGGCATCAAAGCACTTGCTCCTGACTTAAAGATCATCGCTGCATGGAGAGATCCGAAGTGGACTATGGATTCCCGTGAATCAGAGATCGAATACTGCAAAGCACACGGCATTCATCTTCCATTCTCTGCCGACACAAGCTACAGCCGTGACCGTAACATCTGGCACATCAGCCATGAAGGTCTTGAATTAGAGGATCCTGCATGCGAGCCTAACTACGACCACCTTTTAGTTCTCGGTGTTTCCCCGGAAAAAGCTCCGGAAGAAGGCGAATATGTAACTATGACATTTGAGAAAGGTGTTCCGACTTCCGTAAACGGAAAAGAGATGAAGGTTTCCGATATCATCCGTGAATTAAACCGTCTCGGCGGCAAACATGGTGTCGGCATCATTGATATCGTTGAGAACCGTGTTGTTGGTATGAAATCCCGCGGTGTATACGAAACTCCTGGCGGAACGATCTTAATGGAAGCTCATCAGCAGTTAGAGGAGCTTGTTTTAGACCGTGCTACCATGGAAGTTAAAAAAGATATGGGAAACAAACTTGCCCAGATCGTTTACGAAGGAAAATGGTTCACACCTTTATGTGATGCAGTCAGAGCTTTCGTTACTTCCACACAGGAATATGTAACCGGTGAAGTAAAATTCAAATTATACAAAGGTAACATCATCAAAGCCGGAACTACTTCAAAATATTCTCTGTACAGTGAGTCACTCGCAAGTTTCACAACCGGTGATCTTTATGACCATCATGATGCTTCCGGATTTATCACACTGTTCGGACTTCCATTAAAAGTTCGTGCTATGAAAATGCAGGAGATCGGCGAGAAAAACAAATACGAGGATTAATCAGAAATTCTGATTTCAATTCAGACAGTTCATGATCTGAGATCAAAAAACAGGAGCCCGCAAGGACTCCTGTTTTTGTATTATTTACCAAGTGCATCTTCTAACAGTCTTGCAAAATACTCTGCCGCCGGTGCAAGTGCAGCCTCATCCGCATAAAATTGTGGATGATGGTTTGGATAACCAACCCCTGTCCCGACATTGATAAAACATCCCGGTATCTTTTCCAGATAAAATGCGAAATCCTCTCCACCTGTTGAATTTCGCTGTGGAACAACCTCATAGCCACATTCTTTTGCCACATCTTCTGCAAACGCACTCCATGTTTCCTCATTGACTGTTGCAGGAGGTCCCGGATACCATAGTAATTCTGCCTTCGCACCATACGCTGCGGCTGTGTTTTCTGCAATCCCGCGCATGCGTTTTTCTATAAAAACACGATCCTCTTTGTCCATGGAACGAACTGTTCCCTCTAATTCCACTTTATCCGGAATCACATTCCAGGTATTACCGCCATGAATCCTTGTCACACTGACCACCCCCGTATGAAACGGATTTAAGTTTCTGCCGACAATGCTCTGCAATGCCTGTATCACAGATGCCGCCACAAGTATCGTGTCCACTCCCTCATCCGGATGACCGCCATGGCAGCCTGTACCCGTAATATTTAATTCAAACCGGTCTACCGCCGCCATAACACTTCCGGCACGGATTCCAAGTGTGCCAACCGGAAGATATGCTGCTGTGTGCAGACCAAAAATCGCCTCCACATCAGAAAGTATCCCTGTCTGTAGAACCGTCTCTGCTCCATGTGACGACTCCTCTGCCGGTTGGAACAGAATTTTTACATTTCCATGCAGTTTCTCTTTTCGCTCCTGCAAGAGTAATGCTGTTCCAATCACTGATGCCGTATGGAAATCATGTCCGCAGGCATGCATCTTTCCCGGAATTTCTGACTTATAAGGCAGCTCTGTCTCCTCCATGATCGGCAGTGCATCAATGTCACAACGCAATCCATATGTTTTTCCCGGTTGTGCGCCTCGTATTATGGCAACCACGCCGGTTTTTAATGGTGTCTGTAAAATTTCGATTCCTGCTGCATGAAGTTCTCTTTTGATCCGCTCCGTCGTCTCATATTCCTCATAGGATAGCTCTGGGTGACTGTGAAGTTCCTCAAAGAAATCCGTAAGTTTCTGCTCTAATACTTTCTGTTCCATATACTTCTCCATTCTGCTTTTCTGCATAATATAATATCATAAGCCGCCCGGCAAATGCTGGTTTGTTGAGGCATGCGTCACTCCGCCCCAACCTGAATCAGGCATACTAATTTCACTCTGATTATTATCAGAGTGAAATCGCTTTCTTATTTTCGGACAACGGAAACAAAACAGTCCCGGCTTGATGCAATTTGCCAATCGTAACCCTCCAGAACCACCCTACACAGGGAAGCTCATGATCCATGGGCACCTATCTGCGCCCACCAGACGGATCAAATGCATCACGCAGTGCATCCCCAACAAAGTTGATGGAAATAACCAGCACAACGATCATAATCCCCGGAGGCAGCCAGAGCCAAGGCTGTGACGTCAGTACCGTAATAGACTGTGCTCCGTTTAGCATATTTCCAAGGCTTGCCATTGGAGGCTGCACACCCATGCCAAGGAAACTTAACGCCGCCTCATCTAACATGGAGATTGCCATAACAGAAGTTGCATATACGAGGATCGGCGCAACCGTATTTGGCAAAATCTCGGAAAACAGGATATGACGAAGCGGCATGCCTGCCACTACATTTCCTTTGACAAAATTTGTTTCACGTAAGCTGAGCACATTTCCACGTACCAGTCTTGCTACCCCAGGCCAGTCTACAAATCCCAGAATCAGAATAATACTCCACAATCCCGGTTTAAAGATCGCTGCTGCAACAAGCACCAGAAGGATATAAGGAAAAGACATGACCATATCCGTAAAACGCATCAGTATCATATCTGCCACTCCGCCAAAATATCCCGCGATCAGGCCAAGTACCACACCAATCACCGTCGATATGGCTGTAGCAAGGATTCCCACAAGCAGTGATATCCTTGTTGCATATAAAAGCCTGCTGAATACGTCCCTGCCGATCTGATCTGTTCCAAGAATAAACTCTTTACACGGTGCTCCACTAAACGTTCCGACAATTGCATCCGGGTCATAAGGCGCAACAACCGGTGCAAACAATGCCGCCAGTCCGACAACAACCAGTATCAAAAGGCTGATCTTTGCAAGATGATGTGCACGGAAACGACGCAGCACCATCTGCATATATGTTTCATTTAAGTTTTCTTTTTTCTTTTTTATCATACAAATTCAACCTCTTTACTGAAGTTTTATCGTCGGATCTACTACCGCATATAAAATATCTGTCAGAAGATTACCGAGCAGTACAACGATCGCTGAGAGCAGACAGACTCCCATAATAACCGGATAATCACGGTTTGTGATTGCACTCATCGTCATAAGACCAAGTCCCGGCCAGGAAAATACCTGCTCCACAATAATAGAACCTCCAAACAATACCGGTATTTCCATTCCAATGACCGTCACGATCGGAACTAAGGCATTGCGCAGTGCATGTTTATTGATGACAAGAAAATGTCCGATTCCCTTTGCCCGTGCTGTACGCAGATAATCCTGCTGTAAGATTTCAAGCACTGCACTGCGGATATAGCGGATATTTGTTCCTGCCATGGACACCGCAAGGACAATGACCGGCATAACCATATGTGCCGCCACATCTGCTGCACCACCGGACGTGCCAAGCGTTGTCATTCCACCGGAAGGCAGCCAGCCCAATTTGACTGTAAACAGATAGATGAGAAGCATGGCAAGGAAAAATCCCGGAATACTGCTGCCAAGAAATGATAATGTCACTACCGTATAATCACCTTTTGAATACTGATGGATCGCACTGTAAATTCCTGACGGAACAGCAAGCAATATACTGACAAACAGTGATACCCCCATCAAAAGCAATGTTGGTCCCAGATGGCTTGCGATCATATCTGCAACAGGCTGGTAATTTTTAATGGAATATCCCATATTCCCATGCAGAAGCTGTCCCAGCCACACAAAATACTGCACATAAAATGGTTTGTCGAGTCCAAGTGCTATTGCTTTTGCCTGTACTGCAGCTTCCGAAACACGCGGTCCCTGCAGCATTTCAAGCGGACTCCCCGCCATACACATGATCGCATAATCGATCACAGTAATACCGAGCAATACCGGAATCGCGATCAGGATACGTTTGATAATATATTTTGTCATATGATTCCTCATTTCCTGCACTTTTGCATCGCTGCTTTTGTGCATCACCGCATTTTACGCTTTTTCTGTCCCCTCATAATAAGGACATGCCACCAGATGATCCGGTTTTCCGGCAATCGGTAAAAGCACCGGCTCACTCAGCCGGCAGTCGTCTCTCGCATACGGACACCTCGGATGAAACCGGCATCCTTTTGGAGGATGCACCGCGGAAGCAACCTCGCCTTTTAAAACTGCAGGCTTTTCTTCCCGGCGTCCCGGATCTGCAACCGGTGCTGCATGTGTCAGCGCTTTTGTATACGGATGTGCAGGATGTAAGAACACTTCACTGGCATCTGCGATCTCAACGATCTTCCCAAGGTACATAACCGCGATCCTGTTACTCACGTAACGGACAGCTCCAAGACCATGCCCCACAAACAGACTTGTCAGTCCCAGTTCATTTTGTAACTCACGGATCAGATTTAATATCTGTGCCTGTATCGACACATCAAGTGCACTGACCGGTTCATCACACACGATGAACTCCGGTTTTAATGACAACGCTTTTGCTATTCCAATACGCTGTCTCTGTCCACCCGAAAATTCATGCGGATATTTTAAAAGTGTGCTCTGGGGCAGTCCGACCATATCTAAAAGCTGTTTTATATCAGTGTCAACTGTTCTCTTATCCGAAATTCCATGATATAACATTGGCTGTGCCAAAATATCATAGATACGTTTCCGGGGATTTAAAGAGGAATAGGAATCCTGAAAGATCATCTGAAGACCGGTTCCTGCCTGTTTTCGTGCCTTTTTTTCATTGTGGGTAAGTGATTTTGCAGCGATTTTTTCTCCATGATAGTAAATCGCTCCGTCCGTCGGTGAAATCAGCCCGACTAAAAGCTGTCCGATCGTGGATTTTCCACATCCGGACTCTCCAACCAGACCAAGTGTCTCGCCCTTTTTTATTGAAAAATCAACACCGTCAACTGCCTGTACCTGACTGACAGTATGGGTAATGATACCACCTTTGATGTCATAATATTTTTTTAATTTTTCTACTCTGATCAGTTCTTTATCCATTCCATTTAACTCCTGCAAGCCTTATGGCAGCGTACAAAATGATCCTTTTCTATCTCTTTCATCTCCTGCTTTTCCACGCAGCCTTCTCCGGCAAATGCACAGCGGTCTGCAAACCGGCACCCTGTGATCTGTTCATAATTTTCCGGTACAATGCCCGGAATTGATGCAAGTGTCCTTCCACTCTCATCATAAATACCCGGAACCGTATCAAGCAGTGCTTTCGTATACGGATGTGCCGGATGATAAAAAAGATCTTTCACTGATGCCATCTCTATAATCTGTCCCGCATACATAACAAGCACACGATCCGCCATCTGCGCCACAAGTCCAATATCATGCGTGATCAGGATCACTGACATCCCAATCTCTTTTTGCAGTTCTTTCATCAGCTCCATGATCTGAGCCTGAATCGTCACATCCAGCGCCGTTGTCGGTTCATCCGCAATGAGAAGTTTTGGATTGCAGCAAAGTGCCATCGCGATCATCACACGCTGACGCATCCCTCCGGATAACATATGCGGATATTTTTTCATTGCTGCACGCGCATCCGGCATCCCGACTTTCTCTAAAATCGTAACAGCCCTCTCTTTTGCTTCTTTTTTTGAAAGATGCAGATGGATGCGTATACTCTCCGTAATCTGACTTCCAATCGTAAACACCGGATTTAACGACGTTAAAGGGTCCTGAAAAACCATCGTCATCTGATTTCCGCGGATCATATCTAACTGCTTTTCATCCATATCCAGCAGATTTTTGTTTGTAAAGAGGACAGAGCCGTCAATAACAGCTCCGCCCTTTCCTAATAATCCCATTATAGACAGTGATGTCACACTCTTGCCACAGCCGGACTCACCAACGATACAAACCGTTTCTCCTTCTGCAACATCAAAACTGACATGATCCACACTGATCTTTTTTCCAAAATCTCCGGTAAACGCTGTCGTCAGATCATTTACCTGTAATAATTTTGACATTGATTTTCCCGTTCCTTATTTCGTAATTTCCCACTGTTCTACATTATTAAAGAAACCATACACACTTGGTGTGGCATTTACCAGACGTTTGTTAACAGCCGCCTGCGCACTGACAATATAAGCAGAGAACATCGGCACATCTTCCTGCACTTTCTGATCCACTACTGAATAAAGACCTTTGATCTCATCAATATCACTTGTCGTCTGTGTCTTTGCAAGTGCTTCATTTACACTGTCATCTCCGTATCCGGTCCAGCTCTCCTCGCCACCTAAAAGCCATGCTACATCCGGGTATGGATCAACCGGCGCATAAGTATACTGTACCGCCAAAATATCATAATCATTTGTACCTGCTACAGACATCAGGGTTGCAAAATCCACTGTCTGCACTTCCACCTTAATACCAACTGCAGCCCACTGTGCCACAAACACATTTGCTGCATTTACGAATGCGCCGTCTCCGGAATTCACATAAAAACGTAAAGTCTGTGATCCGTCCCATCCGGCCTCTGCTAAAAGTTCTTTCGCTTTCTCCACATCCTGTTCTACCGGAACGATGCCATCGTCATAAAAAGGACTTGCAGAAGAAAGAAATCCGTCTACAACTTCACCTTTTCCTTTTAAAAGCTGCTCTAAAACCATCTTACGGTCAATTGCATATAACATTGCCTGACGCACACGCACATCAGGAACATTCTTTGTCTGGATAAACACTGACTGGTTTGTTACCGGTTCTCCGTATACAACATTCACATTGGAAAGTCCTTCAATGCTGTCATAATCTTCCTGTGGGATAACACTCATTGTCGGCTGTGTAATGTCGATCTCCCCGGACTGTAATCCGGCATAAAGCTGACTGCCGCTTACGATCTTGATATTGAGTTTCGCGATCTTTGGTGCACCTTTCCAGTAATTTTCATTCGCTTTATAAGAAATATAATGATCGACATCAAAATCCGTCACCATATATGGTCCGCTGACCACATCCGGATGATTAAACCAGTCAGCCGTCTTTAATTCTTCCTCACTGTACTGCTCGATCACATGTTTTGGAAGTGTCATCAGATAACGTGCATAGGAATTTTCAAATGTGGTTAATGACATCTCATCTTTTGTAGTAAACTGTACTGTTGCATCATCAATCGCTTTGATACCGTCGATACTCTCCGCTCCCTCTTCCGTAAAACCGTCATCTCCGACACCTTCAAACACGTAATACATCATGGAGGTATTTCCAATAACCGGGGAAGTCAGACGAAGTGCTGTATATACCACATCATCTGCAGTGATCTTCTCGCCATCTGACCAGGTTGCTTTCTCATCGATATGCACGATAAAATTTTTATTATCTTCCGTTGTGACAGAATCAGCGATCTCACCTTCAAATTCCAGTTTGGAATTTAATTCCACCAGTGGAAGAAACATCAGGCTGGTCGCATATTTATTGATCTCACCGCCATCCATCAAAAGCGGATTTAATGTTCCAAGTGTATCCGTAACACCAATGTTTACAATATCATCTGAAACTTCTGCCATCTCTGTTGCTGCAGCATTTTCCCCCTGCGGCTGACTGCCTGTATTGCCGCCAGAAGTCCCGCATCCAACAGCAGTAATCCCCATCGCAGCCGTAAGCATAAGCGCCGACAGGACTTTTTTCCATCTTCTTTCTTTTCTCATAATTTCCTCACTTTCTGACAAAAAACTGTATTATGCCCGCTTCTCGCACATAAACCAGTACTTTTTGCACATTATTACTAGTAATCCACTAGGAATTAGGTAAATTATATTTTTTCTTTTTTAAATTGTCAATCATTTTTTCAGAATATCCAGGTGTCAAAAGGTGATTCACAACTTAGCATCTTTCAGATTGACAAAAAAATTACGGCTGATTATAGTATTCCTTAGAATAAAGAAAAGAGGCAATACACATGAAAAACCTGTTAATCTATCAATCCACTGAATATGACTGTGGTCCGACCACCTTGACAAATGCAATCCGATATCTGTTTGACCGTGAAGAAATTTATCCTGATATTGTCAAATATATTATGCTCTATTGTCTCGATTCTTATAATGAAGCCGGTGAGGTAGGAAAACGCGGTACTTCCGCATCTGCCATGATGTTTTTAAGCAACTGGCTTACCCAGTTTGGACAAGTGAAAAATTTTCCTATTTCCTGCAATTTTCTATCTAAAAAAGATGTCGTATTATCCCAAAACAGTTGTATTATCGGTGCCCTGCAGCAGGGTGGTGCTGTTTTGCTCCGTGTCTACTTAGAAGTACCGCATTATATTCTGCTGACTGGCGTTTCGGACAATGATATTTATGTGTTTGATCCATATTATGAAGAGATAGATGACCCTGAACTCGACAAAGAATTCTTTGAAGATGGCATCACCTTTATCACCGATCAGCCAAAGCGTGCTAACCGCATGATTTCAATCGACAGGCTTTCTAGTACCGGTGTCGGCTTTTATGAAATGGGACCATATGAGGAACGTGAGGCTGTGATCCTGTTCAACACAAATACCAGGAAAACGCCCGAAAACAGTATTGAATACATCATATAATTGTATCTAATATCAAAAGTCCTTTCCGGATCTCATCTTCACACAGTCTTCCATAACCAAGTAAAAGAATCGGTTTGTCCGGTGCAGTTCCGGCAGATCCGATTTTTTCACTTTCTATGGAATACTTGCTGTATTTTGTATTCTCATATCCGTTCGAAGCCATTTCCGGAACAACGTATTCACTGATTCCATAGATACGTATTCCCTGCTTTCCTGCAAGGTCACATATCTCCGCTTCTTTTTTTTCTGTACGTATCTGCACCAGAACATGCAGTCCTGCATGATCTCCGTAAACTTTTTCCACCCAGTTTCTCTTTTTTAGTTCCGCAAGGAGGAAATCATGTTTTGCACGGTAAATTCCTCTCATCTTATTCAGATGACGTTCAAAATGTCCCTCTTCAATAAACGCACGCAATACCTCCTGCTGGATTTTAGGAACAGTCGCAGAGTAAAATCCACATTTTTCATGATAACGATTTAACAATTCCGGCGGAAGCACCATATAACTGATTCGAAGTGACGGTGCAATGCTCTTAGAAAAAGTTCCAATATAAATAACCTTATCAAAATGATCCACACTCTGCAGGGACGGGATCGGCTTTCCACGATACCTGTATTCACTGTCGTGATCATCTTCGATCAGATACCTGTTTTCTTTTTCAGAAGCCCATTTCAGCAGCTCCAGTCTCTGCTTTAACGGCATGACCGTTCCTAGCGGAAACTGATGGGAAGGCATAATGTAGACAATATCCGGATCATATTTTCTGACTTTCCAGAGATCTATTCCATCTTCTTCCACGATAACCAGTGACATCTGGTATCCCATATTTAAAAATGTATGATATGCCTGCAGATAAGTCGGATTCTCCATCAGGACACGCTTATTTCTGCCCAAAATCTGTGTCAGTAAGATCTCAAGATATTCATTTCCGGCTCCGATAATCAACTGATCCGGCTCACAGTTAACCCCTCTCGCCTGATGAAGATAAGCTGCAATCGCCTTTCTGAGTCCATAATCTCCCTGTCCATCTCCGGATAAAAGCAATTCCTCCCGGTCATCTAACAGCACATTTTTATTTAATTTTCTCCACACATTATATGGAAAATGTTCGGTATCGATCGCATATGGTGAGAAGTCAATGATATCTTCCCCCATTTTCTCTTTCTGTCCCTTTTTCCCAAATGGAGCTATATCTTTTGATCCATTTTCTGCATGACCAAATTCATATAATTCCGTAATATCGCATACAAAAAAACCCCTGCAAGGTTCTGCTTTGATGTATCCCTCTGCCAGGAGCTGTTCATATGCCATTTCCACGGTACTTCTGCTTACAGACAAATGTTTTGACAAAAGTCTTGTTGATGGAAGTTTTTCCCCGACGGGAATCTTTCCCGCAATGACATCCCGTTTGATATACTCATATATTTTCTCATAGAGGGGAGCTTTCGCTCCCCCCTGTAGATCAATCATTATTTCAATCATTATAATTTTGCCTATTTGCTTTTTTTGATTTCTGCAACGATCTTTTCTTTTAAATCATATGCGCGGTCTTTCATCTTCTTTGATGCGGAAGGCGCAGCCTGAATCCTTGAAATACACTTAGATACCACATCATATTTTTTAAAATGATATGCCATTGCTGCAAGAAGATAATCTACGGTACACTGATCCATTCCACACATCGGGAACATCTCTGTAGACATTGCTTTCATAAAGCCTTCATATGCCTGCTGGTAAAATGCTTCTTCCTGCTCTTTTACCTCTTTTTTCTTCCCTAATGTTTCAGGATCAGTTCCTTTTAACTCTTCCCCTTTTCCACGATACAGCCAGGAAAGTTTCAGACAGGTATATGCTTTCTCACTCGTCTTTCCTTTTTTCACGATCGTGTTAAACAGCGCCAGTTTATAACGCTCAATCGCCTGGTCATAGTCTAAAACCATTGGTTCATCAGAACCACTTGGTTTGAAGTTCGCACAAACCTGTTCTTTGACCAGTTTGATCTGTCCTGATGTTACATGCTCAAAATAGCGGTTCATCGCTGTATATCCGCAATACGGGCAGGATGCCACATCATATTTTAATGTATCAATATATTCAAAACGTGGACGCAGATCCAGATCCGGCTCTAATCGTTTGATTCGTCCGTTTTTAATCATTTTGGTCTTAAATACCTTATCACATACAGTACAGCGGATCGCTTTGTCTAACAGAAAACTGTCTTCTGTCGGAGCAGCTTCTGTTTTTCCTCCATTAGCAGATGCTGCCGGCTTTTTCTCTTCTTCAAACAGATCCGTTGTGTTATCCGCTTTGATACCAAATTTTTCCAATCCTGCAAATAAATTCATATGTATTTCATATCCTTTCCTGATACGCCCGTTTCCGGGTGCAAATGCACCATCCCGGTGTAGCTAATGCTTATGCATTAGGTAATTTAAATGAGCTCTTTAATGACACAATTCTGTTAAATACCAGATGATCTGCGGTTGAATCCTTTGCATCCACACAGAAAAATCCCTGTCTTACAAACTGGAAACTGTCATATGCTTTTGCATCTTTTAAGTTTTCCTCAACAACACAGTTTTTCAAAATCGTAAGGGAATTCGGATTCAGATTCAGACTTCCGTCTTCATTATACACGCCTTTTTCCTCATCCACAATATTTTCATAGAGACGGATTTCAGCCGGAACTGCCTGTGCTGCCGATACCCACTGGATCGTTCCTTTTACTTTACGTCCGTCCGGGCTGTTTCCACCTTTTGAAGCCGGATCGTAAGTACAGTGTATCTCAGTTACCACTCCATTTTCATCTTTCACAAAACTGTTGCATGTCACGAAATATGCATTCATCAGGCGCACTTCGTTGCCTGGGAACATACGGAAATATTTCTTTGGCGGCTCCTCCATAAAATCTTCACGGTCAATATAAAGTTCGCGTGAAAATGGAACTTTACGCACACCAAGTTCCTCGTTCTCAAGGTTATTAACTACCTCAAGATACTCTGTCTCTCCCTCCGGGTAGTTATCGATCACCACTTTGACCGGATCTAAGATTGCCATCATACGCGGACGTTTCATCTTTAGATCCTCACGGATGCAGTATTCTAACATTGCATAATCCACGGAACTGTTTGCCTTGGAAATACCACAGAGTTCTACGAACATTTTTAAAGATTCCGGTGTAAATCCTCTTCTGCGGAGTGCTGCGATCGATACAAGACGCGGATCATCCCAGCCGTCTACGATACCTTCCTCTACAAGACGTTTGATATATCTTTTTCCGGTTACAACATTTGTCAGATATAATTTTGCAAACTCGATCTGTCTTGGAGGCATCTCATCCTTGTCAGGGATCATGTCCTTGCCGACTTCATCAATTACCCAGTTGTAAAGAGGTCTGTGATCCTCAAATTCCAGTGTACAGATAGAATGGGTAATTCCCTCGATCGCATCCTCTAATGGATGTGCAAAATCATACATTGGATAGATGCACCATTTATCTCCGGTTCTGTGATGTGTCATATGTGCCACACGGTAAATAACCGGATCTCTCATATTGATATTTGAAGATGTCATATCGATCCTTGCACGGAGCACTTTCTCTCCGTCAGCAAATTTACCGTTTTTCATATCTTCAAATAAAGCAAGATTCTCTTCCACGCTTCTTGAGCTCGCCGGATCTTCTTTTCCAGGCTCTGTCAGAGTACCACGGTACTCACGGATCTCATCTGCACTCAGATCAGAAACATATGCTTTTCCTTTTTTGATCAGCTTTACTGCTGCTTCATACATCTGGTCAAAATAATCGGATGCGAAAAACAGTCTGTCCTCCCAGTCTGCCCCAAGCCATTTGATATCTTCTTTAATTGCTTCCACGAACTCCGATTTTTCTTTGGTCGGATTCGTATCATCAAATCGTAAATTGAATTTTCCATTATATTTCTGTGCAAGTCCAGAATTTAAAAGTATGGACTTGGCATGTCCGATATGAAGATATCCGTTCGGCTCCGGTGGAAATCTTGTATGGACGGTTTTGCAATGTCCTTCCTCTATATCCTGATCAATAAACTGTTCGATAAAATTCTTTGAGACATTCTCGTTCTCCATGATGTCTGTCCTCCTCATATAACAACTCATGCTATATCATGTGCAAAATCAGCACATGATCAACATTCGCCGCTCGTCAATCATTCAAATATGTTGACTCACTTACACTCATTATATCATACATGATACACCGCTTGGGTGCAAGTAAAATATAGCATGAATTGGGGATTTTGGTAAGAAATTATTTATCCTTAATTTTCATTCATCTTCGCTGCCTGGCCGGAGGATGTGTGGAGCAAATAATTGCTTCCACAGCTATAACTACTATCATCACATATACTGCAGCTCTGTATTTGTTATTCCATCCTATATGTTTCCAGCTATTTTATAATGCAAAAAATGTCATTTTTTTAAAGTTTTTGCATTTCTACCGTTATTATAAGAGACATTCTCGAACGTGAAAGTCGCAGAGGTCAGAAAAAAATCACTGACCCGGTCCTTTTAAAAAAGATTATCATGTTCCTTGCTGATAACATTGGAAGCAACATCTCTGTTTCTTCTATCGGCAACACCTTGGTAAATGAAGGACTTCTTGAAAACGGGAAGCGAAAAGGAACCCCAAGTGTTCACACTGTTCAGGCTTATGTGAATGCACTTCTAGAGTCATATTTTTTCTACGACATCAAAAGATTTGATATCAAAGGAAAGGAATATTTACGCACTCTTGGCAAATACTATATTGTCGATATCGGACTTCGAAACTATCTGCTTGGATTCAGAGATCGTGACAGCGGTCATGCAATAGAAAACATTGTTTACTTTGAACTGATTCGTCGAGGCTATGATGTTACTATAGGTAAAGTTGGTAATTTCGAAGTGGATTTTATTGCAACAAAGGCAGACAACAAACTTTATGTTCAGGTCACAGAATCAATGACAAGTGAAGATGTTCGTAGCCGGGAATTAGCACCACTCAAAAAAATCAGCGATAACTATGAAAAAATCGTTCTTTCCTTAAATACAGGCATAGATTCTTCCTATGATGGCATAAAATCAATCAACCTGATCGACTGGCTAATCTCAGAATAAAAACAGAATATACGGAAAGGAACCAGAGGTAATCTCTGGTTCCTTAAATTCATAGGATATTCTCCGATGACTTTTGTTTTTTACGCATTTTCATTCATCTTCGCAAGTTTCGCTGCCTGGTCTGCTGCGATACATGCGTCAATAATCTCCTGGATATCTCCGTTCATGATCTTATCAAGTTTGTAAAGTGTGAGGTTGATCCTGTGATCTGTCACACGTCCCTGTGGGAAGTTGTAGGTACGGATCTTTTCGGAACGGTCACCAGTTCCAACCTGGCTCTTACGAAGCTCTGCCTCTGCATCGTGGGCTTTCTGCTGTTCTAAGTCGTACAGTTTAGTACGCAGCAGGGCAAATGCCTTTGCCTTGTTCTGGATCTGTGATTTTTCCGTCTGGCTGTAGATCACGATTCCGGTCGGGATATGTGTTAAGCGCACGGCAGAGTCTGTCGTATTGACACACTGACCGCCGGCACCGGATGCACGGCAGACATCGATACGGATATCTTTATCATCGATCTGTACATCCACTTCCTCAGCCTCCGGCATCACAGCAACCGTGATCGTTGATGTATGGATACGTCCGCCGGACTCTGTCTCCGGCACACGCTGTACACGATGTACACCGGACTCATATTTCATAACAGAATACGCGCCCTGACCACTCAGCATAAAAGTAACACTCTTCATACCGCCGATGCCTGTCTCATCTGCTTCCATAATCTCTGTCTTCCAGTTTCTGCTTTCTGCATAATGCAGATACATACGATAGATCTCAGCTGCAAATAAAGCTGCCTCGTCACCACCGGCGCCCGCACGGATCTCAACGATAACATTTTTGTCATCATTCGGGTCTTTCGGAAGTAAAAGAATTTTCAACTCTTTTTCTAACTCTTCCACTCTTGCCTTAGAATCGTTTAATTCTTCTTTTGCAAGCTCACGCATTTCCTCGTCTGACTCTTCCTCTAGCAATGCAAGAGAATCTTCAATATTCTGTTTGCACTGTTTGTACTCTTTGTATGCGTTTACGATCGGAGTCAGGTCACTCTGCTCTTTCATCAGTTTACGGAAACGCACCGGATCATTTGCAACATCCGGCTCACTTAACTCACTCATTAATTCTTCAAAACGGATCAGTAAATCCTCTAATTTATCAAACATAAATCCTCCATTCCTGTGTATCAAAGAATACCTTTACACATTCCCTGTTTTCACATACCATCTTTCTAACAAACACACCACATTCCACGCTAAAGCATTCCTGTCACAACACGGTCATTTTGTGCTAAATCTTTGATGACCGCCACATTCTTAAATCCCGCCTCTCTTAAAAGCCCGGATACCGCCTCGCCTTGGTCATAACCGATCTCGAACAGAATGTGCCCTTCCGGTTTTAAATACGATGGACATTTCTCCATGATCTTCCGGTAAAAATATAAACCATCTTCTTTGCCATCCAATGCCTCCATCGGTTCAAAATCCCGTACTTCCGGCATAAGTTTAAGTACTTCTTCTGTTCTTATATAAGGTGGATTTGATACGATCACATCATAAGTTCCTGTCACATTATCAAACAGATCACTGCGTTCAAATGTAACCGAAACCTGATTCAGCTTTGCATTTTCTTTCGCCACAAGAAGCGCCTGTTTGGAAATATCCGTCGCTGTTCCCTCCACCTCCGGTATATTATGCACAATACTGACAATAATACAGCCGGAACCGGTACACATGTCAAGCACATTCATTCCCGGTTTTACAACTTTTAATGCTTCTTCCACTAAAGTTTCCGTATCCTGCCTTGGAATAAGCACATTGGAATTGACTTTAAATTTCAATCCCATAAATTCAGCCTCACCGACAATATACTGTAACGGCACATGTTCTGCGCGTTTTCTCAGTGCGATCTCATATTCACTTAACTGTTCCTCAGCTACCTCGTCCTCCATATGCAGATAATAAAAACTGCGGTCAATCTTGCAGACCATCTCTAACAGCAGCCATGCATCGATTTTAGCATCTGCCACATCTGCCATATTTAAAACTTTCTCACCGAGATTAATTGCTTCCCGATATGTCATGTTCCTTACTGTCCTCTTGCTTTATTTCTTTCACATAAGCCTTCCAGTCAAACACAGCCTCAACAGATGCCATACCCACCTCGATCATGTCATCCTCCGGTTCTTTCGTTGTAATGTGCTGCAACAGAAGTCCCGGTTTGCTGAGCAGATTGACAACTTCATTATCACTGCGTCCTGCCAGTCTTATAAATTCATAAGATACCCCCGCGATCACAGGGATCAGCACAAGACGAAGTACCAGTCTTAACACTCTTGAATCCACATGGATGAACATAAAAAAGAAAATACTGATGATCATAACGATCAGCAGGAAACTGGTTCCACAACGCTTATGTAATCTGGAACTCTTTCTCACGTTCTCCACCGTAAGATCCATCCCATGTTCAATACAGTTAATACACTTATGCTCCGCACCATGATACATGTAAACCCGTTTGATATCAGGCATCAGCGAAATCGCTGCCACATACCCGATAAAAATTGCCAGACGGATCAGCCCCTCTAAAACAGCGATCAGCATATAGGAATCTGTAAACTTCTGAAAAAATACAGATATATAATATGGAAGAATCATAAATATCGCGACAGCAAGAACAATGGAAAATGCAACCGTACCACCCATCATCAGGCTGTCCTGTCTTTCCTGCTGCTCTTTGGTCAGCACTTTCTTCTCGCGCTGTTTTTTTGATTTTTTTTCATGTTCCTGCTCTTCTTCCTCAAAAAAAGAAGCGGAAAACGTCAACGTTGCAACACCCAGGTACAACGACTCTATAAAACTGAACACACCGCGTAAGACCGGCATGTTTCTGATTTTCTTATTTTTTATAATACCTTTATATTCGGAAACCTCAAGTGCAATTTCCCCATCTGGCTTTCTGACAGCTACGGCGTATTTTTCCTGATTTTTCATCATCACACCTTCCATGACTGCCTGTCCGCCAATCCCGGAATATCTCATGTTAATCTCCATTCTTATGTGTGAAAAAGAAGATTTTCACACTGTTTTCCATTCCTGTCGGTTTTCACGAAATTAACGAATAAAATCATCCGACGCTCTAAAAAAAGGTTGAGATTAAATAAACCTCAACCTTATCTTTAACCATGTTCACTTGCGTACTATTTGTTAATGCCGTACTTCTTGTTGAACTTATCGATACGTCCGTCAGTTCTTGCAGATTTCTGCTGTCCTGTGTAGAACGGATGGCATTTGGAACAAATTTCTACGTGGATATCCTCTTTTGTAGAACCTGTTACGAATGTGTTACCGCAGTTACATGTAACTGTTGCCTGATAATAATCTGGATGGATTCCTTCTCTCATGATTTTCACCTCTTTATGTTCTTATCGTTATTTAGTTTCGCCTGTTCAATCCTTTTATACCCGTATGCCCGATCCGCATATGGTACTTACTCCAAAGGAAAGTCCCGATAAACAGCTTAATCAGTGTAACATACGATTTCAAAAAAATCAAGATATTTTTAAATAATTCTGTTCTTTTTTACCATATTAATATATTCGCGATTATTTTTGGTGCGTGCAAACATATTCAAAATATTCTCCACGGCATCATCTTTGCGCATTCCATTGATTGCCTTCCGCATGATGTCAACTGCTTCCTGTTCTTCGGAATCAAGCAGCAGATCTTCTCTTCTGGTTCCCGATTTCACGATATCGATTGCCGGAAATACACGCTTTTCCGAAAGTTTTCTGTCGAGCACGAGTTCCATGTTACCGGTTCCCTTAAATTCCTCAAATACAACATCATCCATCTTGCTTCCGGTATCAACCAGCGCTGTCGCAAGGATTGTAAGACTTCCTCCCTCACGCATGTTTCTCGCTGCACCAAAGAATCTTTTTGGCATATGGAGTGCCGCCGGATCAAGACCTCCGGATAAGGTACGTCCACTTGGTGGAACCGTAAGGTTATATGCCCTTGCAAGCCTTGTGATACTGTCAAGAAGGATCATGACATCTTTGCCGTGTTCTACCAGACGTTTTGCACGTCCAAGTACCATTTCCGATACACGTTTATGATGTTCCGGAAGTTCATCAAATGTAGAATAAATAACTTCTACATTATCACCTTCAATCGCTTCCTTGATATCCGTAACCTCCTCTGGTCTCTCATCAATCAGAAGGATGATCAGGTGCATATTCGGATTTCCTGATGTTACTGATTTGGCGATTTCTTTTAAAAGTGTTGTTTTTCCTGCCTTAGGCTGGGAAACGATCATACCACGCTGTCCCTTACCGATCGGGGAAACAAGATCTACAATACGCATCGCAACACTGCATCCCGGGCGTTCTAAACGTATCCTCTCATTCGGAAAAATCGGTGTCAGATCTTCAAAACTTTTTCTCTTCTGGGCTACACTCGGGTGATAGCCGTTAATTGTAGTCACATATAAAAGTGCCGAAAACTTTTCCTGCTGTGTCTTGATTCTTGTATTACCACAGACAATATCTCCCGTTTTTAAATTAAACTTTCGGATCTGTGATGGTGAAACATACACATCATGCTCACCCGGAAGATAATTCTCACAGCGGATAAATCCGTATCCATCCGGCATAACCTCTAAAATACCATTTGCCGTAATTCCACTGTCAAGACTCATCATGGTATCATCTGCCGCTGCAGATGCCGTCTGATTTTCCTGTGTTTCTACCGGCTCTTCTGCCTTTTCTTTTGTCTGACGATCTGCATCTGTTCCGCGTTCCCTTGGTACATATTCCGTCCTTTTTCTGGAATATTCTTTCGGCTGTGCATGATCTTTCGAACGCTCTGTGCCCTCTTTTGCTTTCACACGCTCCCCGCGCTCTTCCTGCGTCTGCATACTCTCCGTCTCTTTTTGTTTGCGTGCATCTTCTTCAAGCATACGATTGACCAAATCGCTCTTCTTCATGGAAGAAATATTCTTCAGTCCCCGTGCCTTTGCCAGATCACGCAAAACGACTAATGATAAACTCTCATATTTTTCTCTCATTCATAAACTCCTTACTTTTTTCACCTGTTGGAATCGTCTGCGGAAATGATGTCTGATGTGACAATTGAATTTTTCGATGTGGCTATTATACTACATCTTTTTCTAAATAGGAAGTCCTAATTCTTGATTTTTCTCCCTAATCGCAAAAAAGCAGATACTACGAAAATGTTCAAATCCCTGTTCCTGCATATAATAATATACACTGTAATAACCGGAAACAGTAAAATCTGCCTTTAATGCCCAGAAACTCATCGATCGATTTCGGCGTGTCTGTAAAACCGGCTTTGTCAAATACCACTTTCTTGTAGATTAATCCATTTACACAGGCAGATGACATCAAAATGAAAGCTGTAAGAAATGCAGCACTGCACCGCAATTTGACTTTATTCCCATTCTGTTTTCTTATTTGTAATCAAATTTCCCGTCGTTCTTTTCTTCTAAGGCTTTGATCATATGATAAGTAAACTCATTATACGGTGTAGGAATGCCTAACTCTCTCCCCATACGAACGACTGCACCGGCAAACATATCTACCTCTGTGTGACGCTTTGCATCAAGATCCTGAAGCGTGGAATATCTAGCGCGGTCCATGACTTTGCTGCCAAAGGTTGAGGATGTATCCGATTTGTCAAAATCAATTCCTTTTGCCTTTGCGATCAGATCCACTTCCTCCCTGAGTCTGTCCCGCAAAAATGCCATATGTTCGCTGTCTTTATAGGCTCCGACGCCACAGCCAACCATAGCCTGCGCCTGATTATTTGGCACATTGAGCCGGAATTTGCTCCAGATTTCCGTAAGGATCACATCAGTTGCCCTGTAATGAAGCCCTGTATCCACAAAAAGATCATTTAATGCTTCAACTCTCTCTGTCCCTCTGCTAAGATCTGCTTCCCCGTAGATAATGCCGATCGTTGTCTCCGGCTCAAATTTTACATGGTTGCCATCTCTCTCCGATGCCACTTTGATCAGTGAATGTACGATTTTATCAGAAGAGATCACCTCTGAGATGATCTCCTCACTGTCCACGCCGTTCATCAAGCTGATAACGGTTGTTTTCTCTCCCACCACCGTCCGGATATCCTTTAATGCCGGGCGGAGTGCATTGTATTTCATTGCTACGATCAAAAGATCTACGCCGTGTGCCTCCTCAGGTGTTTTTATGACTGGATCGTATCTTTTATCATTGATAAAAAATCCTTCTTTTTCATAACGTGCTCTGCGTTCTCCTGACGCAACCACACACAGATCAATATCTTTCTTTTGGGTAAGTCCCCAGATGATGTAGGAACCTACTGCTCCTGCTCCAAGTATTGCAACTGACTGATATTTCATTTTACTCCATTCCTGCGTGTGAAAAATCTTATTTTTCACACTAGCCTGTTTTCATTCTATTTTTTTCTTTTCATTTTGCATGACCGCACGGAAAATACCTGATGCTGCAGCGAAAAGTACCCCTGCCACCGGCCAGATGATCCATGTAAAATCCCAACGCATTGTCCAGAAACTCCATCCCAGATAAATTGCAGTGGCAATACACCAGTACGCTCCGCTAAATGCATCTAACTTCTTTTTCAGTTTCTTTTCTGAAATAGTATAATCTCCCTCCTGCAAAAGAATATCATAACTTCCTTTTATTATACCGACACGGATTATCATATACACGCCACATGCTACCAGAATTAAAAGCAGCGATACAAAGCTGGTACATACAGCATCCGGTGCATCCATACATGCTGCCACCAAAAGCGGGATTGCCGCAACGATGCAGAGCACCACGCCAACGGCGATTCCTCTGGTAAATGTTCCCTCATAATTTTTTAATTTTTCCTTTGCAAGCCCTTCTACCCCATAGGCGGTTTCAAAACATTCGTTTTCCAGAAACTCGAATCTTTTTGTCTGCATACCGCAGAAAATAAATGTAAATACCGCTGCAGCCACAAATCCAAGCAGGCATACCAGTCCAACCGATGCAGCCACACCCTCGGAAATATTTCCAATCTGCGCCTCCGATAATCCTGCCAAAAATATCAGAACTGACGGACTGACGATACAGGCTGCAACTGCAGCTGCGATCTTCGGTGCATTTTTCTTCCGGACTTCCATAAAATCATTTGCATCTTCCACCGAAACCTTTTTTAATGGAAAATCTTTGTCGGAAGGTTCCACTCCCTCAATGGGCTGCGGTGTCTCACATTCATCTTTTAAAAGGTAGTCTGTACTCACCCCAAAAATCTCTGACAGCTGGATCACCCTCTGCAGATCCGGTATTGACTGGGCACTCTCCCATTTTGACACCGCCTGTCTGGAGACGGAAAGTTTCTCTGCCAGTTCTTCCTGCGACCATCCGTTCTTTTTTCGCTCTTCCATAATTTTTTCAGCTAAAATCATAACTCATCCTCTTTTCTTTTTCAATGATGTGATCTTTGTTACGCCTCCATCATACCCATTTTGACCGGTTGCAGGCTACCAAATGTGCCTGTCAATCTGTCAATTGATGGTTGCAATTCCCGCAATTTAGGCATTTTCCTGTATTTTTTGATCCAGGAACTTTTTATCACTCTCACAAACGACCGCCCACTGCAAATTTAGAAAAGCTCTTTGTTGTAAAGTTCACTGTCTGTTTCTTAGAATCATAATAAGATTTTGAAATCTTTTTGACATTTCCTTTTTTGTTGATGGTGTACGCAAAAAGATCTTTCTTTTTTTCTTTCTTAGAAATCTTATAATGGATCTTTACGGTAACCTTTCCCTTTTTCAATTTTCCTAACGTTTTTTTCTTTGCACCTGTAACCGAAATTTCATACATTGGACGTTTTTTGACAATTTTACCTGCCTTTGAAGAAAGAATGCGTTTATCTAATTTCTTAACATGAAAATACACATCTGAATTCATCTGTTTTTTTATTTCTTTTAAGGCATTGCGGTCCATCGTAATTATAACGTTTCCATATTCCAGTTGCAGTGCTTTTGCCTCATTGTCAATAAGACGATTCAACGTTGACTTACTAACCTTTAAAACCTGCTTTTTCCCTTTCCTGGACTTACATTTTATTCTGACCGTCTTATTTTTTATCTTTTTATCCGGTGTTGGTTTTTCTGTTGTCGGTTCTTCCGGTGCTGGTTTTTGTGGTGTCGGTTTTTGTGGTGTCGGTTTTTCCGTCGTCGGTTCTTCCGGTTCTTCCGGTGCTTCTAAAGCACCACTTCCAGTCTGTGTTTTCTTTTCTTTCACAATAACCTGACAGGCAGCTTCACTCCCTGCATAGTTTTTATTGCCATTATATTTTGCGGTAAAAGAATATGTCTTTGTCTTGTTCGGAAGTGATACCGTCCACTGATCATTTTCCTTCTTAACCAGTGTAATGCTGGAATCATTGCAAGTAATATCCACCGGTTCATCTGCGCTGATTCCCTGTTTTATAACTTTAAGTGTTACGCTGCCAGCACCCTCTGATCCTGCGGGCGTTGCAAGAAGCTTTAGTTCTGTAACAGCCTTTGTAATTTCCAAAAATGCCTGCCCATAACAGGATTTTGCAGAATCAGAAGATGCTTCAAAATAAATTGTATATTTACCTGCGTCTGTATAAGCCGGAAGTTCTTCTATTGTATAAGGTCCGTCCTCCTTCATACTGTATCGAAGATTCACACCCTCCCCTGGTCTAATGTCAAATGTATGCCTGTTTGAATCATACGGCACTGTAACCGGTCTTGTCGTACACTCTGCTATCTCCTGATCTTCGTCTCCGGAGGAATCATTGTTCTCCTGATAATAATAAACAATGTCCATGCTGTCTTCCGTGATCGTTATCTTATCCTGATCCACACTGTTTCCCACACAGGCATAACCGGATAACTCAGGATTTCTTAAGGTATATGTAGAATTGCGTGGTACATGGACAATCGATGCTTTTGTATTCGGAATATCTGTTTCTGTTCCGTCTTCGTTCTTTAACCGGTAATGAATGTTGACGGTACTCCATGCCTGATTACCTGTTTTATCTGTCGCTAAAACTTCCTGTGTATCCATGTCCACGATTTTTCCATCCAGTCTGTCACCGTTTGTCAGACCATACACATCATTAAGTACAACGGAAAGAGACTCTCTTGCAGCATCCGGGTCATAGAAATTTGTAAGGGCTTGGATGGTAAATTCTTTTTCTGCACTATATTTTACCGTTATTCCATCTGCGCCGATAATGCGAAAACTCATCTTAAGATGCTGTTCTTTATTCACCATATTTTGTACAACCGTGCGAAATTCCAAATCATGATCATTGGCTTTTGTGATATTAGACTCGGTAATTCTGTATTTTTCACTGTCTCTGTCAAGTGTCGCGGTTTTGTTATGAGGAATAGAAACTTCAGGATCACTGATATAAAGAGCCGCCGGTTTACTGACATAATCCGTGTTATTCAGCTTTCTTGCCAGTTCCATTTTGCAGACCTCACAAAACGGCTGTCCGAGCCACCGCATCATACATTCACGACTGGGCGCAAATGCGGTATCCGTTCCCGCATTCGTGATTCCGATCCCGCGAAATCCTAACATTTTGCTCCATTTGATTTTCTCCGGATCAGTAGTGTCGGACATATTTGGTTTGTTGGTATATCTCTCATATTCATCGCCGAGTCCGCCTATACTATGGGCAGTCTCGTGAGCCATAACCATTCCATCACTATTATCCTCAGAATTTGTAGAAAAAGAAAATAATGGATTTACTGATGCACCATAGCTTCCTGTATCATTACAAAGTATATGAATCGTTCCAACATTTGCGCCTTCATCCAGATAATTTTCTTCCAGTTCCGTTCTTAACGCTTTCGCCCTTTCATCCCCGCCATTGGTAAATCCGGCTGCCTTTCCATATACTTTGACATGAAAATATGTATCCGGACTCTTGCCGCCATACACTCCAATGCCTGACTCGTTAGAAACTGCCTGCACAGCGTAAATATTAATACGGTCAGAATATTCCCTATATGGTGACCATGTCAGCATTCCACGCGCCTTTTGAGTGGCATCTTCCAAAAACTGATCCTGCTGACCGGCGGTATATCCATCTCCCATGATCACGATCACAAAGTTTTCTTTATCATCACCAGTCTTATGAATTACCTGAACCGGAAATGTGGTTTTGGATTTTTCTGTATTTTTTGCCATTACTGTTTGTGGCAAAAGCAGCAGTAACAATAACATCATATAGATACATACTGCTTGTATTCGTTTTGTTTTTCTTTTCATGTACTTCACCTTTTGTTGAATAAGTTTTCTCTTTGCCAGCAGATTTTTTACGCAGTTTCCTCGGAATTGCGCTTGATGCTGTCCACAATGCTCATAATCTTTCTTGCCGAATCCATATCATCTTTAAACAAAGCTGTGATACTGCCCGCCGACCGGAACGGTTCGTCCATCAGTACCCTGTTGTCATCAATATTTCCATTTGCAACAATATAATCAACGATCAGCCTTACAAACCGGATCTGATTTACATTTAAACGCTCTTCTGTCAGGAATTCACTAAATGCTTCATTGACTGCTTCCCTGTCAACTCCTACAATCTGCCGTACCAGACGTCCCACCGGCGTATCTCCATACTCTTTTTCATAATCTGCTTTTGTTCCCAGTTCTTTCCAGAGAATTTCTTCTAACTCTTTTAAATCAGCCTCTGTAAGTCTTTTATTATGTCTCAGTTTAAATACTGAAATTTTACCCTTGTGATCCCGAAGGTAAAACTCTACTTTTTTCCGGTAATTTTTCAGATCCACGCTGGCATAAATGGGTTCCCCTTCTTTCCTATCTGTGATCTCATCCGTAAAATCGGTATAATAAATTCTTCTTCCTGCACGTTCCAGATATTGAAGCAGATCCCGCAAAGCCTCCCTCACTTTGTCTAATTCTACAACCGTTACATCATCCCAGAAATTTGTCTCCTGAACTTTTGCAATCATTTCTTTTTTTGCTGCGACCTGCGGAAGCCGATATACTTTCGAGAGCTGTTCGGCTGTTGTCATCACAATTTGAATTGGTTTCTGGACGCTTTTGCTCTGTAATAATCCCAGATCAATGCTGTAAATCAGATAATCAAATCTCCGGGCAAGTTCATTTTCTTTTTTGGGTTTCATTAACGGTGCGATATGTTCTTTAATCTCGGATATTTCAATCGTCTCTAACTGATTCCAACTTGACAGCTTCCGAAACATCTCTACATATCTGAGATGCCTTTTTACCACAAAGCTGTCATCATTTAATTCTATCACTGCCTGATTCAGCCCCATTACCAGCTCTTTTCGGTACACTGCATAATCCGCATCCATGACATACTGTGATGCCTGCAGTTCCCTGCATATCTGTGCCTTTGCATTATATATTTTTTCACAAAGTGATTCCTGAATTCCATTCTCAGAACCATTTTTATTCACCCGAAAGTATTCAAAATTATTACAGAAGTCAAAAATCAGAAAACGCTCTTTATCCATTCCCTCGCCCAGCAGATCTTTGCATAAACGCGTTCCTCTTCCTATCATCTGCCAGAACTTTGCATAACTGCGCACCTTTTTAAAAAATACAAGGTTTAAAATCTCCGGAACATCAATTCCCGTATCCAGCATATCCACAGATACTGCAATCTGCGGCATTCGTTCTTTTGTGCCAAAATCATCAATCAGTGTATCTGCATATTTGATGCTATAATCGACCTGTTTGATAAAATCTCCACCATATTCCGGAAATAACGTGTTAAAACGCTCCACAATCTTTTTCGCATGAGGAGTGTTTTTTGCAAAAATAATCGTTTTTCCAATTTTATCCCCACCTTCGATCTTTAACCCCTTCTCCATCAGCTCTTTTAACACCAGATCGATCGTGTCGTCATTAAAGAGCCATGTATTAACTGCAGTATTGGAAATATCCTCCTCCACCGTCTCTTCATCTTTGAAAGTTTCCTCAAACTTCTCTTTCTCTTCCTCAGACAACTCATTATAATGGATGCCTTCTTCCATGATCTTCGTTTTGTATTCCAATGTCGAATAAGTGACCAAATATCCCTCTTCTACCGCCTTTTCTAATTCATAAGCAAATGTCGGGACGCCGCGTTCAAGATCAAATACCCCGTATGTATTTTTATCAATTTCATTTTTCGGCGTTGCCGTCATGCCAAGAAGCATTGCATCAAAATATTCAAAAATTTCCTGGTATTTTTTGTAAATACTGCGGTGCACCTCATCACAGATGATCAGGTCAAAATATCCCGGTGTAAACAAACGATCCCCATATTTATTTTTCGTCTCATCAATTGCATTCATCATGGTAGGATAAGTGGAAAAAATCATGCGGCAGGCTTCCGGATCATCTTTTCCTTCTACCAGGTTACAGCAGGATAAATCATCCAGCAAATTTGTATAACTGTTCTTCGCCTGCTTTACCAACGCCGTCCGGTCTGCAAGGAACAAAATATTTTTTACATAATTATGTTTCCGCAGCACATCCACAATACTGATGCTGACTCTGGTTTTTCCAGAACCGGTAGCCTGCACGATCAGCATCTTCCGATGCTTTTTTTCAATTGCATCACAGACTGCTGTTACCGCTTCTTTCTGATAAGGACGGTTTGTAATATCATCCCGAATTTCAATGTTTTCCAACGGAATTCTTAACTTTCTTCTGTCTATCTCAATCTGTAATTCTTCCTGCGTAAAGAACCCGGATACCTCGCGCCTTGGATATCCCTCATTATCATTTGTATAAAAAATTTCGAATCCATTTGTGGTAAAAATCAGTGGACGCTGCTTATACTGATTTTGCAGACAGTCCGCATATAATTTTGCCTGCTGGCTTCCAACGATTGGATCTGCCGATGCTTTTTTTGCCTCTACCACTGCCAACGGCAAATGGTCTTTTCCCCATAAAACATAATCCACAAAGCCATTTCCTGAGGCATTGGGCATACCGGTAACCGGTTCCTCCTCCGTACAATTCCGTCCCATAATCCATCCTGCTCTCTGTAATTCCACATCGATATATCTCTTTCGCGTCTCTGCCTCGCTGATCTCATCTACATGGAACTCTCTGGTCTGGCTGTGAAGTGTACGCTGTGCCTGCATCTGTTTTCGCAGCTGCTCATTTTCCCTGCAAATTTCTTCTAATTTTTTATCTTTGCTGGACAGACTCTCATATAAACGTCTTAACTCCTCCGCTTTTACCCTTTTTTCATCCCCGGATGGCAGTATAGACTCATCAAAAAAACGTTCCGTATATTCTTTCGAATAGGAATAATCAATCCAGTCACAAAATTCAAACAGATCACGCAGGGCTATGACTGCCTCATCTCTTTTGATATTACTGTTCGTATGGACTGCGACATTTCCAAGATGGATTGTATATTTCAGCATCGGAAACAGTCTTGGTTCAATGATGCTGCGAAATGTAGGCTCATGGATCAGACTCGACACATTATCCCGATACGGAAGTGTCAGTTCCGCATCATAGGAAAACACAAATCGAACCGCGAGTTCTAACGCTCTTCTGGAGAGAATCGCACATGTCGCAGGCGATATGCTGATGCTCTTTTCTGCCTCTATCGCCTGTTTTGCAAAATCGGAATACTCTTCTTTTTCTAAAAGATAATCAAAATTAGTTTCCATGGCTGATGCTCCTTTTTCTTGTGTGGATAGTGATTAAGTCCTTTTTCGTTTATTTATTGTTGGATGATGATGTTAGTATTACAATTTTAATATCAAGCAGCGAGAGTGGTTTGTGGGGAGGTTGCAAGTTTCAATTTGTTGACTTGTTTGCAAAAATCCACAAACTGTTGCTGAAGTTCAATTGGGGGCACAATCAATACCAAATCCTCAATCTGTTGCTTTGTAATAGCTTCTCTTGTAGCTCCGCCGCTTGTAGCAATACTCCATAGTAATCTCTGGTAACTATCTTCTGTAAACATGCTGCAAAGGAATTCTGGTAATAGTCTATCCTTGCATCTTACAATTGCCACATGCTGATTTACTCTTGCTGGAATCAGCTCCTTTGGAACCGCGCAACATCTTGCAACCGAAGCTCCTGTAATGTTAAGAAGAACATCATTTTCTTCTATTGTTACATTAGATAACTTATCTGCCTGCTCATCAGTAATATAAGCTAAATCCTTATATTCAAACCGATTATTATATACATTCATACTACGAATGAGTGATATTCCTTCTGTTCCATAACTTTCTCTTCCACCTTTTGGAGTAGCTCCAGAACCAATCTTTGATGTCAAGTTTTTACAAGTATCTATATTCCATCCTTTTGTGTTCTGAACAGGGTCACCAAACATCTCGACAAATCGGGCTTGGATGAGGTTGTCTAACGAAGTTAATTCCATATTTCTCTTTACAATAATATCTGCAACCTTATCAAATAGCTCTGCTAACTCTATTTGCTTATCTTTGTTAGGTAAAGGAATAGAAATCTCATTAATATCTTTAAGAGACAGATTTAACTGAGCCACACCTTGTTTTTTTCTTTCGAACTGTTCAATAACTATCGGAGAAGTGAGTATAAGCTTAATATATGGCAAATACACTTGTTCATCCGAAATTCGAATAATGGCTAACGCCTGATTAGTATTTGCAGGAATCATCTCTTCTGTAACAATTGCAACTCTACCAATAGCTCCAGCAATTGAAAACAATACATCTCCCGCTTTTAACTGCGACCTTTTGAGTTTTTTATGGCATTCCTCTGAAATATGAGTTACTTTACTTTCCAAAAAAGCACCATTCTCATCAAAACATTCTATCTTTAAAAAGTTTACACCTTCATCTTTGAATTCATAACCAAGCGTTGTTGGTGTTGTACCTTTTGTAATCAAATCAGCTATTTCAGATAACTGAATACGTTTAATTTCTTCCATCTACATCATCCCCTATGGGCTGCTCGCAGCCCTGCAAATCCGAATTTATGGGATCAGATTGTGAGATAAAATACCTTATTTACTCCCTTAAAAACCGCCATTCTGATATGCTCTGGCAATAATATAGGATGGCTCGTAATATGCGCTACAATTATAATTATCTATTATATCACAAATATCATTATTATAAACCCTGCATATTCCATCAACATAATTTTCATTCCAAAGAGCCGTATCGACAATCAAACGCTGATATACTTTTCCCATCTGCATTGCCGATGGGATCTGTCTCACTAATTCTTTATTCACATCCGCAATATCAAAATCGCCTTTTTTTAACTGATAAGCTGCAATCCAGTCATCCTCTACATCTTTTGGATTTTCTGCATGAAGTACATTTGCCACACTAATCAAGTGGTATAATTCATCTTTTCCGATCCTATTTACAACATAACGGTTCTTTTGATGAATTTTTCTTGCCACCCGTTCAATCATATAACATATAAAATATAAATCATTCTTTTGAATTTCTTCATCTGGAAAATACTTATTTGTCATACATTTTCGCTCCCTTCAAACTGCAGCATTCTTAGCGATTGCTCTGTGCAAAATACAATTTGATGCGTCGGATATTTAAATTTTACCAATTCCCAAAAAGCAGATTTTTTTATATTTCCTGCCATATAGTCTTCTACATAATCCCATATCTGGTCATCAGCCATCGGTCCTTCCACAATATCATAATTATGCTCAATTCCTCTTCTACAATCCACAACAAATTGAAGCCACTCTTCCGTCATTTCCGAAAAAATTTTTGCTTCCTGAGATGATATATCCGAATATGAATATATATTTACAATAGATTCTCCACGTTTTGTTAATGCCCATCTTTTTGCCTGTTTCTTTATATTGGTACAATAAAATCCATATCCAAAATCTTTATAATGTCCATTAATCATAATTTTAGGTTCTGGAACCACAACATTGCTGCCATGATATACAATTACTTTGTCCATTTATTTTCCCCCGTTACCATCATATGTATATGTCTATGCAATATACTTCCGATGTGCTGTTTTTACATTATTCTGATTTACGATTGCATACTGCATCGTCGTGTCTATCTGAGAATGTCCCAAAATTTTCTGTACCTGTTCAATCGGCATTCCCTTATCAATCGCCCTCGTTGCCATCGTTCGTCGGAACTTATGCGGATGTATTCTCTCCATGCTGATTTTTCTGCCAAGCTCACGCACCCGTATTTCCACGCCGCTGATTTTTAATCTATCATACGGAGCATCTAAAGTTGTAAATAATGCCGGATTATCGTCATGGCGGCTATTGATATAATTTTGCAGATGCAGTTTTGCTTTTGCATCAAAATAAACTCTGCGCTCCTTATCTCCTTTTCCGTAAACGATACATTCTCTTTCTTCAAAATCAATATCTGAGATATTCAATCTTACCAGCTCTCCGACACGAATTCCGGTTGAATACAGAAGATCAATCATCGCTAAATCCCTCGCACATTCGCAGTTATCACGGAGTTTTTCAATCATTTCATCAGAAATTGTCTCTTTCACAGACTGTTTTGTTTTAATTTTATGTATTCGTCTCATAGGGCTTTTTAAAATATAATCCTCTTCCTCTAACCATGAAAAAAAGCTATATATATTTCTACGCACATTATCAACCGTAACCTTACTGCAATTATTACGCTGCTGGTAATTTGCCAGATAACTTCGGATCTCATCGGTTGTCATTTTTCGAACCGGAACATCTAAAGTTGCAAGCAAATGTTCCACTGTCATTTTATAATATTGCAGCGTCCGCTCTGAACATCCTTCGATCTGCTTTGCATCTATAAACATTTTTAAATATGTTTCATTGGATGTCTGCTCTCTCTGCGGTGTTTCACTGGATAAGTTTTTAAGTAATACTTCCTGCAATTTTTTCATTTGCGCAATACTTAAAAAATCTGCCATTTCATTTAATATGCATACTAATTTTTCATCCATGTTGGTACTCTTTTCCTTTCGTACCAACATCCTGCGCCAACATCACTGTCAAAATTTAATTTATTATTTACGTTTTTCAGACTTATAAAACAAACCTATGCAATTTAAGAAATTACACAGGTTCTTTTCTACTGTAAACCAACTAATTTTTTTATTGTTTCCTCACTCCAATTATTATTTTCCCATATAAAATACTCTGTTTTTCTTTTTTTAAAAATCCTATACGGGACAGATGTATTATCATAAATATGCATTATATCTGCAACTTGAACTAATTCTGGAATAAGTTTTAACGCTTTCGAGTATCTGAAGCGAATTTTATCTTCCGGTACCCCATGTCCACCTAACGCCTTTCTAGACTCCACACGTAATATATTAACATTTACATCAGCAGTCAACACGTATATACATCGAATAAAATACCCTTTCTCTTTCGCTTTTTTCAATAATTCCAGATTTCTGTCCGTTGACATAACTGTTTCAAAAGTAAAGCTATTATGATTAACAATCGCCTGTTCTCTCGTCTTTTCAGCCAATTGCACTGCTTCAAGATCAGAACAATAGTTTGTTCTTTTTATATCATCTGCATTAATATACGGTTCAATAACTTTTACCATCTTTGTAATAGTTGATTTTCCGCTACCATTAGGTCCTGCAAATACAATTATTTCTGGAAACTTTTCCCTATACTGAGGCATATTTTCTCCTTCCATCCGGATACTCTAAAAAAGCCGTCTTTTTTTCAACATCATAGCCTGCAATTGGAACACCTTTTATTTTTTTTATCTCATTATCAATCCGAATAGCCTCTTTAAAACGCTCTGTTAATTCATCATCTGAAATTCCACACATAGAATCCAATTCATTCATTTCTAACATCTTAACTGTCTCCTTCCTTCTGTCTATTCATTATATGAAAGACATTGTTTTTCTGACATATCTCATAAAAAACTGTTTTATATCGTCTGATACCTGCTTTGATACCACTAGTTTCTTTCTATGTTTGCAGACAAAAATAATATGATGCTATCATAAATTCTTGTGTCTGTTTCTTGATTTCCATGTTCCTATAATGCATAGTATAACATTATCCTCTACTTTTAGCTACCTTAACTAAGGCACGTATTTCTGACAGCGTGCAAACGAAACTATTATTTATCAAATTAAAGAATTGTATTTTCTATATAACACTCCAGTAAATAAGATGGATTTTCGTAATAAAGACTACTGTTATAATCATCAATTTTCGGACTTAGAAACGAATTATATACTTTTATCAATGCATCCATTATATCTATTTGTTTTTCCTGTGCCACCTGTTTGATCAAACGTTTATATACTTTTGCAATATCCCAATGTGAGGGAATCACGTATCTGCAATCTGCTACATTATCAAAGGTTCCATTCGGGATCTTCGCTTCTTCCACAAAATCTTCACATACCCTGTCAATATTGTCACAATGATAAATATCTGCCAGCTCATAGATTTTCTGCAGCCGTTCTTTGCCAAGCCAGTTTACAATATCAGCCCTCTTGTTTTTTGTTTTTCTTGCAATATAATCAATCAGACCACATACAAAAAATAAATCATTGTCCTTTTGATCTTCGCGCCCTTCTCCGATCATTACAATGTTACCTCCTCGTAACCTCTATATTCCAGACATTTTAATGCCTCTTTCGTACAAAACGTGATTTGATGCGTTGGATATTTGAATTTTGCCAATACCCAGAATTGTTCTCTTGTAATCGTGCCATCCATATAGTCGGAAATATAGTTATAAATCTGGTCATCTGCCATTGCACCGATCACTATATCGTAATCGTGTACTTTCCCACTTCTGCACGAAATAATAAAATCCAGCCATTCATCCGTCATCTCACGAAATTCTTTGATGTTTAAATCCTGATTTAAACGCACATCATAAATCGACACAATTTTCGTATCATAACGTCTTGCCCACCTCTGCGCCTGCTCTTTTATGATCGTACAATAAAAACCAATGCCAAAGTCTTTTGTATTGCGTCCTATGCGGATTTCCGGGGTTTCAACAGGTGTATAACCACCATGATAAACTGTCATTTTCGCCATAGTATCTCTCCCCCTCTATCCAAAATATTTCTGCATCAGACTGTCAAATAATGTTTGGGTTTCATCAAGAGATTTTTGGACTTCAACTTTCAATTTGTTGACTTGTTTGTGAAACTCAATAAACTGCATCTGTATATCCATCGGTGGTAATAATAAAGGCATAGTTTCTATTCTAAAAATAGCCAACTTAGGTACACCAACAGACATTTTTCTCTCGTTAATGTAATCCTGAATACCTGGTGAATTAATGTAATGAGCAAAAAAAACGCCATCTATGACCTTCTCTGTTTTAGGAACTAACTTAACTGCATTTTCAGTCAAATTTGCACCATCATACTTTTCTGGAATAACTCCCGCCATACCAAGATTTACACCAACATTAGTCAAATAAATATCGCCACTTTTGACCGTATATCTTTTGATATGCTCATACACTTCTTCATCAATATAATGAATATCATCATCAAGAATAGTCTCGTTTTTCATATCTGTTGCTCTCAGATATGGATGAGCAGTTGCACCATCAGCATATCCCATACCTTTAGGAATACGCTTACCACCTTTAACTTCATAATAGTCGGATATAATACCCGCATTCCATCCCTTATCGTTAAGTTTTGGATCACCAAACATCTCTACAAATCGGGCTTGGATAAGGTCATCTAATAACTGAAGTTCCCTTGTTTTTGAATCTATCACATTAACCAAATGATCCAGTTGTTCTACAACTTCATTTTGCTTTTCTCTTGAAGGTACATCTAATTCAACATTTCCTAAACTCTTTCTTGAAATTCTTTTTCTAGTTGTTCCTGTTACGCTACCCAATAGTCTCGTGTAATAAGCATTTGAACGCATGAAATAACACAAATATTCTTTGCTTATGACTGTCTCATCTGGTCTGCAAATAGTACAATCAACAGCTGTTATCATACGTTCTTCCTTATCAGGAATAATACATGCTCTTCCAACAGGTTCAGGTAATCTTGAAACTAAAATGTCCCCCGGAAATATTTCTGTACACTTTAACTTTTCAAATGTATCTTCAGAAATATACTTAGCACGTGCTTCTTTCTCTAAATATATTCCCTTTCCAATATTACCAGTTTGAACCAATCTAATTCCTTCATCAGACTGATCTTTACTCTCTATCCAATCACCATCCGTAAAGACGGTACATATATCTTCTAATCTCATCTACATCATCCCTGCAAATCCGAATTTATCTTTCTACGCACCAAAGAAATTAATCCTGCAGCAGTTTTTTCAACTCTGCCATTTCCTTCTGGATACTTTCCTCAATCTCATCAATCCGTCCTAAAATCACATCGGTTGGCTCATATTCCACCTTCTCATACACGACTTCCTTATATTTATTGATAGAAAGATCATAGTCATTTGCAATAATATCCTCCACCGGCACAAAAAAACTCTGCTCTGTTCTTGCCCGATCCGTCTCGTTTTCCAGATGATTGAAACGCTCAATAATATCTGGGATATCGTTATCTGCGGTCGGCTGGCGTTTATCATCCAAACTCAGACCATCTGCTTTCATATCGTAAAACCAGACTTTATCGGTGCCTCCGTCTCCTGTTTTCGTGAAAATCAGGATTGCTGTAGACACACCGGCATACGGCTTAAATACACCACTTGGCATGGAAATGACGCCATCCAGTTTATTTTTATCAATGATTTCCTGCCGGATCTGCTTATGCGCCTTACTTGAACCAAACAATACCCCATCCGGAACAATGACCGCCGCTCTTCCTCCCTTTTTCAAAATTCGGAGGAACAGTGCTAAGAATAACAATTCTGTTTTCTTTGTCTTCGTAATCTTGAGCAGATCCGCGGAAACTGCCTCATAATCAAGGCTTCCTTTAAATGGTGGATTTGCAAGTACCAGACTGTATTTTTCAACATCTGTATTCTGCTCTGATAAACTATCCCGATAGGAAATGTTTGGATTATCCACACCATGCAGTAACATATTCATGGCTCCAATGCGCAACATCGTCCGATCCATATCATTTCCATAAAACATCGTGTTGTTAAAATGATTCCTCAATCCCGCATTTAAAAGCATCTCTCCATGATGATCTCTTAAATATTGTTGGGATTCAATTAAAAATCCAGCTGATCCCATCGCCGGATCTATGATCGTATCTTCCGGCTGTGGCTTTACAAGTTCAACCATCATTTTAATAATGTGTCTTGGTGTCCGGAACTGTCCGTTCGTTCCTGATATAGCGACTTGGGACAGAAGGTATTCATATAAATCTCCCTTGGAGTCACCTTCCCCAAGTTCTAACTTATCAATTCCATCTACGATTTTCGAGAGCATTGCCGCCGTCGGAATCTTAAAAATTGCATCCCCCATATATCTGGAATATGCAGAAGTCCCATCCTGATGCAGATTTTTGATAAATGGAAATACACCATTTGCCATCGTATCATACATCTCTTCCGCTGAACCTAAATTTTTAAATCTGCTCCACCGATATTTCTGGCAATCACCGGGAAACATTGATTCAAAAGGCACTCCAAGAAAGTTTGCTTCATTTTCCTTTGTCGTTTCCACTTCATCGAGTTGTTTGATAAAAAGCAAATATGTAAACTGCTCTATGACATCTAACGGATTTGTAATTCCTCCTGTCCAGAATGTTTCCCATATTCTGTCTATTTTATATCGTAATTCTCCGGTAATCATATGTTTCCTCCATCTTTATCCTGGTAATGTATCTTTCCCTTTTACTCCACTTCATGCTTTTCCACTCCCGGTTTTGCCTCCACCGTATGTGTTGCCTCGTAAAGTGATGCTGTCGGTGCGACCGGACTCATAAGAACCTTTCCGGTTCCACGGTACACATTGACAAGTCCCTCACCGCTGACGGCCGAACCCACGAGCGTTTTTGTCGATCTCTCCACAGTAAATTCCAGACCGGAGGACCAGCAGACTGCAAGATTTCCATCAATTTTTAATTCATCATTGTCAAGTTCCACCTCAATCAGTTCTTCATACGGCACGTTACTCTCCAATGCTGCGACACCTTCCCCGACCAGACTTAAGTTGAAAAATCCTTCTTTGCCAAGCACGGTCGATGAGATTGTTTTCCGCGCCGTCAGCTTATTTTTTACGGTTCCGGAACAGGCATAAAATATGCCATCCTCGATCGTCATGCCCTTTTCACCCCAGGATCCGACATCCACTAAGATCAGATATTTATAGGTAGGTTCTAACACCAGAATACCGTTGCCGACGTATTCCGGTTTGACTGCTGTCTCCTTTGTAATCGCACCTTTGACCATCTTGCCGACAAGGTCACCGACTCCCTTGATCCCTGTGGTCGCTTTCACATGACCTGCCATCCACTGCATGCTGCCCGCCTGGATAATGGCAGACTCTTTTCCGTTTAGTTCAATAACGATCTGGCGCCTGCGGACACCCATTTTGCTCATAAAGTACTCATTTCTCGCATTTTCCGGCGCAACGGAGGCGTCTGACTGATACTCTAATACATGAAAATTTCCAAGACTGCTCACATATTTTCTTGCGTTGTTTTCTAAATTTTTTATATTCATTTAAACTCTCTTTTCTGCGCTGTTTTCTAATGAAAACAAGGTTTGCACACTGATCTTCTATTCTTTCTTATCCACTCCATTATAAAACAACCTGCTTTTCTGATTCAATCAATATCCGTATCATGTTTAAATCTTCAGTTGTAAAATCGTTACTGTTCACTCGTACCTCGTTCCAGTAACGGATTTTGCCGATGCTTCGCATTCCAAATCGGCAAAATCTGCTGCCACCACTGTATCATACGGCATTTTCAGTTCAGAAAATGCCTACCTGTGAACAGTAGCGTAAAGTCAATGTTTTCTGGTAGATCTCAACCAATTTTTCACGGTTCTTTTCGCTGATAAAATAATAATCGCTCTGACTCCCCTCTGCCATGATATAAGGTCCAAAAGTCCGTATCCCACAAAACAGCACAGTTCCTTTCGATGCAATGGCAAGCCCGTATCCTTTCTCTGATAAAATAAGCGGCATTCTTAACTTTTTTCCACCATAGGAAATGTATTTTGCTTTTGCTGTCACATCCATAAAATCAGCGGCAAGCAGTCCCTTTGCTTTCAAATGTTCGGACTTTTCCCATTCAAAAAATGTCCAGTTACATCCGCCTTCCTGAAACCTCGGTTCCTCCGCTTTTTCCGTAAGCAGTAACTGCTTTTTCTCATTGTAAAAGCAGACCGCACCATTATTTTTTGCAATGTGCACGGTAACTTTTTCCGTTGCAATTTCTACCAGCATTTTGGATTCTTTTGCACTCCATGTAAATGCTGTATCCGCCTTTCCTTTCCATGCTGTATCGCCAATTTTTTCCGTGACACCCTTCACGAAACTGACCCGGATCACCTCCGGTGTGATCGGTGTGATGCGTAAAAGTCCGTACATACTGGAAAGTTCCACATAGCTTTTTGTCTTTTTGATCCATTTGATGACAAAATTGTTTCGGGAATGACCTTTGACACGGAGGATCGCATTGTCCGGTATCGCGCCAAATTCATATGGAGAGATAATGATTTCCTCCGTATGATTTTTTTCGTTTTTTCCAGAGTTGTCTGCTGCTTTTCTGACTGGCGCTGCCACAGCTCTCTTACAGGCAGATGCCATTTTCTGCCCTGTCAATATTTTTCCTCTTGCCGCAGCCTCATTTTCTTTCCCCTGCGGTTTAATGACAATGCGCTTCGGACCGATATACTCGCGCTCTGCCATATCCTTTGCGCCCTCGATCCTGCGCTGCTGTTCGATCTCTTTTTCCGTGTGCTGCACCCGTTCAAATTCCGCTGCTTTTGTCAAGGTTTCTGCCGCAAACTCTTTCATATATTTTCCTTCCGGAACTTTGTCGGCAAGGATCCCGGTCAGTTTTCCACGGTACAAAACCACAAGTTCATGCAGTGCGCGGGTCGCAGCCACATACAGAAGTTTGACATGCCCGTTATCCGACGGGTATTTTTCCTGCGTCGGATCAAACAGCAGCACAGCATCAAATTCAAGTCCTTTCGTGTAGGAGACAGGAAGCACCATGACGCCATCCCCGAACTCGGCTTTTTCCAGATCTGTTTCTACAATTTTTACATATTTCTTTAGTTCTTCCGCAACCTGTGCCGCTTCCGCCTCATCACGACAGATCACAGCGATCGTCTCATAACCGTCCTGCTGCCATTTTTTGATCGTGGTGACGGTATCTGCCAGCAATTTATTTTCATCCGGACATGCCACCGTCTGCACCGGATTTCCATGACGGATAATAGGTTCCACCGGATAAATAGAAAAATCCCCATGACGCAGGATCTCATTTGCAAATTCAGAAATTTCCACTGTATTACGGTAACTTTTCCGCAGAAGTCCAAACGCATCGAATGTCCCGGTCAGGATCAATTTTTTTAATTCTTCCCAGTCGTTTAAACCATACTCAAAATGAATATTCTGGGATGTATCACCCATGATCGTGTAAGTACAGCCATACAGACAGTAATGCAGGCATCTGTATGACATCATGCCAAAGTCCTGCGCCTCATCAATCACTACATGGCTCGCCTCACGCACCGGATCCGTCTCTTTGATCCTCTTGTAAATATATGCAAGCGCCGCAAGATCATAGACATCAAACGAGTTTTCCGGCACATCGACTTCTTTTCCTGCCTCCTGCTGCGCAAGTAAAAATTCTCTGTAAAAAGTAAATACAGATTCTCTCCATTTTCCATCTCCAAAATAAGACGCGTATTTTTTGTCTAAAATCTTTTTCTCTTTTGGCGGAAAAGTCACGGACTTCCCGGAAACCTCATTTTCATATTTTGCATACAAAATCTCATTTAACATGAGTATCTTGCTCTGCATGGAAACTTTCGGATTATTTTTTAAATAACGTCCGATCTGCTCCTTTGATAACAGGAGATTTCCAGTCTTTTCCATATAAATGTCTTCTTTTGCGATCGACTGATTCTCATAGTTCTGGCAGAATTTTTCTAAATCCAGAAACCACGCCGTGCCGCCCTTGATGCTGTTTTTTGCATCTGTCTTGTCGATATTGTGGTAAGAAAACCGCGTCTCGTCCCAATCTTCATACAAAAGGCGGATGAAAAGCTGCTCCATCGTCATCTGACGGATTCCATACACATCAAGTTCCGGCAGAACACTTGTAATATAATTCAAAAGGATCCGGTTGCTTCCTATAATATAAAAGTCCTCCGGGCGGAAATCATCTTTATAATTATATAGAATATAGGAAATACGGTGCATCGCCACTGTCGTTTTTCCGGAGCCGGCGACACCCTGCACAATGATGTTCGTTTTCGGCGAACGGCGGATAATGAGGTTCTGCTCTTTCTGGATCGTCGCAATGATCTCGCCCAAAACTGCCTTTTTATTTTTGGCAAGGTATTTTGTCAGCAGTTCATCGTTGGCGACCACATCCGAATCAAAGAAATCTTTTAACCGGTCATTTTCAATCTCGTAAGTGCGCTTGCGTTTCAGATCAATCTCAAATGTCCCCTCAGAGCTCACGGTATACTGGCATGTTCCCATCCTGCTCTCATAGTATACTGATGCAATCGGTGCCCGCCAGTCGAGCACGACCGGATCAGAGCTGCTGTCCGTGATGCCGACTCTTCCAATATAATAAGCCTCATCCGCTTTCGCCTTTGGATCCCTGAAATCAATGCGCCCAAAATACGGCTTCTTACGCGCCTTTTCATAGCGCACCAGTTCCCGTTCATCCTCCTTTAACCGCGCGGTTGCATTGTTCCAGAGTGCCAGTCCTTCCTTATCCTTTGCATCGTAGACTTCGAGGAGATCGGCAAGATCTTCATTGATCTTCCGGATATCTTCTTTCGCATGATCTAAATTATCCTGCGCAATCTCTATGATTTTACTGAGCTGATGCTCCTCGTCTTCCTTTGTCAGACCAGGGAATTTCTTAAACAGCTTTATGATCTCATCTAACGAATCCACCCTCGCTGCCAGCTTCCCACGCAATGCCTCATCCGGTTCGGTCTGATCCGGCACCATCACAACATTACAGCCTGCACCATAAGCACTGCATACACCGTTTGGGGAATCCTCAACTGCGATACATTCCTCCGGCAAAAGCGCAAGCTGTCTGCATGCATACTGATAGATATCCGGTGAAGGCTTTCCATGTTCCACCATCGTTGCACAGATGATCTGATCAAAATAACCGTAAAGACCAAGCTGCTTTAAATACTGTTCCGTACGCACCTGATCTGTCGCCGTCGCGATTGCACGGTGAATACCCTGTGCCTTTAAATAATCAAGAAGTTCGATTGCACCTTTTTTGATTTCAATTCCATTTTTTTTCAAACACTCTCCCATGATCTGCTTGCGATAATTTCGTATCGCCGTATAATCCAGATCCGGATCACGAAACATTTCTTTTAAATGCTGTGGTGCATATGGCTGCCCAAGTGACCGCATGGTAAGTGCCTGTTCATCCGTCATTTCATACCCAAAATGCGCCAATGCCTTTGGCCAGAACATGCGGTAATATTTTTCCGTGTCGATCAGTGTGCCGTCCATATCAAAAATTACGGCTTTTATCTTTTTTATATTCATGTTTTTCCTCTTCTATCCCGAACCATTACCTCAATTATACAACAACCGGCTACATAAATCCCAGACAGAACTATTGTCGTGAATTAGAATATTTTAACACATTTATTTTCACACGACAACGCTATTTCGAATGGCTGATACATTCTGACGGATGGCAGAGCCAAAATCTTTTGAAAATGATTCTTTTCGCATACGAAACTGTCACAGAGGAAGCAAAAGACTATGCATCTTTATGGCCTGCATACAAGACAAACTATATTTCAGACGTTCCATCGTGGCTCTTTTGCATACCCCATAAACAGATCAAAGATCGCACGGTAGCCTTCTTCCTTGATATGCATTCCCTCAATCGTATACTCTGCTTTGAGATTTCCATCCCGGTCTTTTAACGGATCATTGATATCTATATATTTTGCATGATGTCTTTCCGCAAGCTCCTGCACTGCCTTATTTGCCATCGCAATTTTCCCCGGTACCACTTCCTGATTCAATTTACTGTAACGTGCAATTTTTTCTTCTTTCGTCATGTTAATCCTCCTCGAATTCCATTTCCTTAATAAATGCTTCCACTTCTACCGGCAAACGTTCCTCGCGCCATGCTAACAATATCTCGGTTGTAAGATCAGCGTCCGTAATGCCATAAACACTCATCGAGTCAGACACACGCATGGACTCTGGCAAAATTGCCACTCCAATCCCTTTTTCTGCAATTGTCATCGCTGTTCTTGCATCCTCACATTCATAATAGATATCGCAGGTCAGTCCAACAGCCTCAAACGCTGAAATAATATAATTCCGATACCGGTGTGATAATATCAGATGTTCCTTTGACAATTCTCTCAAACTAATCTGTGATCCATCCTTTTTCCTGAATCCCTCTATTCCCTCATATCCATCTGCTGCCACGGCAGCCAGTTTTTCCCGAATCAGCCTCTTTGTCTTACAACCGTTCAGCGTGATCGGCGTACGCAGTGTTGTGATATCTATCATGTGCTTTTCTAATTGTTCTTTTAAATTGAATGTCGATCCCTCATGAATATCAAAATGAATCCCTGGATATTGTTTTGAAAACCTCTCAATATATTCTGACATCATCAGAACCGTAGATGGTGTAATACCAATATGTATCGTTGCAGACTGGCTTGCCTTGACCACCTCACGCTTTGTAACATCTAACATTTTTAAAATACTGCCAGACCTTGCATACAACACCTTTCCAGCTTCTGTCAATGTAATTTTCTTTGTTCCACGAAAAAAAAGCTGTACATTAAGTTCTTCTTCAAGCATTTTCATCTGATAACTGACCGGTGGCTGTGTCATTTTAAGAACTTTCGCAGCACCACTCACCGTTCCCTCTTCCACCACTGCACGAAAATATTCCAACTGTCTGATTTCCATGTTTCCCTCCTCTCCTGTTTTGGTCAGTATATATAAAAAATATTGTTTTATGATATAAAATAAATATTTTTTATATATTATAATTTATGCTATACTGGTTTTCAAGAATTAAATTTTTCACAAAAATGAGGATTACCATGAAACGCATTGATTTTGAAAACGGAACCGTAACTGAAAATATATTAAGCGCTGCCCTCCCTATGCTTGCAGCCCAGATTTTAAGTCTGCTCTATAACATTGTAGACCGCATTTATATTGGTCGTATCCCGAATATCGGGACCACAGCGCTTGGTGCTGTCGGACTTTGTTTTCCGCTTATTATGATCATCACGGCTTGCAGCAATCTGTTCGGGAGCGGCGGCGCACCGCTTTTTTCGATCAACCGTGGAAAAGGTGATAAAGAACAGGCAAACAGGATCTTAAATACCTCTTTTTCCATGGTATGTGCCAGTGCACTCCTCCTGATGGGAACCGGTCTTCTCTTTGCAAAACCGCTTCTCATTCTTTTTGGTGCCTCAAAAAATGCTCTGACTTTTGCCAGACCTTATATGATGCTGTATCTGCTCGGTACACTTCCATCCATGATCGCTACCGGCATGAACCCTTTTATCAATGCACAGGGTTATTCCACAACCGGGATGTTTTCCGTGGCAATCGGTGCAATCGCAAACATTCTCCTGGATCCGCTCTTTATTTTCACCTTCCATCTGGGCGTAAACGGTGCAGCGGCCGCCACTGTATTGTCACAGATTTTATCTGCACTGTTTGTGTTTCATTTTCTGCTCCGCAAAGCGGAAATCAAAGTCCGCCTGCTTCGAAAAAATGAACTTTTCTCCTGCATTCCTCTCGCGAAAAGTATCATCAGCCTCGGTACATCCGGTTTTATCATGCAGCTCACCAACAGTCTCGTCTCCATCTGCTGCAATCATGTACTCTCCGTCACCGGTGGCGATGTGTACGTCTCTGTCATGACAATTGTCTCAAGTGTCCGCCAGATGGTGGAAACTCCGATCTATGCGATCACGGAAGGTTCCTCCCCAATCATAAGCTACAACTATGGTGCCCTCCGCCCCACGCGCGTCAAAAAAGCCGGCATCACGATGGCTCTTATGGCGCTCGTCTATACCGGCCTCATGTGGAGCGTGATCATTCTCGCCCCGGAATATTTAATTAGTGTTTTCAGTTCGGATACAGCACTGTCAGCAGATGCCGTTCCCGCATTAAAACTGTATTTTGCTGCATTTATCTTTATGGATCTGCAGTATATCGGTCAGACTGTTTTCAAATCTTTAAACAAACGGAAACAGGCGATCTTCTTTTCCCTGCTGCGCAAGGTGTTTATCGTTGTACCGCTGACCTATCTTCTGCCATACACTTTCCACATGGGAACGGACGGCGTATTTCTTGCAGAACCCGTATCAAATGTAATCGGTGGCAGTCTGTGTTTTATCACAATGCTGTTTACGGTTCTGCCGGAGCTGAACCGGATGGAAAATCAGTAAAATATGCTTTCAGCTCCGCCACGATCATTTCCTGACTCTCCCTCGTGTGGATCAGTGCATAATAATGCCCGCCGCCAAATTTTGACCGTCTTTCCTCTTCGCATATTCCCGCTGCAATGCCTTTTTCGGTCACACGTCTGATGCGGGTTTCGTCCTGTTCCTCTTCCTTCAAATAGCCTTTTTGTACGAGCAGATCATTGACAAAAGCAGCCGTCAGCTTTTTGCGGTCTTTTTCCTCACAGAGCGCATTGATCCGGTCGGTCAGTTCCGATACCATGCAGGTGTCAGAAAACGTTACCTGATCTAATTTTTCCGGTGCAATATAAAACGGCTGTTTCTTTTTTCCCGCCGGGGGCTTCGACACAATTTCTACTACCGCAGCTCCTTCTGTCTTTCCTGTCGTCATATTTCCGGATTCATGTGTCTGCAAAAACATCCGGATGATCTCTGCAAAACTTTCCCCGTAGCTTGCAATCTTCTGTGCACCCATTCCGTATACATCCGCCATCTGTGTTTTATCTGCCGGACATCTAGCACACATATCTTTCAACGTCTTATCAGAACAGATGATAAACGGCGGCACACCCTGTTTTGCAGCAAGTTCTGACCGGCATTTGCGCAGTTTCTCAAACAGCTCCTGCCCTTCTTTCGTTAAATCTGCAAGTTCTGCTGTCTTTTTCTTTGCACGTCCGGTCTCGATATAATTTTCCTCCGCCTCGTCCTCTGGCACAACACAGTTACTGCATTTTTCACAGATGCACGGACTGTGATCCCCAAAATAGTTCAGGATATACTGGCGCAGACACTCATCTGTCTCACAGTAGTGAATCATCTGATTCAGTTTCCGCTGTTCATTTGCCCGGACTGCCGGATCCCCCGACGTATATCCGCCCTCTGTCGCCTTATAGTCAAGCAGCCGTTTGTTGATCATGATATCCTGTTTGGAAAAGAAAAGCACACACTCCGCTTCCTCCCCGTCGCGCCCGGCTCTTCCCGCCTCCTGATAATAATATTCAAGGCTTTGCGGCATATTATAATGGAGCACATAACGCACATTGGATTTGTCGATCCCCATTCCAAATGCGTTGGTCGCAACCATCACACGGATCCTGTCATAGGTAAAATCATCCTGACTCTCTTTCCGTTCTTCCAAAGAAAGCCCCGCATGGTACCGCCCTGCCAGAATGCCGTGCTGCAATAAAAGTTCACAGACACTGTCCACATTCTTTTTTGTCGCACAGTAGATGATCCCGCTCTCATCCTCATGCCTTTTGACATAATTTAAAATACTGTTGTCCGTCTCTTTTCCACCTTTTCGCTTTACGACACGGAAGAAAAGATTCGGCCGGTCAAACCCGGTCACGACAGTCACCGGATTCTGCAGGTGCAGACTTCCCGTGATATCCTGTTTGACGCGCTCGGTCGCTGTCGCCGTAAATGCGCTGACCACAGGGCGTCTCGGCAGTCTTGCAAGAAAATCTGCAATCTCTAAATAGCTTGGCCTGAAATCCTGTCCCCACTGGGAAATACAGTGTGCCTCATCCACTGTCACCATCGAAATGTCTACCCGGCATGCAAAATCTAAAAAACGCATGGTATTTAACCGCTCCGGCGCGACGTAGATGATCTTGTACTGTCCCTGTGCCGCATACAAAAGCGCCGCCCGGATCTGATTTTCCGTCAGTGAGCTGTTGATGTATGCCGCATGTACGCCTGCCTGGTTCAGTGCCTTGACCTGGTCAGACATCAAGGAGATGAGCGGTGAGATCACGATCGTGATACCGGGCAGCATCAGTGCCGGAACCTGATAACAGAGTGATTTTCCGGCGCCGGTCGGCATGATGCCGAGGACGTCGATGCCATTTAAGATGCCTTCCATCAAGTCCTGCTGACCAGGCCGGAGGGTGTCGTATCCAAAATAGTGTTTGAGTGTCTGATATAAATTCAAAATTTGTTTCTCCTTTTTACATTGCTATCCAGCCAAATGCATTTGCCACGGAACTGATCAGTATGATCAGTGCAAAGACCGGGCACAGATATTTGATCATCACAATAAAAATCTTTTTCCTGCGGAATGTGCTCTCTCCGTGCATGATCTCATCTTCCATCCGCTTCATTCCGACGATTCTCGATACAAACAGGCTTGTGAGCATTGCCGCAATCGGCATCATCACAGAGTTCGTCAGAAAATCAAAGAAATCCAAAAACTGCATGCCGATAATTTTAATGCCTACTAACGGTCCATATCCCAGTGAAGATAAACTTCCAAGCGCGATCATGATCACTCCGACTAAAACCGTTGCTCTTCTTCTGCTCCATCCCAGCTCATCCTCAAAGGTAGAAACCGCGCTCTCAGTCAATGCGATAGAACTTGTTACTGCTGCAAACAGTACTAGCAGGAAAAATAAGATTCCAACTACTGTCCCAAATCCCATATTCTCAAACACTTTTGGAATTGTAATAAACATCAATGCCGGTCCCGCCTGCAGAGTATCCGGGTCGCCGCCCGAAAATGCGAACACCGCCGGAATGATCATCAGTCCCGCCATAATAGCGATCGCCGTGTCAAACACTTCCACATTTCTTGTGGAATCTTCCAGTGATGTTTCTTTTTTCATATAGGATCCAAAGGTAATGAGGATTCCCATTGCAATCGACAGCGAATAAAACATCTGTCCCATCGCCGCTACCACCGTCATCCAGGAAAAGTTTTTCACATTTGGCACAAGAAAATATTTTACTCCCTCCATGGCGCCCGGTCTTGTCACGGAATACACCGCAATCAGGACGGATAACACGATCAGTATCGGCATCATAAATTTCGATACACGTTCGATTCCGTTTCGCACCCCTGCGTAAATGATCGTCAGAGTGAACAGACAGAACAGGATAAAACAGAGTTCCGTGGATACTCCATCTGAGATAAACTCCGAAAAATATCCGTCTGCCGCCAGCATTTTTCCATTTCCCCTGATATACTCGATCAGGTATTTGATCACCCAGCCGCCGATCACGGAATAATACGGCACGATCAATACCGGGATGATCGCATTGATCCATCCACCGGCTGACAGCCATCCGGCTTTTCCAAATGCCTGAAACGCTCCCACCGGACTTTTCCTTGTCATGCGTCCAAGTGCCGACTCAGCCATGATCATCGTATATCCAAACGTCAGTGCCAGTAAAATATAGATCAGAAGAAAAATCCCTCCACCGTATTTTGCCGCCAGATATGGAAATCTCCATATGTTTCCAAGACCAACGGACGCGCCCGCTGCAGACAGTACATAACCCAGTTTCCCAGAAAAAGAACTTCTTTTGTTGTCGTGTGTGTGTAAATTGCTCATATCTTTTTGTTCACAGTTTGTGAAACAGTCTCCCTTCATTTTTTGTTTTCTTCTCTATTACCGCACCAGCCGGAATGTCTTTTCCACCATGAAAAACATTAACACAATGAAAATCAGCACATAGACCGGCAGCAGTGTGATGGAAATATGATTTGCGATCAGTCCAAAGACCGGAGGCATAAATGTAGAGCCGACATAAGCACTCGCCATCTGGATACCGATGATTGCCTGGGAATTTTTCTCTCCAAAATTTGCCGGTGTTGCGTGAATGATCGATGGGTAGACCGGTGCACATCCAATCCCCATCACGACAAGTCCTGCCAGAGCTGCCGTGTCAGACGGAATCGGCAGAAGTACTGCAGCACAGCCAGCCAGTAAAATAGTTGTGCCAAGCCTGATCATCTTATGATCACCTAATTTTTCCGTCACAAATCCTGCCAAAAATCTTCCGAGCGTGATACCGCTGCAGAACAATGCCGCATATGCCGCCGCACGCTCCGCAGAGATACCTTTTGCACCGACCAGATAACTGCTTGACCAGAGGATCAGTGTAGATTCCAATGCACAGTAAGAGAAAAATCCAAGCAAGAGCTGTGGTACGCCTTTGATCTTCACTGCACCGCGTATTCCAATCACCTCGTGCTGCTCTTCCTGCTGTTCTGCCGTTTTATTGACTTTCCAGACCGGAAGTGTCACAAACAGAATCATTGTGATCCCCATCTGAAGAAAAGATACCATGCGGTAACCGTTCTGCCAGGATGAGGTGGTCAGTGCATAGCTCATTATGTACGGGCTGATGATTGTTCCCACGCCCCAGAAACAATGCAGCCAGCTCATATGTTTTGATGAATAATGCAGTGCAACATAGTTATTGAGTGCCGCATCGATAGCTCCTGCGCCAAGTCCATACGGAATCGCCCACAGGCACAACATGTAAAATGCGCTCGACATCGAAAAACCAAACAAGGCAGCTGCCGTTAACAGGACACTGCATACCGTAACGATCTGTGTTCCAAATTTCTTTGTCAGGCGTTCCGACATTAAACTTGAACAGATCGTCCCTGCAGAGATGATCATTGTGACCAGTCCCGCATAGGACAGCGGCACCGAAAATGCCTCATGCATGATCGGCCATGCCGAACCAAGCAGAGAGTCCGGTAAGCCAAGACTTATAAATGCCATGTAAATTAACAGTAATAATAGTGTGTACATTTTTTGCTCCTTTATTTATCCAATTCGCCGTTTGCCACTTATACAAGTATCTTGACTCGCTTCGCCCGGCAGTCTTATTATATCTTGAACGCCACCAAAAATCCACGCAATATTATAGAATATTATCCCATAACATGGTAAAATAAAGTAAAAGTATTATTTGTGGAGATCTGATCATAGATGAACTTAAGACAAAATAAAGAAAAAAACGCACAGCAAATGTTGACAGGCGTAATTTTGACATTATTTATCATGCTCCTGCTTTGTACCATATTTACAAATCAGGATGCAGCCTCTGTAAGCAAACTCAAAGCGCGTCAGCCTGACAAAATACAATACCTGGATGATGGAAGGGTACTGCTTAGTTTTAACATTAACCGCAATGAAAGCAACAACGGTTCCCTTGTATTTTTTACCTCACATCAGCATGTGACCGTTTCTACGAAAAACAATGAAATATACAGATTAGATGACTCCGGTGGAATATGGGGGCATACAACAGGAAATGTATGGAATTTTGTCAAACTGCCGACACATGCAGAAACAGTCATAGTCAGGCTGGAACCCTGTTATCCGGAAACAGCCGGTCAAATTGAACAATATTATATAGGAACCGGAAATGAAATCTATACAGGCATATTGCGTCAGTCTATGCCCACTTTTATAGCGAGTGTATTTATTCTGTTAGCCGGTTTTTTTATCACGTGTTACTGGGTGTTTATTCACAACAGCAGCCATATAGACGGAACCCTTTTTTATCTGGGGATCTTCTCCATATTGCTTGGACTTTGGACCGCCAACGAGACAGATGTTTGTTCTCTGATGCTCCTAAACAGAAGATCATCTGCTTTTGCTGCTTTTATGTTTCTGATGATAATGCCTATCCCATTTTTGATGTTTGTAAAGAGCTTCCTTGAGATCAATGATGATAAAATCTGGAAAATCATCTGCGATCTTTGTATGCTTCAGACAGTTGTCTGCAGCTTGCTGCACTTTACCGGATTCTATGAGTTTCGAAGAAGCATCTGGATCACTCACATTTCCATTTGTATGGTGCTCGTTTATCTCATTGCAGTTATCATATATAAGATTGTAAAAAAACAGACAGACCAGAAACTGAAAGCCTGCATGATGGCTCTTACGCTTGTCATCATTGCAACTATCGTGGATATGGTCGGTTATTACAAAACAGGAAATAATTCCGGAATGTTTGGAAGATCATCCTTCCTTGTATTTATCATAATTCTCGGTTTAGAATCCACAAGACAGGCTGTTACCAGTTTGAAAAAAAGACGCAGGATGGAGGAACTCGAACAATTTGCACTGAATGATTCCATGACAGGACTCTACAACAGAAATGCCTATGATTACTTTATAAATAATGAATCGGATATTAAAAATCATATGGTGGTTACATTTGATCTTAATAATCTCAAGATGTGTAACGACAACTATGGACACAGTGCCGGGGATGCCTATATCATCAATTCGGCACATATCATAGAGACTGCGTTTGATCGTTTTGGCAAATGTTACCGTATCGGCGGCGATGAATTCTGCTGCCTCATCCCGGATGCGGCAGAATTCCAGATAGAACGTTTTATCCAAAAGATGCAGCAGGATATTGCGATACTCAATAATAAAAATATCATTCCAACCGAAGTTGGAATCGCATGCGGATATGCGTTAGCCACACCGGATGATGCCGACATAGAAAAAGTGCGTGAACGTGCAGATGAGATGATGTACCATAACAAGAAAGTGTTAAAGGGACTTATTTAAAAAAGATCCAGCATATTATCCAGATATATCTCCTCTCTGACCTGCAGCTGATACTCAGGTTTTGTCATATAATAGAGCAGAAACTCCAGAATCAGGGCGCTGCCAAGTCCCCTGCCTTCGATTTTAAAATTGGAAAATCCCATCGGCAGATAGCTGTTTTTCATATCATCCACTCCAATAAACCCGGGATTTTCCATTGCCTTCGAAAAACGATAGCCATTCCCTGCATCCGGAGCTGCACAGCGGTGATCCGGGCCATTTTCTCCAAGGTTTTTGCGGCTGACAGCTTCATAGCAGATTTTCCTGTCCCCACAGCCAAACCAGCAGCATTCATTACATAAGAATTCCACTTTAGCTTTCTGTGCCCCTGTCAATGTATTTAATTTATCAAAAACCTTATTCAACCGGAAATCCGGTACGACGTAAAGAAACTCATCTCTGTTTACTTCCCTTACGAACTGCTCAAAATCCGTCAGAACCTTGGTGGTGGATGAAACAAAATAAAATCCCGGATAATTTTTTTTCAGATATTCCAGTAACAGGTCCGAATAGATAATGACACCATTTCTGACACCCTCACTTTTCTCAAATAAAGTGCAGAGATGATTGCATTTCTTATCCCAAAGATGTTCCTGCCCAAGCAGGGAATTGCTGAATGTAAGCCGCGCTGAGATTCCGTATTCCTGCATCAACGCAAAAACCTCCTGTGGGTCGTGATCCCCGAACGAAGTACGACCTCCACCCCAGATACAATCTGACGGGGCACCATAGACAGAGCCTATCTCACACCAGTCGTAAAAGTATTCTCTGTGTTCCCGGAATAGTGGCAGAAACACATGGTACAATTCATAAAACTCAAACAGGCCTGGAAGATGGTAGTATGCTGTGTTCTTTTTTAATTGATTCATGTCTGTATTCTCACCCCTATTAAATACTAGCTATACATGCTGTAAATCTTATCATTTATACAGCATTTCAATCAGCACTGAAAAATTCTAGCATCATGACCGTTGACTGGCTCGTCTGGTTTTGCTTTATCACCTAATATTCCTTTTTCTTGAAAATACCTACAGTCAAAGGAAAGGACACGATAAATAACAATATAGAACAACCAATTAAAATAAACGTCCCGAACAACGGTATATTAAAAAGCATTGTGGCAATACCCAATGCACAAATCAAAGATATGATAAGAAACACAATGGTTTTATCTTCCCCCGCTAAATAAACCATAGGAATAAATATTGCTCCCATTGTAAGACTTATACTAATTCCTATTACAAGTACACCTGAGATACCCTCAAATTGTTCAAAAGTAATTCCATGTAACAGATAGGATAGGGCTATTATAATGCCAACGAAAAGCACTCCTATCACAATCCATAATAATTGATTTATATATAAACTTTTTACAATATCAATCCGCTTTACTGGCAAAGTAAGTTTATATTTTCCCCATTTTGAGGAAAATTCATTTCCAATAACGGTAGCTGCATTTACTGCTAATCCGACAATTCCAATAATTATGAAATACATTTGCCATGTCTGGTCTGGAATAATGATAACGGCAATCCCCATTGCAAACATAAAAAGCAAAAAAATTTTTGCATTTGTCCATACAGCAAGAAAATTGCTTTTAAAAAGACCTTTCATACATGATCCCCCCTTACTAAAAGCAAAAAAATTTCATCAACAGAAACGTGGTCTATCACGATTTCTTTGTACTTTCTCTGCATTGCTTTACAATCTGAAACCAGAACATCAATTTGAAAATCACGTTTCCGATAAACAATAATATCTGCCGGATCTAATGCAAGGAATTGATTTTCCTTGCAGCGCATAACCGCATAATTATAAACCAAATCATTTTTCGATACGGTCATAATCAGTTTTCCGTTATGAATGAATGTAATATAGTCTGCCACTTTTTCTAAATCACTTGTAATATGGGAAGAAAGTAAAATAGAGTGGTCTTCTTCCTGTACGAAATCAAGGAATGTATCTAACATCTCGTCGCGTACAACAGGGTCAAGTCCGCCAGTAGCTTCATCCAGAATTAACAGTTGTGGATGGTGTGATAAAGCAACCGCAATCGCTAATTTCATTGTCATCCCTCTGGAATATTGCTTAATTTTTTGATTTGCAGGTAATTTGTATTCTTTTAAAAATTTCTGAAACAAAATATTGTCCCATTGCTTATAAAATCCTGACATAACTTTCGCTAATTGTGCTGCTGTCCAATAAGCTGGAAAATTATCTCCGTCATAAACAACACCTATTCTTTCCCGCATATCTGTATCTGCGTCTGTCATTTCTTTTCCAAACAACTTTACCATTCCGCTGTCTTTGGCGATTGTATTTAGAATACAGCCAATCGTTGTAGTTTTTCCGGCTCCGTTTTCCCCGACAAAACCCAAAATAGAACCATACGGCAGAGAAAAAGTCACATTTTCTAACGCAAAATTTGACTTAGAAAATGTTTTGGAAACCTGTTGTAATTCTAAAATATTTTCCATGCTCATTCGTCCTCCTGATAGAATAAAGCCAACAACTCCGTCAATTTTTCAAGGGAAATATTACTTGTCCGTCCAATCTCTGCGGCGGCTTGTAAATGTTCCTCTGCAATACGTTGTTGTTCTTCTTGATAAAATTCTTTGTTTTGTGCCGATACAAAACTCCCCCTGCCGACAGTTGTTTCAATAAAACCGTCCCTTTGCAGATCCTCATATGCTTTTTGGACGGTAATCACACTAACATGAATAGATTTTGCCAGTGAACGCATTGAGGGAATAGCGTCTCCGGCTTGCAGTTCTCCACTCATTATCATTGCTTTTATCTGCGATGTGATTTGCTCATATATCGGCTTGTTGGCGTTATTACTGATAATGATTTCCATAACTCACCGCCTTCGTTTTTTTGATTGTACTTAATGTACAGTTACATTATAGCATCTATAAACTCATAGTCAACCCTCAAAATAAAATTGCCAGATACAGTTATCAAAAATAGCTGTATCTGACACTCAGAATAGGGGGCTGCTGTCTGTCGAGCTCTGTGTGTTACTTTACCGCACATGAGCATTGTAGCACCGGTTCTCTCCGCAGATATAAATAAACGCGATGTATATCTTCCTGCAGGAAAATGGGTAAACATAACAGACGGCACAACCTATGAGGGTTGTCAGACTATTATAGCAGATGCACCGATCGAACATATTCCAGTGTTTGAACGGATATAGATATAAACAAGGACCAAAAGTTCATCCAAGAACTTTTGGTCCAATTATTTCATACTCACTCCTCCTCAAATTCCGCAAGTTCGGTCTCCGTCTCAAGCATCCGCTCTAACAGACTCTCCTGGTTCTTTTCCTCTGCGTCAAGTGCATTCTGCAGTTCCATCAGCTTCGGATAGTCACTGGCAAGCTCCGGATCCATGAACTGCATTTTTATTTCAGCGAGTTTTTCTTCGCTCTCCTCTAACATTTTTTCATATTTTTCTAACTGGTGCTGCAGTCTTGAACGGATTTTGCCCGGATTGTAATAAGTTTTTTTGTCAAACACATCCGTTAAAGTAGGAACATCTGCGTCTGTTTTTATGCCACTCTGATGCTGATTGTGTTTCTCATTCCCCACAGAATTTTGTGTATCATTTCCTGACACATACCTCGCACTCTGTGACATTCCTCGCCCTTTTCCGGAAATCTCCATCTCTTTTTGTTTTTCTGCAAGATACTCCTCATAGCTCATGGCATATTGTTTCACACCACTCTCGGAAAACTCCAAAATCCCGGTTGCGATCCTGCTGATAAAATAACGGTCATGTGAGACGAAAAGTACTGTTCCCTCGTACTCTCTTAACATCTGTTCTAACGCCTCTTTTCCAACAATATCCATATGGTTTGTCGGCTCATCTAAGATCAGAAGATTCGGTCTTGTCTGCAGCATTTTACAGAGTGCAAGGCGGACTTTCTCTCCGCCGGAAAGCTGTCCCATCTTCTTTTCTACATCTTCCCCGGAAAATAAAAATCCTCCCAGTGCACTGCGCACTTCCTCTCTCATATAAGACGGATATGCCTCCCAGAAATTTTCAAGCACGGTCTGATCTTCCCGGAAATGCTCCTGCACTGCTTTCTGCTGGTCAAAATAGCTCCACTCCACATTCTGACCAAATGAAAATTCACCGCCTAACGCAGGAAGCTCCCCAACTAATGTTTTCAAGAGCGTTGACTTTCCTTTGCCGTTCTCACCTATGATCGCCAGGCGTTCTTTCTTTTGAATCAGAAATGATACTTTACTTAAGACGGTATCATAACCGATCTCAAGATTTTTGGCATGGATCACATTTGTGTAGCTCTCAATATGCGGCACATATCGCGCATGAAATGCTTTCGTATCAAAATGTCTCGGCTTTTCAATCTTTACCATGTGCTCGATCGCCATGCGCTTTGAACGTGTCGCCGCCACTTTCGTCGGCGTATTTTTCCATTTTTCGATCCAGTCCGTCAGACGTTTGATCTCCTTTTGCTGCTCCTCATAGTCTTTTTCCTGTTTGATCAGTGCCTCTTCTTTTTGCTTCATAAATGCCGTGTAATTGCCGGCATAACGCTTGATCTCATGATATTCGATCTCGTAGGTCACATCGATCACTTTGTCTAAAAACATACGGTCATGTGAAACAATGATGACCGCCTTATCATAAGTCTTTAAATATCCTTCTAACCACTCGATTGTCGGAAGATCCAGATGGTTGGTCGGCTCATCGAGCAGCATGATATCCGGACGTTTTAACAGCAGTTTGATAAATGCCACTTTCGTCTGCTGTCCACCGGAAAAACTTCCGATCGGGCGTTTCAGATCTTCTAACGCAAACCCGAACCGCTGAAACATAGTCTCCATATCCTGCTGCCACGAATATCCCCTCATTGCCTCCATACGGCTTTGTAAGTTGTCATATTCGCGCAAAAGCTGTTTGTCCGCGGAAGTTTTCATCTCATTTTCAAGTTCCCTCATCCGCTTTTCACACGCAAACACCGGCTCAAATACTTTCTTGATTTCCTCTTCCACGGTCACATCTTTTTCCGTAAAATTAACCTGACGCAGGAAACCAATCTCCTGTTTTCCTGCCATCGTAATACCACATTCTTCATCGCTGTCTAAATTATTCATCGAAATATCGCCCGCGATCAGACGCAGCAGCGTGGTCTTTCCACAGCCGTTTCGTCCTACAATGGCGATTTTTTCTTTATCATGCACCTCAAAATTGACATCACGTAAAATCACATCTCCGCCAAACTGCACGAGGGCATGACTGATCTTATATCTCATGTTTATCTCCATTCCTGCGTAAAATCTTACTTTTACACTAACTCCTCTATCTTTGATAGACTACCTACCTTCTAACACCAGCCGAAGTAAACGAATCATATTAACCCCCTTTCTTGCGTGTGAAAAAATGTATTTTCACACAAATCTCCGTTCTTTTCCCTCACAGCAGCCGAAATACCTGCTCTGCCGTGGCGGCTATATTTTCCATTGCATTTTCTTTTTTCATTGCTTCTTCTAATGTTGTCACGCCTCTTACGATCGGGAAAAATGCATCGATTCCCGCCCGGTTACAGACTTTCGCTTCCGGTGCAACGCTCCCTGCAAATGCAATGACTTTCGCATTATATTTTTTTGCCAGAGCAGCAACACCGGCCGGTGCTTTCCCCATGACCGTCTGCGCATCCAGACGTCCTTCTCCGGTCACCACAACATCCGCATTTTTCATTTTTTCTTCCAGGCCGGTTGCCTGCAAAATCAGTTCCACACCCGGTATTAATTCTCCCGCAAGATACGAAAGGAATGCATATCCGAGTCCTCCCGCTGCACCGGCGCCCTCACAGTCCGCAAAGTCACAGCCTAAACTTTCTTTGGTCACATCCGCATAATGTTTCATTGCTTCATCGATCTTAGACTTCTGTTCTTCCGTCACACCCTTTTGCGGTCCAAATATGTAGGTTGCACCCTGTCTGCCGCAAAGCGGATTTTTCACGTCACATGCAATCTGAAACTTTGCTCCAGAAAGCAATGGATTTTTCTTTTCTGTCCGGATTTCTGCTATCTTTGCAAGTGCAGCCGCGCCCTCCCCCACATCATTTCCGTTTTTATCAAAAAACTCGAATCCAAGTGCCTTTAACATCCCGATGCCGCCATCATTCGTTGCGCTTCCACCGATCCCAATAATGAATTTTCTGCTGCCGCGTTGTAAGGCATCTGCGATCATCTCCCCCACTCCATAGGTAGATGCACGCAGCGGATCTTTCTTTATCACAAGCGTGATTCCCGCAGCAGATGCCATTTCCATGACAGCCGTTTTTGTCTCTTCTAAAAAACCGTAATAACACGACACTTTTTCTCCAAGCGGTCCTGCCACGGTAACCGGTATTTTTTCTGCTCCCAAGCCTTCGATCAGTGCATCCACGGTTCCTTCACCGCCATCTGCGAGTGGACTTAAACATACTTCTGCATCCGGCTTTGCCGCAAGAATCCCTTTTTTAGCGGCATTTCCAGCCTCCATGGAAGTCATGCTTCCCTTAAATGAATCGATTGCAATTACTACTTTCATATAAATCTCCATTTCTGCGCTGCTTTCAAGCGCATCACAAGTTTGTGCGAAGCACAAATCTTGCGTGTGAAAAATGTTATTTTTCACACTAACCTCCATTCCAGACTATCTTTTCATCCCAAGCTGCCAGAACGCCACCGCGCTTGCTGCCGCCACGTTCAGTGAATCCACACCATGTGTCATTGGGATTTTTACCGTATAATCACAGTCCGCGATCGTGTGGTCTGCCAGTCCGTCCCCTTCTGTTCCAAGAACGATCGCTAATTTTTCCTCTGCCATCATTTTTTCATCATCAATGCTCACGGAATCATCCCGAAGCGCCATTGCCGCCGTTTTATATCCTAGCTTATGCAGCACATCCATCGCTCCATCCGGCCAGGATGCATTTTTATCAAAATATGTCCATGGTATCTGGAATACCGTTCCCATACTGACACGGCTTGCCCGCCGGTAAAGCGGATCTGCACAGGCAGATGTCAACAATACTGCATCCATTCCAAGTGCCGCTGCTGAACGGAAAATCGCTCCGATATTCGTTGGATTTACAACATTTTCCAAAATTGCGACACGCCTTGCATTCTTGCAGAGCTGCTCCACGGAAGGCAGTGTGGGACGGTACATGGCACAGAGCATGCCGCGTGTCAGCTGATAACCGGTGATCTTTGCCAGCACCTCGATTTCTGCTGTGTAGACGGGAATCTCACACTCTGCTGTGCAGACTGGAATATCATGCTCCGCCGCCATGCTTGAATTTCCATTCTCTGCTTCCATCTTGTCTGTCTGTTTGATGTCCTGGCTTTGTAATTTTTCGCAACGCGCAAGAATTTCTTTTGCCTGCGTCTTTACATGCTTTTTTCCCATCAGAAATGACATCGGCACACAGCCGGCATCTAAGGCACGCTCGATCACCTTCGGACTTTCCGCGATGAAAATCCCCGGCTTCGGCTCAAAATAGTGAAAAAGCTGTGCTTCATTTAAATTGTAATAAATCTGCAGCTCCGGGGCATCCAGATTTTTGATTTCTATAATATTTATCATTGTGTTCCTCTTTTCTCTCCTGTATCAGCGATTGAGCATATGGCAGATAAATTCATTGATTATACCATGTGCAAAATGGCACATGATCAAATTTCAAGCCGGAAAAGAATTCTTCCCTCCTCAAGCTCTCCCCAGCAGTTTACCGGAGGCTCTTTCGTTTCCTTAAATCCACAATCAGTATGCATTTTTATTGATGATAAATTACTTTTTCCTATAATGCAATCTATCTTTTTTGCGCCTGTGCCTTTCAAAAACTCCGTTACATGACGTATCAGTTTTTTACCATATCCTCTGTTTCTATGCCCCGGCATCGTCTCAACTGCCTCAAGGAACCATTTTCCCGGCTCCGACTCAACTGCCCTGAGTCCGCTTACCCACTGTTTTTCGTCAGTTTCAATGAACACCATCTGCTTGGGATTCTGGATAAACTCCTTTAAAAACGCCGCATATGATGCCTCCATTTCATCACAATCTTTAAATTCCCCCTCCATATCCGCCATGGATTCTGCATATAATAAAAACATTTTTTCTATTACCTGTTCATTAACATTTTCAATCCGTTCTAACATTTTTTATTCTCCTCTTCTGATCGCCAGATTACAAAAACGGTCGGATCACAGCTTTACAATTCCACAACCCGCGTTGCGATCTTCTCCTGAAACCTGATATCATGATCCACAAGGATCATGGTCGGCTGATACCGAAGGATCAGCTGCTCAATCTGCATCCCCGAAAAAACATCAATATAGTTGAGCGGTTCATCCCAGATATACACATGTGCCGGTGTCATCAGGCTTGCTGCAATCAGTACCTTTTTCTTCTGTCCTTCCGAAAACTCTTCGAGTCTTTTCGCAAATTGTACACACTCCATGTCAAGCTGGCGCAATAATGTAAAAAATAAACTTTCTTCTAAATTTCTTTCCCGGCAAAAAGTTCTGATATCCCCCTGCACCAGTTCAAAGGTCAGATTATTCAATACATCCTCACCTGCACTTTCATACCGCACCGAAAGTTCCCTGCATGAAATCAGACGTTCCTTATGATAGCTAAATGATTTGTCGGCTCATCGATCAGCAGAAAATCATTTTCCACGCAGCAAATTTAAAAAAGTTGTTTTTCCTTTTCTATTTCTCCCGATCAGACCTAACTTCCAGTCCGTATCAATCCCAAAAGATACGTTTTCAAAAACCGTATCAAAACTTCCCTCATAACCATATGTGAGATCTGTTACCTGAATCTGTGACATAAAAATCTCCCCATTTTCCCCCCATACAAAAAATCCCATGCTGCCATGGGATTTTTCTTACACCTCACATATTTTATGATCACATCTGGCAGACAATAGATTGCACATTGTAAGATAAAATCGATTGTCCCGGACAGCAAAATGTCCGTTTCCGCCATTTTTTAACACAAAAAAGAGAGGATACAAGAATCAAATCCACTTTTGGCAACATGATATGCAGTACTGCACCTCTGCAATACTGCTGTAACTTCAGATTTACACAACATATCATGCACTTTATTCCTTATACCGGTGCAATATATGCCATGTATCATCCCGAATCAGCAGACAAACGTATGGCATATATGACACACATTCTCTTGCTGACTCTGTTTTCTTTCATGTTTCAAAAGTAAATTATCTCCGCATTGGTTCCTCTCCTTTAAATTTCTATTGCAATAGTAGCACAATGCCATTTTTAATGCAACCAAAAATTTTTACGAAAAATCTTTCGTTACCGGTCACACAATAAATATGCACAGCAGCAATCTCTACTCCACATTTTTGAGTGCCTGATCCATCGGGATCTTTTTGATACGCATAAAGTCCAGTATCATTACAAACAGATATCCGATCAGCACAAATGCAAACATTTTCACATATCCGGCTGGCTGGATCACAAATGCAAACCATCCACTGTAACTAAACAAGATCGCCTTCCATGCCAGATTCATAACAAATGCTCCAAGTACAACACTGACCGCATCTTCGATCACAACCACGATCGTTGTGGAAAGCAGATACAGGCTGGCGATTTCTTTATTCTCATATCCAAGAATCTTTGTCATTGAAATTGCATTCTCATTTTTCTCAATGATCAGTTTTGTCAGAAGATAGATCAAAACTGCGGAAAGCAGGATACAAAGTATCTGGAAATAATCCATATAAGATCCCATGGAATGATCTAACTGGTCACACATCTTTGTGATATCACGCTCGGTGATCACCGTTGCAATATCATCTTCCGACAGATCTGCAAGCTCTTCATTTGAAAAATATCCACTAAATGCCTCTTCATCCAGCTCAAATACCATGCGGTAATTTTCAATCGGCATAAATACTGCAATGTTTACGCACTGGTCATAAATTCCGGCTATCGTAAACGTATACTGTTTGTTTTCATATTTTTCATCCAGTGAAACGGTATCCCCGACATTAAGTTCATATTTTTCTGAAAATGATCTGGAAATATAAACTTCATCTTCCTGCAGGGACTGCATACCTTTTATTTCTACATACTTACTATTGGCTGAAATACCGTAAACAAAGACTTCCTCATCTATTACATCGCTTTTTTTCTGCAAAGAACACATACTGAATTTTTCTGCGTCTTTATTGTCCGTCGTCAGTACATTTCCATCTTCATCCTCAAAAGATTTCAGAACATACTGATACTTTGCAAACATCATATTTTTTGCATTTTCTTTGTAATAAGAAAGCGTATCCGGCATTCCCACTGCCATTGCAAGCATCACCATGATAAAGAAAATTCCCACAAACAGAATCAGATAATTTGTCACATTCTGAAACATGATGCGCAGACGGAATCTGTTAAAAAATTTAAAATGTGGCAGCCGCATTGCTTTTTTGCGTTTTGTTTTTTTCAGATCATGCCTCAGAAACTGTAACGGTGTATGCTGCATCATTTTAATAATGACGATCAGATTGACAATAAACATCAGCACGACCGGTATCAGGGTTGTCTTAAAAAATGCATCCGGATTCCAGATCGTCTCATAGGTCGGAAGACTGTAACTGTTATAATACATGGATACCACAACATCTTTAAATACCGTATAGCCAAGCACATTTCCGACTAATGCGGAAATCAGGGTAACGATAACCGGCATAGACAGATAATGGCGTACCAGTTCCCCTTTCGTATAGCCGGACGCACGCAATGTTCCGATCGCAGATGACTCTTTTGTGATCGTATTGCTGATCGTAACTGCAAAAATAAATGCGATGATGACAATCAGAATATCAAGCAGCACACCTCCCATTGCCTCATCAGAGCCCATGTCGTCGGTTGCAAAATGAATCGCCGGATTCGCATATTTTGGCACATAATCTTCAATCTCATTGTCATTTACCACGGTCTGTGTGAGCAGTGCCCGCATAAAATCATCCGACTGGTTTTTCTCTTCTTTTTCATCTGACGGCTCATTTTCATACTTCCATGCATAATCGTAATGAATCGTCTTATGTAACTTTGCAAATCCCTCATCTGTTACCATTGCAACGTTAAACTTTAAGGCATCAAACATCAGATCCGTGCTTTTTTCGTGCAGTGTGGAATAGTTGACATATGCGATCAGACCAACGACCTGATATTTTTCTTCTCCGACTGTGATCTCATCGCCGACTTTTATCCCGACATTGTCGGCATGCATACGGTCAATGGCAATTTCATCCTCTTTTTCCGGGAAACTTCCGTCCATCAGGCATGCAAGATTGATATCATCTGTCTTTGCAAAAACACGGACTGTTCCATCCGAAGTTCCGTCGTTGTCATGATCTTCCTCTTCATCCCTGTAAAAATTTTCATACAGATGAACCGGAGTTTCCTTAAAATCAGGATCGTTCAATTCATATTTTTCTTCTGCATCCGCATATTTCTCGTTGATCTCATCTAAAACTTTATTCCAGGCTTTGTCGTATGCTTTCTCATATGCCTCGTTATGTGCCTTATCAAACGCTTTCTCATATGCCTCGTCATGTGCCTTAGGATATGCTTTTTCATAGGCTGTATCATAGGCTTTGTTGTACTGCCCGGACTGTTTTGCCTGTGCCACTGCTGTATCAAGCATAACTCCCGCAGTTGTTTCATCAAGTCCCTGCGCCATCAGCATCTGCTTTATCTGTGCATTAAAAGAAACGTCAAATTCCGACTGGAACTCTGCATCAAATTTTTCTTTAAATGCTGTTTCAAACTTCTCATCAAATTCTTTTTTGAACTTTTCTTCAAATTCACTATCGAACTTTTTATCCAGCTTCTTTTTTGCCTCATCAATGTAATACTGTCTGACATCTGCTTTATCGCCTGTCTTAATTGCATCAAGCAGTGTTTCGTCTGCTTTCTTTTTTAATTCAAAGTGTCCGTCTTCCAGCTTGTATCTGCCAACACCCTCATCAGCCGCTGTCATCATGCTCTCGTTTGCAACATACATACCGGACACAAAGCCGATCATCAGAATCAGGAACAGACTTACCACAAGATACTTTTTCCAGTCTCCTGTCAGTTCCCTCGGTATTCGTCTGATAAGCGGATTTTTGATTTTTTTCTTTTTCATACTATCTCCATTCTTGCGCTGTTTTTAAGCGCATCACAAGTTTGTGCGCCAGTACAGCTCCCTACCACTCCAGATCTGCCGCTGAAATTTTATGTTCATTGATATCGTTATGACGCACTGCCCCGTCACGGAGTTTAATGACATGGTCTGCCATATGCCGGATTGCCTCGTTATGTGTAACCATGATAACTGTATTACCATATTTGACATTGACATCCTCAATCAGCTTTAATATTTCCTTGGAGGTATTGTAATCGAGTGCTCCGGTCGGCTCATCACAAAGCAGGATATCCGGATTTTTCACAATGGCTCGCCCGATGGAAACCCTCTGCTGCTGACCACCGGAAAGCTGGTTCGGCAGTTTATGCCTGTGTTCATAAAGTCCCAGCGTATGTAACAGATCGTCAATATCGAGCGGACTGTCTGATAAATATGCACCAACCTCAATATTTTCCTTGACATTCAGATTTGCGATCAGGTTATACATCTGAAATACATAACCTAAATGTTTTCTGCGGTACTGTGTCAGCTTCTTCTCTCCGAGTTCTTCTAACTTATCGCCGTTGATGGAGATATAACCGGAGTCCGCACTATCGATTCCACCGATAATATTGAGAAGCGTCGACTTTCCGGAACCGGATGGTCCAAGCAGCACACAAAATTCTCCTTTTGCCACGGAAAAATTCATTCCCCGAAGTACTTCCTGTCGGGTTTCCCCGCTTCCAAACCCTTTTTTCAGATCAACAATTTCCAAAAATTTTCTTTCTTCTTCTGACATATGCTCCCCTTTCCCATTACAGAATTGTTCTTATATCCTTATCTATTCTGAACGGCATTAAAGTCTTTCCTTACTTTTATTAGTGTTATCTAACTTTTGTTTGTATTATATCACAGCTTTTCCAGATTACAAGCAAAAAGACGATTCCTTTGGTCAGAATCGTCTTTTTGCCTTATAATGTATGTTTATTGCTTGTTTGACTGTAAATATTGTTCTATTTTCGCAGCAGTTTTATGATCTTCCCCTCATACACCACCGTCACCACAGCAATCAGCGCCACCGTCACCAGACTGTATCCCTTATTGATCTGCACCCCGGCAGCATCACAGATACTGGTAAATAAAAGGCTGAGCACAAAGATCAGCTTGACCGCACGCACCATATGGATCGTATATTTTCTTATTTTCCCACTACATATTTCTTTCGGCAGGTTATTTACCCTTTCCGGATAACGTGCAAGCAGCGTCAGTCCAACATATACAAGAATCAGGATCGCCGCATTTAAAATAATTCCGGTAAATGCCACTCCATATACGATTCCATAATAAATCTGCAGTCCCAGATAAATCATTGCAGCTACGATTCCCACTGCCTCAAGCAGGAAATCCATATTTGTCATTTCTTCTTTTTTCAAATTTATCCCCTTCCTGTGCTGTTCTTCATCTTCTATTCTGTTATTTCTAAATACATTCCAAATGCCGCTTTCCATTCCGCCGTCAGACGTTCAAAATTCCATGCTGCATTTGCAGGGCTTGTGGATGGCAGTTTGCCAAGCGGCGGCATTCCCTCTTTATTACAGTATTTTACAAAAAGCTGATGTGCTTTTCCACCATTTGCAAAGATTCCCTGAATATCTGCCCCCGATAAGATTACATTCATGTCGTTCGGCACAACATTTTTGATAGAACTGTCAGAAGAACCCACAATATCACAGGAGTCGATCACATCCCACACAGCAATCTGATGCGTTAAAAGCAAATCTTTCTTTTTCTCAATCGTCTGTGGCACCGGTTCATTAAAAATTTCCGCTATCAGCTTCCAGAAACGGTTTTGCGGATGTCCATAATAAAACTGGTTCTCCCGCGACTTTACAGACGGAAAGGAACCCAGAATTAATATTCTGGATTCCTCATTATATACTGGCGAAAACGTGTGTTTTACATGTGTATATTCCATTTTTATGTACGCTTTCTATTCATAATTTTTAACATTAGAACTGTCTACTTTTTCAAATGGTACCCATACATATAAGCCATCTGCGGTAGCTCCCTCTAAAGTCGTCACATCTTTTCCGGTTGCAAGTGCGATTGCTGCATAAACAGCACTCTCACCCTGTCCAACTGCGGACTGGTATACGGTAAAGTCCATCTTTCCATCTTCAATCGCTTTGCATCCGTCTGCAGTCGCATCGATTCCAAGTACCGTCACATCACTGATTCCTGCTGCATCACAGGCATCAATGATACCAAGTGCCATAGAGTCGTTGTTGCAGACAGCAACGTCACACTTCTGTCCTGTCTTTAAAAATATATTGAACATCTCTTCCGCACGGTCCTGCTCCCAGTCGGCGTTATCTTCAAAGACATAATTGATCTTTTTCCCTGATGCATTTAAAGTATCCTTTAATGACTCAGATCTTCCTTTTGTCGCGGAATGTTTTTTCGGTCCTTCTAACAACACCACATTGATCTCACCCGCAGAAGCAAATTTATCTAGAATATACTCTGCCTGATACTGTCCTGCCACATATTCATCCGATCCAACATAAATATATTTCCCAGCCTGAAGTCTCGACTCATCCGGGCAGCTGTTAAAAAATACGATTGGTATATCACCTGCAAGCGCTTCTAATTCGAATGCCGTATCAGCATCAACCGGTCCGCATAAAATCACATCATAATTCTCACTGACCGCCTTTTTGATATGTTCCACCTGGTTTTCAATGGAATTTTCTGCATCAAATACATCCAGCTGAGCCCCACACTCTTCCGCCGTCTGCTGTGCCTGTGCCACAAGTACATTTCGGAAAGTATCTGCCTGTGATAATGACAGAAGAATCTTTAATCCTTTACCATCTATTGAACCTGTCTGTGTATTTCCACCACATCCGGCAAGGCATCCTACGAGCAATGCCAGACACATGATAGTACTTATTAATTTCTTCATCGCACGATCTCCTCTCTATATCCGGAACTGTTTTACCTGATCTGCAAGCTGATCTGCAGAAACGGTAAGGTTATCTGCTTCCTGTTCTACCTGGTCACTGTTCTTTGAAATATTCTTCGCCTGCTGTAACATGGATTCTGATGTTGCAAGAATCTCATCGGAACTTGCCGCCTGCTCTTCCGAAATAGCTGCAACATTCGTAGCAACCTGATCTACCTGATTGATCTTATCAACCACGTTGCCGATCAGCGTGCTCGTTTCCTGAATATTTTTAAAGATCGTATCAAATGTATCGACTGCTGTGTGGATCAATTCTGCACTGCCTGAAATATCCTGTGCACTGTTTCCTGCCTGTCTGACAGCATCTTCTACTAATGTATTGATTTCTGTGATCAGCTCTGTGATATGTGCTACCGAATCCGCACTGTTCTTTGCAAGTGTACCAATCTCAGCTGCAACAACTGCAAATCCTCTTCCTGCTTCGCCTGCGCGTGCAGCCTCAATCGATGCATTTAAAGATAACAGGTTCGTCTCGTCAGCAATATCACCAATCAGTTTGATGATCTGCACGATCTCGCCGGAAGCGGTTCCTACCTTATTAACAGCCTCTTCCAGATTGTGAATGGAAACTTCGATATTTGAGAGTGCCTCACCAACGCGCTCCATATCCTTACGTCCTTTTTCAGAAACAGCAACTGTCTCCTGCATCTTGCTTTCAACCATATCACTGTCGCTCTTGGTATCTGCTGCCACACCTGCAAGCTGTGTTGCATTTTCCGCGATCTCATTTACAGATACAGACAACTGATCAACCGTCGCGTTCAACTCACTCATGGACTGTGACTGGATTCCCGCTGCCGAACTCATCTCACCGGAAACACCCTTGCTGGAATCTGCCTGATTCTTCAACTTGCCGGAAACATTACCCATTTCTGAGATCATCTGCTTCATGGAAACGATAAATTTCTCCACACTATGACTCATGACAGCAATTTCATCATTTCCTTTTGTCTTGATGGAAACTGTGAAGTCACCGGAAGTCATTGCCGCAATAACTCTTGTCATTTCCTTGACCGGTTTAATTACAACATGTGTCACACGTTCGATTAGAACACAGAGCAGTGCGATACAGATCACACTGATCACGATCATAATATTACGAAGCTGTGTCAGATCAGAAAGTACAATGCTGGTAGGAATGTAAGATACTAAAAGCCAGTTTGTTCCTTCTACTTCCTGAAATACCGTCATATTTCCATCAAGTGTAGCAAAATTATAGTCTTTCTCTGCAGCTTTCTCTGCCGTAAGCTGGTAAAAATGACTCTGTCCTTCTGCCCCGAGTGTCTGGGAAATAAGAGATGAATCACGGTTCGCCAGGATCACACCGCTGGTTTTATCAACCAGAAATGCTTCCGCGTCGTTCATCTCGATAAAAGAATTTACAATAATTGCAATCCGGTCTAATGTCATGTCTGCTGAAATGACACGTACTTTATCAGATCCATCATTTAAAATGCCAGAAGCACTGATCACGTCCACACCATCTGCATTCTGATAGGCAGAACCGACTGCCATATTGACTCTGGAAAGACCTTCTTTATACCATGTACTGTTTGTTACATCGGATTCCTTTTTTGTCGATTCGGATGCCGTTATAAGCTGTCCTGTGGAATCTGCCACATAAAGTCCATCCGGATAATTGCTGTTATATCCATAGTAACTGTCCAATATGGTCTTTAGTTCCTCATCATCCGGTTTTAAATTCTCGATCGTAGTCTTCGCCATCTGAAAAGAAGCAAGATTCTCATTCAGCCACGCTTCAATCTGGGACGCCTGATTCTCTACCGAAGACTGCAGTAAATTCTGTGAATATTTCTTGATAATTCCTGCAGATATCTGATAAGCAACCACAACAAGTACCACAACGATTGCAATCACGACCGGTATAATGACACCAAGTAACTTTGCCTTAATCGACACCGTCTTTTGCTTTTTCATAAACTGCCCTCTCTTTTTACATAAATTTTACAATATAAATTATAAAATCATTGCTTTTTTTCGTCAATATGTATCATATATCGTTTCCGCTAATTTTTACATTGTATACATGTATTTTTCAAGAAATTACATGATCTTTTCTTGAAAATGAGGTCTGCTGTGCTATAATAACTTAGTGTGTCAATTTCATTTTCATACATATACAAGGCACATGGGATTGGTATTATGCCGCAATATGTGGTTTATACCAGAGAGGAGAACCTTAGATGGAACATTTAATTATTCCAAAAGATTATCATTCAGAACTAAATCTGCACGATACGCAGATTGCAATCAAAACAGTAAAAGATTTTTTCCAGAACCTGCTTGCACTTCGCCTGAATTTATCCCGCGTTTCTGCTCCGCTTTTCGTTGATCCGTTATCCGGTCTCAACGACAACTTAAACGGTATTGAACGCCCTGTTACTTTTGATATCAAAGAACAGAATGGAAAAGAGGCAGAAGTCGTACAGTCTCTCGCTAAATGGAAACGTTACGCATTAAAAAAATACGGTTTCGATTACGGTGAAGGACTGTATACCGATATGAATGCTATCCGCAGAGATGAGGATACCGACAACATCCACTCTATTTTTGTAGATCAGTGGGACTGGGAAAAGATCATCCATAAAGAAGAACGTAATATTGAGACATTAAAAGAAACCGTCACCACTGTATACAACTGCCTGCGCAAGACGGAAAAATACATGGCGATCCAGTATGATTATATAGAAGAGATCCTTCCACATGATATCTTCTTTATCACAACCCAGGAATTAGAGGAGATGTTCCCGGACAATACACCGAAGGAACGTGAATATTACATCACCAAAACCAAGGGTGCCGTATGTATCATGAAGATCGGTGATACCTTAGAAAACGGAGAGCCTCATGACGGACGTGCCCCGGACTATGATGACTGGTCTTTAAATGCAGATATCGTTGTCTACTATCCGGTACTTGACATTGCACTTGAGATTTCCTCCATGGGTATCCGTGTTGACAAGAAAGCACTTCTCTCCCAGCTCAAAAAAGCAGGCTGTGAGGATCGTGCAAAACTTCCTTTCCAGAAAGCAATCATCAACGAAGAACTTCCTTATACCATTGGTGGTGGAATCGGACAGTCCCGTATCTGTATGTTTTTCCTTCGTAAAGCACATATCGGAGAAGTACAGTCTTCTCTGTGGCCGGATGCAGTCGCAAAAGAGTGTGAGAAAAACGGGATTCAGCTTTTATAATTCAGCATACAGTTTTTGTAGCTGTTCTGCTATCTTATATGATACATAAAAACACAGGTACATTTTTAATCTCTGCTGTGAGATTTTAAAATGTACCTGTGTTTTTTACGAATAAGTTTTCCCTACAAATACTGGTTTGTTGGGCTATGAGTTCCCCGGCGAAGGGTGATATCGCAGTTTTGTGATTGGCAAATTGCATCAAGCCGGGACTGTTTTGTTCCGTTGTACGAAAATAAGG
>ERZ791765.58-NODE-58-length-157094-cov-5.651857_pt1 | contig 157094 bp, 147 predicted proteins | sample MGYA00509949_ERZ791765 | MGnify/ENA primary metagenome ERZ791765 (study PRJEB30046, sample SAMN00791980) | human gut metagenome | study: EMG produced TPA metagenomics assembly of the A metagenome-wide association study of gut microbiota in type 2...
AAAAGTGGATTGAGTTAATCAAGGAGTATTCCGTACCAAAGGAACTGACAGCACCATTATTAAATGCAATGATAGAAAAAATCCTTATTCATGAGGCAACAACGAATGAGGAGAACGAAAGAATACAGGAAATAGAGATATACTACCGATTTATTGGAAAAGTAGATTGATAAAGAGGGTTCATATCTTTAACTAAGGGAAAGCGGTGAATCATTGCCTGATATTGACAGCTGTATGGCATTGGCAAAAATATACAATGTAACAATTGATAATTTAATCAATCATGATGAAGATGATGCTGGAATCGTAATTCCTCCCAAAGGAAAACATTTTTTTGGAGCAGTTACTGTTGGTGAACGTGGACAAATCGTAATTCCTCAAGAAGCACGTCGAATCTTTAAAATTTCCGCTGGTGATAAAGTTTTGATCCTTGGTGATGAAGAACGTGGTCTAGCTATTGTTCATCAGCGTGATGTTATTAACTTTGTTAGTGAATTAGGAGTACCCAAAAATGAAAAGGACTGATTATCATGGAAATGATTGAAATTAAAAATTTAACAAAAAAATATAATGATAAACTTGCTGTTGATAATTTAAATCTATCAATCAAACAAGGAAAATTACTAGCTCTATTGGGAGTAAATGGAGCCGGTAAAACTACTACACTCAAAATGTTATCGGGTTTGATTCAACCAACAAGCGGTGATGCTAGAATCAATAACTATAGCATTGTTAATGAAAGCTTCTTTGTTAAAGAGCTTATCGCCGTTTCACCCCAAGAAACTGCAATCGCACCGAATTTAACCGTTAGAGAAAATTTGGAATTAATGGCGGAAATCCATGGTTTTAAAAAAACTTTAATCAATAACAAAGTCATCGAAATGATTACCGCTTTTAATTTGAAAGATGTTGCTGCTAAAAAAAGTAAAAAACTATCGGGTGGTTATCAACGGCGCTTAAGTATTGCTATGGCCCTAATTAGTGAGCCACAAATTTTATTTTTAGATGAGCCAACACTAGGACTTGATATTTTAGCCAGAGAACAATTATGGCGCACAATAAAAGCACTAAAAGGTAAGATTACTATCATTTTAACTACCCATTATCTCGAAGAAGCCGAAGCTTTATCAGATTATGTTTGTATTATGAAAGATGGTAAAATCAAAGCCCTGGGAACCACAAATGAACTAATTAAATTTGCCAAGACAACCAGCTTTGAAGATGCCTTTATAAAACTTGCAACAGGAGGAACTGAAAATGAGAACATGGGCCTTTGCTAAAAGAACCACAAAAGAAATTTTACGTGACCCTATTAATATTATTTTTGGTTTAGGTTTTCCAATCGTTATCTTGTTACTATTGACAACAATCCAAAAAAATATTCCAGCCACCCCTTTTTCACTAAAACAATTAACACCAGGAATTGCAGTATTTGGCTTGTCCTTCTTATCATTATTTTCAGCTACATTGATCTCTCGTGATCGAATGTCATCATTATTAGCACGATTATTTACTACTCCTATGATAGCTAAAGATTATATTTTGGGATATACTTTACCATTAATACCAATGGCCTTGATACAGACTTTACTTTGCTATCTAGCAGCATTTTGTCTAGGTTTAAAAATAACACCTGATGTCATTATTGCCATCTTATGTACAATCCCCATTTCAATTATTTTTATTGCAATCGGCTTATTTTGTGGCACTATTTTTAATGATAGACAAGTCGGAGGAATCTGTGGTGCCTTATTAACTAATCTTACCGCGTGGCTAAGTGGGACATGGTTTAGTTTAGATTTAATTGGAGGCTTGTTTAAAGATATTGCGTATTGTTTTCCTTTTGTCCATGCTGTAGATATGGCACGAGATGGCTTAAATGCGAATTATCACGCAATGCCTAATAATTTATTCTGGGTTTTAAGCTACGCTGGACTCCTCTTAATTGCAGCTGTTTCATTATTTAAATATAAAATGAAACATAATTAAAAAACTCTTTTTGAGTTTTTTGCTTTCTATTAATATATTATAACGATTTTATTTCTTTCCAAAAACTAATTAATTTCGTCAAAGAATAACTCGCATTAGCTGGTGAACTTGATGGTAACTTAGTAACAGGAAGATCAATAATTTCATCGAAATAGCGATGATACAATCTATCTGCTAAGTTCCCATTTGTATAAATATGCGTAATTTGACTTTGATCAATGATTTTCTTTAGATCATTGACTTCAACATTTGTAATACTACTATCACTCGAACCTTTGATTTCACAACTAGCAATTACATCCCACACAGCTATATGTTGATTTATTAAAAATTCTTTCTTTTCAATAATAGTCTCTGGTAATTCAGTATTATAAATATTTGCAAGAATTTTCCAAAAACGATTCTGCGGATGATGATAAAAAAAGTTGGCCTCCCGCGATTTTACTGATGGAAAAGAACCTAAAATTAATATTTTAGAACTTTTATTATATACAGGTTCAATTAAATGATATTCTCTCATAATTCCCTCCCTTTAAATCAATAATAACATTGTTCCTGCAACGATCAAAATCAATCCCGCCACAGCCTTTTTTGACAAAGACTCTTTTAAAACAAAATACGAAAAGATAATTGTGACGATGATACTCAGTTTATCGATTGGAACCACAATACTAGCCTCCCCTAATTGCAACGCTTTATAATAACAGATCCATGATAAACCTGTTGTAATTCCAGAAGAAAATAAAAAAAGCCAATTCTTTTTTGTAATTTCTTTAATTGTATGATAACTTCGCTGATAAAAAACAATCCCCCAAGCCATAATCAATACTACCGCTGTACGAATAAAAGTTCCCAGATTACTATCAATATTAAGCATTGCAATCTTAGCAATTATAGCCGTCAAAGAAGCAAATAAAGCTGAAGCCAAGGCAAATAATAGCCAATGGTTATTTGTCACTTTATTTACAACCTGCTTTTTTTCAATCATCATATAAGTTCCTAAAGACATAATTATCATAGAAATTACTTTAAGCATAGTAATTTTTTCGTCAAAGAAAATAAATGCTAACAGCATCGTTAAAATTGTACTACTTTTATCAATTGGCGTAACTTTGTTAACATCTCCTAATTGTAGTGCCTTAAAATAACATAACCATGATAATCCAGTTGCAATTCCAGAAAAACATAAAACCAATACTGTATTACTATCAATATATTTTAATTGTTCCTGGGTTCCAGCAAATAAGACCATTATCCATGAAAAAATTAAAACAATTATTGTCCTTAATGCTGTTGCTAAAGAAGAATCAACATTCTTCAAACCAATTTTTGCAAGAACTGCAGTAACCCCAGCAAATAAAGCTGATAGACAAGCTAATCCAATCCACACCCTAAGTTTCCCCCTATACTTATTATATTTATATTTTACCGCAATTAACAAAAAAGAAAAGTGAAACAAACTGTTTCACTCATATTATTCAATTCGTAACATTCGGTATCCAACTCCAACATGGGTCTGAATATATTTAGGATGCGTAGGATCTAATTCTATTTTTTTACGAAGCGTAGCCATAAATACTCTTAATGAGGCAACATCACTCTCTAAAGTACTCCCCCAAATTTCTTTAGTAATATATGTATGTGTTAATACTTTGCCAACATTTCTTGAGAGAAGGCACAGCAACTTATATTCAATCGGTGTTAAATGCAGTTCTTGCTGATCTAAATATGCACATCCGCCAGCGTAATCAATTTTTAGATCACCATTAACAAAATCACTACTTTCTATATTTTGACTTTGATTATAATTAAGCCGTCTTAAAATAACACGTAATCTTGCTAAAAGTTCCTCAACTGAAAAAGGTTTGGTCAAATAATCATCAGCCCCAGCATCAAGAGCCTCAATTTTATCACGATCTTCACTTCGAGCACTAATAACGATTATTGGCATATTTGTCCAAGTACGTACTTTTTTTATAATTTCAACCCCATCTAAATCAGGCAGCCCTAGATCCAACAGCATTATATCCGGTTTTTGTGAAGCAGTTTCAATAATTGCTTGTTTTCCCGTTTGTGAAGTATGATATTTATAATCATGAGTTTCTAAAGTTGTAGCAATCAAATTTCTAACTGCGTTATCATCTTCTACAACTAATACAAATGGCTTATTCATGTATTTCAACCTCCTTAATCGGCAATGTAAAACTAAAAATCGTTCCGTGAGGAATATTGTCCTTAACTGCAATATTACCACCATGCGCTACAATAATAGCTTTACACAAAGCTAACCCTAAACCAAGTCCGCGACGTCCGTCAATAACCTCATGCTTTACAGTATAAAACATTTCAAAAAGTTTTTCTTTGTCCTTATCACTGATTCCTGCTCCATCATCAGCAATTTGAATTTCTACAAAATCTTTATGCTTAAAGGTTTCAATACTAATCATTGAACCTTTTGGTGTATATTTAATTGCATTGTCAACAATATTTATAATTACTTGAATTATTAAGCCAGCATCTATTTTTGCTAAAATAAATTCATCATTAGCCTTTACCTCAATACGGTGTTCATCCTTTTTATGACTAATATGATTCAATGCCTCATTTATAACTTCCTCAATAAGTTCTGTTTCTAAATGCAGATTCATTTTACCATCTTCAATTCTTGTAACTGAAAGAAGATTTTCAACCAGATTAATCAACCATAATGAATCATCGTAGATTACTTCGTATAACTGCATTTTTTTATTTTCATCTAAGCTGCCGCTATTATTTATCAGTACACTTGCATTACCAGAAATACTAGTTAATGGTGTTCGTAAATCATGCGAAATTGAACGTAATAAATTTGCACGCAACCGCTCATTTTTAGCTTCAATTGCAGCTTCTTCTTTCTTTTGGTTAAAAAACTCTTTTTCTAGAGCTAAAGCACATTCACCAACGATTGATAGTACTAAATTATTTTCAAAAGCATCAAGAATAACATCTTCTAAAATTATTACTACTACACCATAAATATCATTAGTACTAGCAAGCGGTAAATAGTAATTCTTAGCTTGATATGTTTTATTATTCTGGTAGACCCAGTGAACATTAGTTTCAATCTCATCACAATCATGAACAGTCATATTATTATGATGAAAGACTTCATGTAAAATCGTATCATTTTCAGTAATTTGATAAATCATCACTGATTTATTTAATAATTTAACAATTTGTTTAGCTGCCGTTTCTTTAATTCCTGCAATACTTTTTTCTTTTTGCAAAAGACGATTTGTCTCTAATAGAACTTTTGTACGATATGCATGTTGAGCAGACTGTTTTGCCTGCTGTTTTATCCTTATTGCTAAAGTACTCGTAATAAAAGCGGCTATCAGCATAATTGCAAAGGTTACAGGATAACCAGAACCATAGGCTGCTAAAGTAAAACGTGGATTAGTAAACATAAAGTTAAAAATTAAAACACTTAAAATCGATGATACAAGACTATAAATACGGTTAGATGTAGTTATAGCAGTAATTAAAACACTTAAAATATAAACTGTAATTGTATTTGCTTCACTAAAACCTAAATGATGGAATAATATCCCTATCAGGGTTGCTATCAACAGAATAAATATTGAAATAGCTAAATCTTTACCCTTAACAACAAAATTAAAATCTCTTTGCTTTGATTTATCTTTCCCCGTATTTTGATGATAGACAATATTAATATCCAAATCTTTTAGTAAATTTAATAATTTCTTATCTAGCCTTGAACTAAATAAATGTTTCCTGTCCTTTTGACTATGTCCAAAAAACACTTTAGTTACTTTAGCATTTTTGCAAAATTCATTAATTTGATAAGCAATATCTAAACCAAAAGCTGTTTCGATATTAGCACCTAACTTTCTAGCCAAATTAGTATTATATTGGAGTCTTTCGCGATCATCCTTACTAATTTTTGAATTATCTGGTGTTTCAACATATAAAGCAGTAAAAATTGCTTTATTTTCATGTGCTACAGCAGCAGCCATTTTAATCACATCAGGATTAGAAGTAGATGAAGAAAGACATAGTAGAATATGTTCTTGTTGATTAATCATAATATAACCTCACTCGGCTTATATTATAACACAATTTTGCTAACGCGTAATTTCTTTAATTGATTTTGCAGTGCCCATAACAATCAATGTTTCATCAGCGGCAAATACATGATTTGTTGGTGGCAAAGGAAAAATTCTCCCATTCTTTTTAGTAGCTAAGATACTAACATGGTATCTCGTCCTAACTGCCTTTTCGATAATTGTTTTATTCAACCAGCTCTCTGGAATCTTAATTTCATAAATCGCAATATCAGGTGTTAATTCTAAATAATCAAAAACATTTTTTGCTCCATATTTAATTGCTATTTTTTCAGCAATTTCCCGTTCTGCATAAACAACATGATCAGCTCCATTGCGAAGTAATAATTTACGGTGAACATCACGACTCGCTCTGGCAATTATATATTCAGCCCCAAAATCTTTTAATAGTACAGTGATTTCTAAAGCCGTTTGAAAATTATCGCCAACTGCAACTACACAAATATCAAAATTATTAACTCCTAAAGATTTAATAAAATCTTCATTAGTCGCATCACCGATTTGAATTTCATTAACAATATTAACCGCCCAATCAGCTCTTGTTTCATCTTTTTCAATTGCTAAAACAGCATTTCCTTCTTCAATAAATTTTCTTGACAAATGACGTCCAAAACGTCCTAAGCCGATTACTAATACAGATTTCATAGTTCCTCCATCATCCTATTTGAATTTTTTCAGCTGGTGCTTTTGCTAATGGCGTCACCCTATTCGAAGCAAAAGCAAGCAGGAACGTAATTGAACCAACTCGTCCAAAGAGCATTAATAAGGCCAATAGACACTGTGAAATAACGCCAAGTTGTGAAGTTATTCCAATCGTCAATCCAACAGTTGCTATAGCTGAAACACATTCAAATAATACCGTTATATAAGAAATATTTTCAAGCTGACATATAATCAATGAAACAATCAAAGTCAACACTAAATATGCCATTAAAACACAACTTGCCATTTTTACTATTTCATCACTAATTCGCCGTTTAAAAACTTCAACACCTTTCTTTTGTTTAAACATACTTATAATGTTAACTAGCATTACTGCAATAGTTGTTGTTTTGATTCCCCCAGCAGTTGAACCTGAAGAACCACCTACAAACATTAATATAATTATGATTAATTGTGTTGTTTCTCTAATCTTCGATAAATCAACTGTATTAAATCCTGCTGTACGAGCAGTTACAGATTGAAATAACGAACTTAAAATAGTTGCATTCCCCTGCTCACAAAAATAAATAAATAGTGCTCCTCCGAATATTAAAATTATTGTGGTTGTAATAACTATTTTAGTATGTAATCGCATTTTAGAAAAATGTCCACGATTATCAATAATATCTTTCCAAACCAAAAAACCTAGACCCCCAATAATGATTAAGAGCATAATAATCATATTCAGATACCAATTATCTTGAAAAGAAACTAGCGAACTATATGGTTCAAAATTACCCATTAAATCAAATCCTGCATTACAAAACGCTGAAATACTATGAAAAATTGAGAACCACAAACCTTTAACCAATCCTAATTTTGGACAAAAAATAAATGAAAGAAAAAAAGCCCCTAACGCTTCAATAAAAAAAGTCGCCAAGATAATAAATTTTGTCATTTTTACAATTCCCCCAACATGTGGAGAAGAAATTGAATTCTGCATGATTGAACGACTAATAATTCCTATCTTCTTTTTAGCTAATGTTAAAGCATAAATACAAAAAGTCATAAAACCAATACCACCAATTTGAATCAATAAAATAATTATAAACTGGCCAAACCAGCTCCAATGACTATATGTATCTACCCGAATCAAGCCTGTCACACAAGTTGCTGAAGTGGCAGTAAAAAAAGAAGTCATTATTGAAACTTCCTGGTTTTCTTTCAACGAGATTGGGAGACTCAAGAGAATCGTCCCCATTAAAATAATAATACAAAAACCATAGAAAATAATCTTCATTGGCGTAAGACCATGCAATAATTTCTCAGTTAGTTTTTCTTTGATAGGACATCGCTCCCTTTACCTATACTTTATCTTATAAGTTCACTATACTAAACTATTCATAAATATAAAATAAAGATTTCCTCAATAGTATTAAGATTGTATAAAGATAGAAATTATCTTTATACAATCTTAATCTTATTAGTGAATATCTTACGTCATTTTTATACTATTTTTGGTATTTTATCTATAGAGGTGGTAGTATGGAAACAGTTGGACTATTAATTTTAATGATTATTATTTTAGGCGGGGGCTATTTATTAACCGGTTCGTTAGACACCTTATTAGATCATTTGACTATTAAAGACAATCATTCAAATAAACCCTTATCAAAATAATACTTTTTTAAGTTAATTTAAACTAAATTTAACAGCAATCCGATAGATTGCTGTTTTTTAGTTTTATTTTATACTATAAATCAAATTCATTTTTTTAAACGAACTATTATTAACAGTCTAAACTAATTAAAATTTCAATAATTTAATCCCTTCTAATTATCCTTTTATAATTCCTTAATCAGTGTCTGGATGTAATTAAATAATGGTTGATGCGCACGATCACCATGTTCTTTAATTAAATTAACAATTGCACTGCCAACAATTACACCATCAGCAATATTTCCAAAATGCTTCACTTGTGCTGGACTATTAATGCCGAATCCTACCGCTACTGGTGTATCAGTAACCGTTTTAATTGATTCAACAATTCCTTCAATATCTGTAACAATATTGCTTCGCATACCTGTAACTCCCATTGAAGAAACTAAATAAATAAAACCTTTTGCCTGGGCTGCTATTTCAAGGGTTCGCTCTTTTGATGTTGGAGCAATCATAGAGATTAAATCAACATCATATTTATAACAAATATCACTAACTTCCTTACTTTCTTCATACGGGCAATCAGGAATGATGATCCCATCAACTCCGGTTTCTTGACATTTTTTAAAAAATTCATCATATCCATAGTGGAAAACTGGATTTAAATAAGTCATCAAACAAAGCGGAATATTCGAATGTTTACGAACCTCAATTACAATTTCAAAAACCTGATCAGTTGTCATTCCTTTCGATAATGCTCGTATATTAGCTTCCTGAATCACCGGTCCTTCAGCAATTGGATCACTAAAAGGAATTCCAATTTCAATCAATGATGCTCCTGCTTTTTCCATTTCTAAGATATATTCAACTGTCATTTTTTGATAAGGATCTCCAGCAGTTAAAAATCCAATAAAAGCTTTTTTATTATTAAAGGCTTCACTAATTCTACTCATGAATATCCACCCCCTGATATCTAGCAATTGCAGCTACATCTTTATCACCACGGCCGGATAAACAAATAATAACAATATCTTCTTTATCCATTGATGGTACAATTTTACGAGCATGTGCTACAGCATGAGCACTCTCAATTGCACAAATAATCCCCTCTGTACGAGCTAAATATTCAAAAGCAGCCACTGCTTCATCATCACTAACTGGTACATACTGAGCTCGACCAATATCATGTAGATTAGCATGTTCAGGCCCTATTCCAGGATAATCTAGACCTGCTGAAATTGAATAAACAGGAGCGATTTGTCCATATTCATCTTGACAAAAATATGATTTCATTCCATGGAAAACCCCTAATGATCCAGTATTGATCGTAGCTGCAGCTAAAGCAGTATCAACTCCTTTACCAGCAGCCTCACAGCCAATCAACTGAACTTCCTGATCATTAATAAAATTATAGAACATCCCCATTGCATTACTTCCACCACCAACACAAGCCATAACAGCTGTTGGTAACTTTCCTTCATCTTCTAAGATTTGTTCACGTGCTTCCTTAGAAATAATACTTTGAAAATCTCGAACAATCATCGGAAATGGGTGCGGTCCCATAACTGAGCCTAATACATATAAAGTATCATCAACTCTTTTTGTCCACTCACGCATCGTTTCATTAACAGCATCTTTTAATGTCATTGTTCCACTTGTTACACTATGAACTGTTGCACCCAACAACTCCATTCGATACACATTTAGAGCCTGACGATCAGTATCTTCTTTGCCCATAAAAATTTCGCACTTTAAACCTAGTAAAGCGGCAGCCGTAGCTGTTGCAACTCCATGCTGACCAGCCCCAGTTTCAGCAATAACACGAGTTTTCCCCATCTTTTTTGCCATCAAAACTTGACCTAAAACATTATTGATTTTATGAGATCCCGTATGATTTAAATCTTCACGTTTTAAATATACTTTCGCACCACCTAAATCTTCTGTCATTTTTTTAGCATAATATAACAACGATGGGCGCCCTGCGTATTCTTTCAATAATTTTTCTAACTCTCGATTAAACTCAGGATCATTTTTATAAAATTCATATGCTTTTTCAACATTATGGATTTCATTCATTAATGTTTCTGGAATATATTGACCCCCATGTATTCCATATCTACCTGTTTCCATTTTTTGTTCTCCTTACTATTTCTATAATTTTATTACGATCTTTGATTCCGTTAGTTTCTACCCCACTACTAACATCTATTCCATAATCAGCTTTACTCATTGCCTCATCTAAATTATCTAAATCAATTCCTCCCGCTAGAAAAAATGGTTTATCTAAATCTTTGATTAGTGACCAGTCAAATGACTTACCGCTACCGCTTATTTTACTATCCAGTAAATAATAATCGCATTCATAATCCAGGTTATTAAGATCATCCTTTTCAATCACCTTGATGGCTTTAATAATCGGCATCTGCACTGACTGTTTTAACTGCTTAATATAAGCATTATCCTCATGACCGTGAAGTTGAATAAGATCAATGATCCCCATTTTAACAATAGCAGTAATTTCACTAATTTGTTCGTCAACAAATACCCCAACAGCCTTTATATTTGTATCAAGTTTATTTTTTAATTTTTCTGCTTGATGAATATCTACTTGCCTTTTACTTTTAGCAAAGACAAATCCAACATAATCAGGTTTTGCCTCATTTACATAATCTATATCTTCTACTTGAAATAAGCCACAAATTTTAATTTGCATTATCCGGTTTACGTAATCCTTGTAAGATTTCAAAAGTCTTACGTTTATCATGAGATCGCATTAAAGTTTCTCCAACTAATACAGCATCAACATTATTTTCTTCTAACGTTTTTATATCATCATATGTCTTAATCCCACTTTCAGAAACAAAAATAATATTTTCTGGTACCATCGAACGTAATTCAATACTGTTATTTAGATCAACTTCAAAATTTCTCAAATCACGGTTATTAACACCAATGATCTTAGCACCAACACGCAATGCTTTCTTTACCTGCATTGAACTATGGGCTTCAACCAAAGCACTCATCCCTAAACGCTCTGCTAAATTCAAACAGCGCATTAGCGTTATTTCATCAAGAATACTGCAAATTAGTAATACGGCATCTGCACCTAATAGTTTAGCTTCATAAATCATATATTCATCTACAACAAAATCTTTTCTAAGTACTGGTATTTTGACTATTTTAGCAATTTCAGCTAAAAAGTCATCATCACCTTTAAAAAAGTCGGGCTCTGTAACTACTGAAATTGCAGCTGCACCAATATCTTCATATTCCTTTGCAATACTTTTATAATCAAAATTTGGAGCAATCACTCCTTTTGACGGTGAAGCCCGTTTAATCTCCATAATATAAGAAATTCCAGCTCTTCTTAAAGCTCGTTCAAAAGGATAATCTTTATTAATTGGCTTATCAAAAGCCAATTTAGCTAATTTTTCAATGGAATTACGTTTTTTGTTTTCTGCTACTCTTTCCAAAGTTCTTTCTACAATATCATCAATAATCATTTTAAAACTCCTTCTACATGTTAGTTTTGTTAATGAACTCCTCTAGTTTAGCTAATGCTTTACCATCATCAATCAATCTAGCAGCTAATTCGATTCCTTCCTGCATTGTTTTTGTACGACCGGCAATATAAATAGCAGCTCCCGCATTCAACAACACAGCATCACGTTTAGGTCCTTTGACACCACTTAAAATATCCCTTGTAATTTTAGCATTATCTTTAGGGGTACCACCTACTAATTCTTCTTTGCAGCAGCGTGTTAATCCAAACTGTTCTGGAGTTATTGTATAACGAGTATAAGTACCATCTTTAACTTCGCATACACTTGTTGGGGCTGATAATGATATTTCATCTAAACTATCTTGTCCATATACTACCATGGCACGTTTAACTCCTAAATTAGTTAAGACTTCTGCCAATGGTTCGACTAATGCCTCTTCATATACACCCATTACCTGCATATTAGCACCTGCCGGATTAGTCAAAGGCCCTAAAATATTAAACACTGTCCTAATTCCTAATTCCCGTCTTACTGGAGCCACATATTTCATTGCAATATGATAATTTTGAGCAAACAAGAAGCAAATATTAATGTCATTTAATATTGTAGCACTTTTTTCAGGAGTTACATCAATTTTTACTCCCAAAGCTTCTAAAACATCAGCAGCACCACATTTAGAGCTAGCTGCCCGGTTCCCATGTTTAGCCACTTTTACACCACTTGCTGCAATAACAAGAGAAGATGTCGTAGAAATATTAAATGAGTTTGAACCATCTCCACCAGTACCAACAATCTCCAAAACATCTTTATCATTTAGTAGTTTGATACAGTGTTCTCGCATTCCTGCCGCACTACCAGTGATCTCGTCAATTGTCTCTCCTTTTAAACTTAAGGCTGTCAAATAACTGCTCATTTGAACATCACTGGCTTCACCATTCATAATTTCATTCATACAGCTACGTGCCTCACCGGCAGTTAGATCAACCTTCTTCGATAATTTTAAAATCGCTTCTTTAATCATTTTCTTTTACCCCCAAAAAGTTTTCTATCATTTTTTTACCATCATCAGTTAAAATTGATTCAGGATGAAATTGTAACCCATATACTGGATAATCAATATGCTTAACTGCCATTACTTCACCATCTTCACTCAGTGCAATGGCTTTCAAGACCTTAGCTAAAGTTTCCCGTTTAACCGCCAACGAATGATAACGTGCGACTTTAGTTTGCTGTTTCAACCCTTGAAAAATTAAATCATCAGTCATTTTGATAATCGAACTTTTGCCATGCATCAATTCTTTAGCATAAGTAATTGTACTACCAAAGGCTTCACAAATTGCTTGATGCCCTAAACATACGCCTAAGATAGGTTTTTTATTATAAAAATATTTAATTATTTCCTCAATATTTCCCGCCTCACTAGGTTTTCCAGGTCCTGGCGACATTACGATCGTATTAGGATCTATTTTTTCAATTTCATCAACAGTCATCTCATCATTACGAATTACTTTAATATTTGGATCAATTGAACCAATCAACTGATAAAGGTTATAAGCAAAACTATCATAATTATCAACTAGTAAAATCATCAGTCAATTCCTCCATTTGCTGTATTTAGGGCGCTAATTACAGCTTGTGCCTTATTCAAACATTCTTGATATTCAATTTCTGGAACACTATCATAAACAATCCCCGCACCACTACGGACATATACTTTTTCATTCTTTTTATACACTAAGCGAATTGCAATACAAGTATCAAGATTACCAGTAAAGTCTATATAACCAATAGCCCCACCATAAATTCCGCGACGATTATTTTCTAGTTCGTTAATAATTTGACAAGCCCTTATTTTAGGGGCACCTGATAAAGTTCCTGCCGGTAATAATGCATCGATTGCATCAATCGCATCTTTATTTTCAAGAATCACCCCTGAGACAGTTGAACCAATGTGCATAACATGTGAAAATCTTAATATTTCCTGATACTTTTCAACTTTAACCGTGCCAAATTTAGAAATTCTACCAATATCATTTCTCCCCAAGTCAACCAGCATATTATGCTCTGCTAATTCCTTTTGATCAGATAATAAAGATACTTCAAAATTTACATCTTCATTTTCATTCATTCCTCGGGGTCGTGTTCCTGCTAAAGGATAAGTATAAAGATTTTTATCTTCTAACTTAACCAAAGTCTCTGGTGAAGCCCCTGCAAATTCTTGATCATCGCTAAAAAAATAAAACATATATGGAGAGGGATTGGTCGTTCGTAAAACACGATAAGTATCAAAAAGACTCCCTGTTACTTCAGCCTCTAAACAATTTGATAAAACTACTTGAAATATATCTCCTTCTTTAATATACTTTTTAGCACGTTCTACTATGTTACAATATTCATTTTGTTCAAATAATGCTTTGAAATCACTTTTTAGCCTTAATGGCTCAATTTTAGCTTTAACACCACTAATAATTAAAGCTTGCATTTTTTCTAATTTTACCAATGCCTCATGATAACTTTTTTCCAAATCATCAACTGCAACATTAGCTATCAAAACAATTTTTTGCTTATAATTGTCAAAACAAATAACTTGGTCAAATAACATCAAATCGACATCATTAAACCCCTCTTTATCATCACTTTTCAAATTTAAAACCGGCTCACTATATTTAAAATAATCATATGCAAAATATCCTACCAGTCCGCCAGTAAATGTTGGCAACCCTGCTATCTTAGGACTTTGATATTGTTTCAAAAGCTTTTTTAAATAATCTTTAGGGTGAGTTACCATGAACTCCTTTCCATCGACATTCATTAAATTATTTAAACATGTAATTTCACTTTTAGGATCATATCCCATAAAGGTATAACGGCTCCAGCGTTTTGTATCATCAACACTTTCAAGCATATAACAATGCTTACTATGTTTTTTTAAAATTCGCATCACTTCAATTGGGGTGATACTATCACCATACATTTCCTTGCAGACAGGAACTAAGTTGTAGTCTCCTGTTTTAATAATTTCCTTAATCTGTTCTAATGTTGGATAATACATCGCTAATTTCCTCCTTTGTAAATAAAAAACCGTCCCGACAGAAAATAATTTTCTGTCAAGGACGGATATATATTCCGCGGTGCCACCTTGGTTCACGATACAATCGTGCTCTTAGTAGATGCTATCACATCTATGACTACTGACGTAAGTCTAACGTCAAAGAATACTCGGCTAACGCTTTTCACTTTGCCCTCAGTGGTCCATTTAATAGGCTGCGTTCTACTTGATTCCACCATCCAAGCTCTCTATAAGTGCACGATCTATTTTTATCTCCACTTCATCGGTTTTCTTGGCTATATGATATACCGATATTTTTCTACTGTCAATAAAATATCATGATTTTATCGAATGTTTTTATTATAGTACATTTTTTTATTAATAAAAAATCCTATTACATAAAATAAAAAAAGACTGATTTAATCAAAATAAAAAATCATTTTTTCATTGAAAGCCCTTTCATTTTTGGATAAAATATGCTAATATAATGGTGAGGAAAGGATTAGTAGAAAGGAGTTGATAATATGAATGAGATGTATGTAATTTCAGTGTTAATGCTTTATACATTGATTATTTTAATCAATACATTGTTAAATACATATCGTCTGTTAACAACAACTGAGATGGTTGAAGAAAAAGAATTTATTTATCCTAAATCTTCAATCTATCATAGGGTTCATACTTATGTAGCTCCAATGATCCTAAGAATTAATATGAAAAAGGATTACGTACTAAATAAGAAACGTAGACCCCCAATTATATTAATGGCTCACTAAGGTTGAGTCTAATATGAAAAAATAGTTAATAGAGTTTAATTAATTTCAGATATAAATTTAACAAATATGAAAACAAGTGAGAATTAGTATCTCACTTGTTTTTTTATATATTCTAAAAAATCTTCAATATGATAATTAACAATTAATTCCTTTGGAAACTCTACTTCTTTTAAGAGTTCGTCGATTTGATCATAATTTTTTATATCAAAATGAATATGTGCATCACTACCTAAAATAATTTTAACTCGATGTTGTTTGCATAATTGTAGCATCTTAAGTGTATTTTCACGTGAATTTAGACGAGATGGACTACGTAAAGCATTATTATTCACTTCCAACAAAGTATGATACTTTTTAGCTGCTAAAACTACTTTCTCATAATCAAGTGGGCACTTACCATCATCTGGGTGAACGATTACACTAATATGAGGATTTTTAATTGTTTCGATCACTGCCCGTGTATTTTCTTCAATTGTTCCCGCCTCATAACAATGTAAATGAATTCCTGCCATGCAGTAATCAACATAATCATATAAATCTTCTGTAATACTAAGTCTTCCTTGATGATCCAAAATATTAATTTCAATCCCTAACAATAATTTAATTCCCTCTATCTCCCGAGGAATTACATCTAGATTTTTGAAGTAAATTGGAGCACATGTTCCTGGAATTCCCTGGTCATGCTCTACTATTCCTAATAATTTTATATCCTTTTCTTTCGCCCCAGCTACCATTTCACTAAGTGATGAATAAGCATGCCCGCTTGCTATTGTATGTGTATGTACATCTAATTCAATATTCTCCATTTTTATCCCTCCAATGGCTATATCATAGCCTATTTGGTGGCTAAAAACATCTTTTTTTCTATTTTAGTAATGATAAATTTCCTGTTAGTTTATTAATTCGTGTCCTTGTACCATATAGACAAATCCCAAAATATTTAAGCGAAGCTTCACTAGCCAGCTTCATTTTATCAATATATTCTGAATAATCACGACAACTTTGAGCAAGGTCACAAAAATCAATAACTAATACCTCATTAGGATAATAATTAGCCTGTTTTAGTAGTTCTCTGATTAAAAACTCATCACCCTTCAAAACTGGAATAGTAACGATTTCCCCTTCTAACTTGCCTAAAGCAGTTCCTAAGATAGCAGTTGTATTAGCAATTAATCCTAGTGGCAAATTTTTATCAACTATCATAACACATTTTCTATCCATTCTTTTGTACCTCGCGTTTTTGAGATAAAAATAATCCAATCAAAGTCAGTACTGTCCCGATGAAAGCCATTAAAGTAATTTGTTCATGTAAAACAATGATTGAAGTCACTACTGTAACTACTGGTACAATGTATATGTAGATACTCGTCTTTACAGCACCTAATATTTTTACTGCCATATTCCAAGTTACAAAACATAAAGCGGATGCACCTAATCCTAAAAATAAGATATTTCCTAAATAAATTGGGTTACTAAAACGTCCTAAATCCAATTTAAATCCTAAAGGTATCAATGTCAAAAACATAAATGTTACCCCATACATAAAAGTTCTTCTTGTGACCTGAATCGTACTATAACCATAATCACTAATTCGTTTAGTTAAAATTGAATAAACAGCCCAGACCAAAGCAGCCAGTAATGCTAATATATCTCCCAATGGATTCAGCTTAAAATTACTGCTGCCATTAAAACTAATAAGCATAATCCCCACCATTGCAGCCATAAAACCAATTATAAAATTTTGATTCAATGTCTCTTCTTTCAAAATAAAGTGTGATAAGATTGCCGTAAAAAACGGTGCAATTGAGATTATCACTCCGATATTTGAAGCCATCGAATATGTTAGTGCAATATTTTCTAATAAATAATACAAAGTAACTCCACAAAGTCCCGTTAGAGCAAATGTCAACTCTTGCTTCTTCGTCGTTTTTCTTAGTCTTTTGGGATAAATCAAAATTAAAATAAATAAACCAATCAAGAAACGAAAAAATAATATTTCTATCGGTTTAAAATCAGTTAATAAAATTTTAGTTGAAATAAATGTTGTTCCCCAAATAAAAATTGTTAATAATGCAGCCAAATGTCCTGAAAAATCCTTATTCATCCTCTTTCCCCTTAAAAATATTTTGATACTGTTTCGGTGTCAAGCCGATTAAGCTCTTAAAAAAACGAGTAAAATGACTTCGATCACTAAATCCCGAAAGCATTGCTGCCTCAAGTGGACTGAGACCCTGTTCAAGTAGCTCTTTGGCATGATTAACACGTATTGTTTCAAGATATTGATAGGGAGTTATCCCAAAAGAACGAGCAAAATTACGAATTAGAGTATACTTATTCATCTGTGCTAATTCACTTAATGAATCTAAAGAAATTTGATTGATAAAATTATCATCCAAATGCTTTTTTACTAATTTGATCGGCTCACTAAATCGACTTTTTAATAGCGGCTGGTTATTAGTATATTCTTTAACCAGCTGTTCTATCAAAATATAAAATAATTCTTCTTTCAAAAACTCCGTTTCTTTCTTCATCACACTTTGATGCAATGTGCGTAAAGATTCGACCATCTCACTTTGAAAAGCAACTGGTTTTTCAAAATTTGGTAAATAGCTACATCCTATAACTTCTTTTACTGCTCGCACCATAACATCTGCATCAATATTTAAACAACGATAATCAAGCGGTTGACCACCGCGACTTTCACAAGTGTGATTATCACGAGGATTTAATAACAGCATATCCCCTGGCTCCATATCATATTCATCCCCACGACAAGACAAATGGCGATTGCCCTTTTCAACAAAACCAACTACATAACAGTCATGAAAATGATTAGGGAATTTTTGCATTATTCCAACAAACTGATATGCTTCAATTTGTAATTGTTCATCATATACGATCGTTCTAGTTTCCACCACCTGTATCCCTCCTAGAATGCTACTATATCACAAGTTTTAAAATATTGCTTGAATGATATTGACATAAATAAAAAAGGGAGCTAGACTCCCTGCATCAATTCTTGAGTATTTTGTTTTAATGCTTCAATAAAAATTTGACCTAAATAGCTGCGCGCTGTATCATTTCGAACAATGTATCCAATCTTGATCGTTTCATCAACAGCAAGCGGAATCGCAATAATATTTTTACCATTCAATTCTTCGCTAATAATCCCTGTTGAAATAGTATACCCATCTAAACCAATCAATAGATTAAACAAAGTTGCTCGATCACTGACTTTGATTATTTTTTGATGTACTAAAGTGCTTAAAATTTCCTCAGAAAAATAAAATGAATTATATTGTCCTTGTTCAAAGGATAAATAAGGAAATGGTTCAATATCTTCAAGAGTCACAATATCTTTTTGAGCTAATGGATTTGTATTACTAACAAAAATATGTGGTTTAGCAATAAAAAGCTGATTAAAAATAAGATTGTTTTCTTTTAACAATTTATTAATAACTTTTTGATTAAAATCATTTATATAAAGAATTCCAATTTCACTTTTAAGAGTTTTAACATCTTCAATTATTTCATATGTGCGAGTTTCCCTAATTGTAAATTCATATTCGTTATCGCTATATTTTTTTACTAAATCAACAAAAGCATTAACAGCAAAAGAATAATGCTGAGTTGAAATATTAAAGCGCTTTTTAGTACTTTTTGTTTCTAAATATCGATTTTCTAAAAGTTCTGCTTGTTCAAGAACCTGACGCGCATATCCTAAAAATTCCAATCCTTCATCACTTATTATGATACCCTTATTAGTTCGTGAGAAAATGATAATTTTCATCTCTTTCTCTAATTCTTTAATTGCATTAGATAAACTAGGCTGTGAAATAAATAATTCTTTAGCTGCTTCACTAATTGAGCCTTTTTGAGCTACCGTAATCACATAGCGTAATTGTTGTAATGTCATTTTCTTCACTTCCTTTGGCCTTATTCTAACACTATTTACTCAGTTATTGAAGTTTGGCACGAATATTTTTAGTTGCTTCGACCATATTTTTTAAACTAGCTAAAGTTTCTGGATAAGCTCGGGTCTTTAAGCCACAATCTGGATTGATCCATAATTTGCTGGCAGACAATTTTTCAAGCATCGAAGTTAAAACTCTTTCTAATTCTTCAACACTAGGAATTCTTGGAGAATGAATATCATAGACTCCTGGCCCGATCTCAGTTTTAAAATTAACTCTATTTAAAGTATCGATCAATGTTAGATCAGAACGTGAAGCTTCAAAAGAAATAACATCACTATCCATATCTTCAATTGCTTGAATAATATCATCAAATTCACTGTAACACATATGGCTATGAATTTGTGTATCTGCTTGAACACTACTATGAACTAAGCGATATGCTGGAATTGCCCAATCAAGATATTCACTTTGCCAATCCCTTTTTCGTAATGGCAATTTTTCTCTCAGTGCTGCTTCATCAATTTGAATAATTTTAATGCCATGATCTTCAAGATCTAAAACCTCGTCTTTGATTGCAAGTGCCAGTTGTAAAGTTGTTTCTGCCAAAGAAATATCAATCCGCGGAAATGACCAGTTTAACATTGTTACTGGACCGGTCAACATTCCTTTAACAGGTTTTTTAGTTAGAGCTTGTGTATATACTGCATAATCTACTGTTAGCGGGCGCACTCGAGAAATATCACCCCAAATAACTGGCGGTTTAACACAACGAGTACCATATGATTGTACCCAGCCATTCTCAGTAAATAAATATCCATCTAGATTCTCACCAAAATATTCAACCATATCATTTCTTTCAAATTCTCCATGTACTAAAACATCTAAGTCTATTTCTTCTTGATACTTGATCCATTCTTTAATCATCTGATGATTAAATTCCGCATATGTCTGTTCATCAATGTCACCACTACGATAAGCTCGGCGATTAGCTCTTACTTCTTTGGTTTGAGGAAATGAACCAATTGTTGTAGTTGGTAAAATTGGTAATTTAAATTTTTCTTTTTGAATTTGGCGACGTACTTCAAATTCCGGTAGGCGAATAAAGTCTTCTTTTTTCAGTGCTGCAATTCGTGCTTGGACTGCTTCATTAGTACGATTATTTGGCTCTTTAAAGAATGCTAAATTATCAACATAATAACTATGTCCTTTTCCAATTCGCATAATTACCTTTAATTGAAATAATTCTTTTAATTTTTCTTGTGCAAAAGAAAAATTATTTTTATATATTTGCTCTAAATTCCTTTCATTTTCAATCGTATAAGGGACATGAATCAAGGAACATGATGTATTTAAAACTATTTTATTGACATTATTTTTTATTTTTTCAATTAAAGAAACTGTTTTTTCATATTCATTCTTCCAAATATTTTTACCATTAACTACTCCTGCAAATAAGATTTTATTTTGATCAAAACCGTAACGATCTAATAAAGTTAAATTTTCCTTACCTTCAATAAAATCTAATCCAATTCCATCAAAATCTAAATTTAAAACTGTTTGATAACAGTCACGAATATCTCCAAAATATGTCTGTAATAAAATTTTTACTGACTCTTTATTATCTAAAATTTTAGTATATATTTCTTTAAACAAGATAATATCTTTATCACTTAAATCAAAAACTAGTGCTGGTTCATCAACCTCAATCCATGAAGCACCTAAATCCCTCAATTTCTTAATAACCTCTAAATACCCATTTATAAGATCATCAAGAATATCTTGATAAGTTAGTGTCCCTGTAAAACGTAATAATTTCATTAAAGTATATGGTCCAACAATGACTGGTTTGGTCTTAATCCCTAAATCAAGTGCTTCTTGAAACTCATCAAAAATCTTAGTTCCATTTAAGCTAATTTCAACTTGATCATCAACTTCCGGTACTAAATAATGATAATTAGTATTAAACCATTTTTTCATTGCTAAAGCTTTAACATCTCCATTTTCCCCTTGATAGCCTCGTGCCATTGCAAAATATTGATCTAATGAATTCAATTGTAATTCTTGATATCGTTTAGGAATGATATTTAGTAAATAGGCTGTATCTAAAACATTATCATAAAATGAAAAATCGTTTGAAGAAATATAATCTATTTTTTGGTTATCTTGTTCAACCCAATGTTCTTTTCTTAAATTTTGGGCAATTTGTAATAACTCACTTTGTTCAATCTGTCCCTTTAAATACCGCTCTGTAGCAAATTTTAATTCTCGATTTGATCCAATTCTTGGATATCCAATAACTGCTGTTTTCATTATTTTCCCCACACTTCTTCAGCAATTTCTTTGACTAATGCAATTTTAGCCCACTGCTGATCTTCAGTTAAATTATTTCCTTCTTCAGTTGATGCAAAGCCACATTGGGTACTCAAGCATAATTGATCTAAAGCTACAAATTGACTAGCTTCGTTAATTCTTGCTTTTATCATTTCCTTATCTTCCAATTCTGAAAATTTTGATGTAATTAATCCTAAAACAACTACTTGATCTTTAATAAATCTAAGTGGTGTAAAATCCCCTGAACGATCACTATCATACTCTAAGAAAAACTCATCTACCTTACAGTTACCAAATAATTCCTTAGCAACTGGTTCATACCCCCCTGATGAAAACCAAGTTGATCTGAAGTTACCACGACAAATATGAATTGTTATATTCATATCATCTGGCTTATTAACAATCGATAAGTTAATTAAATATACATATTTTTTGACCAGTGCTCCTACATCAATCCCACAATTAGCATATTCCTCCCGTTTTTCTTTTGAACAAAATTCTCCCCATGAAGTATCATCAAGCTGTAAATACCGACATCCTCGATCATAAAAAGCCTGAATAATCTTTTGATAAGCCATAGCTAAATCTACAATCAATTGTTCATCATCCTGATATCTTGCAATTGGCTGATATTCTTTTGTTCTAACGCAGGCAATTAAATGTAGCATCGTTGGTGCTGGAATCGTCATTTTTGCTGTTACACCATTTTCAATGATTGAATTTAAATATTCGAAATGTTCTAAAAATTCATGATCTTCAAAATCAATTTTATCAATAATTTTTAAAGTCGCCGCCTTGGGCTGAACCCCTTTAAAATCAACTGACCATTTTTCAGCTTCAATTTTTTTAACACCTGTTAAACCTGCCAAAAAATCAAGATGCCAATAACTCCGACGAAATTCACCATCACTTACAGCTTTTAAACCAGCTGCCTCTTCTTTTTTTACTAATTTTAAAATCTCTTCATTTTCAATTTTTTTTAATTCATTTTTACTAATTAAATTATTATTGAAATTCTCACGAGCATGTTTTAAACGCTCGCTTCTTAAAAAACTTCCAACTATATCATATCGATACGGTATTTTATTCATGTTATCACACCCCTTGTGTACATAGGATAACAAATCTTTTTATTATTGAAAAATACTTAAAACATAGGGTTATATATAGTTTAAAACTATATATAAAAAAGATTAGTTTATTCACTAATCTTAATTGATATTTCAGTAAAATACTCATCAATACTATTGATTGCAAATTCATTGAGACCTCTTTCAAAAGCATATCCTATTAATTTCAAGTTTTCCTTTTTTGCAAAGTTTAACATACTACGATATAATACAGCTATTTTATCCCAATCCCCTTTAACATAACCACATAAATATTTTCCTTTAGATTGTAATAAAACGTTTTTGCCATATCGTTTGTTTTGAAGGGAAATAAACAGACCATCGTAATGTTCAAAATCATTATTTTTAATTTTATCAATACTAATATAACTGCCACACCCTACTTTATATTGTTCTATATTCCAAGCCTGCTGCAAATATTCTAAAATTTCTTTAACATCATATTGAATAAAAGGCTCATTTGAAACTAATAAATATTCATCTTGGCGCTCAACGATTTCGATTTCAAAATCAGTAACTCGTGAACTCTTCAACAATTGATTCTTTTTTATCTCTAATACCTTTTTTGTTTGTTTTAAACGACGAATATCTTGTTCTATTTTTAGTATTTTATCATCAGCAATATTTACAAAATCATTAACATTAGGATTATTTAGATAACTTTTAATTTCGCTGATACTCATATCTAACTGCTTTAGCATTAGAATATTTTCTAATTCAATACTTTGAAAATAATCGTAATATCGATAATTATTTTCACCTTTAAATTTTGGTTTAAATAAATCAATTTCATCATAGTAATGTAGCGTTCGCTTATTAATTTTATGTAATTTAGCAAATTGTGCAGTAGTTAGTTTTAATGATTCATTTTTTAACATTATGTTCCTCCTTGACTTTACAGTAACTGTAGACTTTATGATAATTATATATTAAATAAAGGAGAATAGTATGAAAAATCAAATTATTTTTAGACCAATTATTAAAAAAGACTATTTAGCAATTGAAAAAATTATTCGTGAAGCATGGCACTATGATGAGTTTTGTACTTCCAAAATAGCTAAATTACTATCAAAAATTTTCTTAAGCAGCTGTTTAAGCAATCAAACTTTTACGCTTGTTGCCTTGCTAAAGGAACAGCCTATTGGCATTATTATGGGAAAAAATATCAAAACACATAAATGTCCCTTTAAATATAGGGTTAAACAAGGATTCAATATTTTTAATCTCTTAATAAGAAAAGAGGGACGAAAAACAGCTAAAATATTTAAGGCTGTCAATAATATTGATAAAGTTTTGTTACAACAAACTAATCAAGACTATCAAGGCGAGCTATCTTTCTTTGCAATTGATGCACAGTATCGGGGATTAGGTCTTGGAAAAGAATTATTTAATCTACTGATTAGTTATATGCAAGAACAACAAATCAATAGATTTTATTTATACACTGATACAAGCTGTAATTATCATTTCTATGAGCATCTAGGGATGATGCGCCGAGTTGAACAAACTCACTGTTTTAAAATCAACAATGAAAAAAACGTAATGCATTTTTTTATTTATGACTACTTGTGCAAAAAAACAGTTTCTACTGAAACTGTTTAATCGAGTTTATTTAGATTTTCTTCATCCAAAGACTTTTTAATCTTATAAATATATTGCCAGCTTCCTAATCCCATAAAGATTAATCCAAGGACTATATCTCTAACTACAATAGCAAAGATTTCACTGAATGAAAGGAAGTAAGGAATATATGAAAATGCAGTAAAAATACTTTGTAATTGCATCAGATCTTTAATTTTTAGCCCTAAGCTGATTGATTCTGCAAAAAACAGTACCAAAACGCTACAAATAATTGAAATTATTAATCCTTTTTTAGAAATTTTACCAGCCATTCGCTGATAACCATTTATCGCTAAAAAAACAATTAAATAACCTAAGAATGCGACGATAAAACCGATTTGATACACCAATGCCCAAAGCACACCACCAATTAGAGCACCAGCCACAGCACCAATGATTCCTCGGCTACTGTCCTCAACGATTTCTTCAGCTTGGGTACTGATTGCATCTCTACAGTCATCACACATATTCATCAATTGACCATGATACTCATAGAATGAAGTTGGTTTATTAATATGACAAGTTCCACAACTTGGAAGGAAGCCCAGATCTCTTAACTTTAAAGTAATTCGATTTAAAATCTCATATACTTCATGTAATTCCTCACTTCGCAAAGCACTTAAGGTAATTGTTCCATTACTATAATTAATAGTTTTAATGTTTGTTAATATTGTTCTTAAATTATTAAAATATTCATCTAGAGCAGTTCGATCTTCCCCAATAGTATCGATTGTAATAATTAGGTCATTGTTAGCACTCCCAAACATCACTACTACTGGATAATCATTAAACATTCCATATACATTATTACGTGTATCAAGTTTCAAATTATTTAATAAAGCAAACTCTTCAATATCATTACTACTTACATTATTGTTACTGTTAACTACACCATAAAATTCATTCTCGTTTTCTAAAAAGAATTTATTAAATGTTAATGTCATATATGGCAATAACCAAATAAATAATATTCCCAGTGTTACTGTACTTAATAAAATCCAGCCATAAAAACTAAAAAATAAGACAAAACATTTCATTTTCTTTCCTTGCATCATTTTCCAGCTTGTTGTAATTGCTTCAAAAATTGATAAACTAGGATAATTTGCTAAAAGATAAGGTGTCATTGATAACCCTAATCCCAAAATAATTCCTGGAACAACAAATGCCAATGTTCCTAAAACACAAATAAGTCCAACAGCCAGAACACCAAATCCCTGTTTAAAATATTGCCCTATAGGTGCTCTCAATTCATTAAGATCAGCAATATCCTCCTGCACAATTTTTTTGATATAACGATATATATTGACTGAAAAACCAATTACTAAAAAATATAAAGCAAATACTCCCACTGTCACAGCTAGATCCATAAAAGTAAAAGTATCATAATAACTGCTTCCCCCAATGTCGATCATTACTGAAAATAGTAATAAAGCAATAAAAGAAAGTCCTAGTGAAGCCGCAAATATAGCTAAAAAACCTTTCCAAATATTCCATTTATTCGATCGTGTTTTTTCTTTAGCCCATAATTTAATTCCTACTCTGTCCATCTTTATCTTCTCCCTCTTACAAATTTACTAATAGCCTATATATTCCGGCAATTTTGTGTACCGATTAATAACACATGCACTTATTTGAGCTGGTGTTAGAAATAGACTTTTTGATAAATCACTATTTCTAATATCCATCTTTCTTACATCACTTCCTAAAAAATTAACACCACATAAATCACAATTAGACAAATTTGCCCCAATTAAAAAGGCCCCCTTAAAATCTTGTCCACGTAAATCTTTTTCATGTAAATCACAACCCATAAAATCAGCACGATTCAGTACTGTTTTTCTAGCTTGCAATGGTTTAATTTGAATATCTTTATTCATTTGACAATAGACTTCCTGTAATAAAGGATTTACTAATTGCCGATACTTATTTAAGTCAAGTGCAAGGATTTCTTCGGCATCTAAATAAGTTAATGATTCAATCATCTGATAATATGTTTCGAGCTGTTCATTTAATCGTTGACTTTGTACAAAATTTTTACCAACATATAAATACCATAAAATTTCATGCAGCTGTACCATAACTTCAAATACTTCAAATAGAAGCTGGTCATCTTCTTTGAACAGGGCTGTCTTTTGTCCCGCTCCAAGACAATCGTAGTTTATACAACCATAATAATTTACAATTTCTAGCTGGTCATGTATTTTGCAACGATAATCTGCTAATAAATTTTTACAATTTCTTTTTGCTGGTTTATCATAAGGAAAACCATCACTTTTAAAAAAGAATAGTGCTCGACAACAAAATCCTCTACAACCACAACAGTCTGTTTTCAAACCAGATAACTTATTCATAATATCCTCCAAAATAAAAGATGAAGATCCTATCTTCACCTTTTATTATACATGATTATTACAAACTATTCACTAACTCTTTTTATATCACTATTATCAAAAATATTACGATTGATTGCTTTATTTTGATGTGCCACAATTGTTGTACAAACAGCATCACCTGTAATGTTAACTGCTGTTCGTGTCATATCTAAAATACGGTCAATTCCCATGATCATCCCAATCGCTTCCACTGGCAACCCAACTGAATTAAATACCATCGTTAAAGTAACTAATCCAACACTTGGAATTCCCGCTGTCCCAATTGAAGCTAATGTAGCTGTTCCAATTACGGTTATGTAATCTGTTAGATCTAGATTGATTCCAAAGGCTTGTGCCGCAAAGACGACTGCCACTCCCTGCATGATTGCCGTACCATCCATATTGATCGTAGCCCCTAAAGGAATTGTAAATGAGGAAATTCTCTTTGAAACTCCCATTTTTTTAGCTAACGTATCTATTGATAAAGGGATGGTCGCATTTGAAGTGGCAGTTGAAAAAGCAAAAGCCATAACCGGAAAAAAGTTTTTAATAAATTTAATCGGGTTTAATCCCGTAAATAATTTGAGTAAGCCTAAATATACAAATAAACACTGAACCGCCAATGCTATCAAGACAGCAATCATATACTTACCTAATGGTAAAAAAGCACCAAATCCTATTCCCGCAAAAGTCCTTGCAATTAAACAAAATACTCCTAATGGTGCAATTGCCATAATCATCATAGTCATCTCCATCATAATATCATTAAACTGACTGAAAAAGTTACCAACCACTTCAGCACGTTCACCTAACTTAGCTAAAATAACGCCAACTAATAAAGCAAAAACAATAATTTGAAGCATATTGCCATTTGATAATGCACTAATTGGATTATCTGGAATAATGTTTAAAAGTGTTTCAACAAGTGTTGTAGATTCTGTTGTCCCTACATTTGCAGCAGTTGATTGAACAGCTGACATATCTAATCCAAGTCCAGGATTTATCAAATTACCAATCAATAAAGCTACTGTGATTGCTAACGCTGTTGTAAAAAGATAAAAAACAATCGTTCTAACGCCTACTGAACCAAGTTTTTTTGTATCTCCGATTGCCATGCTTCCACATACCAAAGAACAAAAAACTAACGGCACTACAAGCATCTTCATCAATTTAATAAAGCCTTGTCCAATCACATATAAAATACCATCAATAACAATATCATCCCGAACTGAACCAGCGGGTAAGTTAAATAGTATTATTCCTAAAATTGCCCCCGCTATCAAGGCAATAAATATTTTTGTAGTTAAACCAATTTTTTTCTTCGCTTTCTTTAATGCCATCCTAATCCTCCTTGATTTCTTTTATATATTCTTGTAACGACTCTTGCCAAGTTGGCATTTGATACCCATTGACTAAACGTAAAATAAAATTATCTAGTACGACATATGATGGACGAACCACCTCATCAGCCATCTCTTTTGTTGAAACTGGCGTAATCATCACATGACTATTAATTTGTTTACTGATTTCTTTAGCAAACTCATAACGACTACACACACCTTTACAAGTAATATGATATGTTCCGTATTCACTAGTTTCCATTAAATATAGAATTGCTCGAGCAAGATCTTTAGCACTAGTTGGTGACCCAAATTGATCATTTGCAACATTTAAAAAATCTTCTTTTTTACTTTTAGCTATAAACTCATTAACAAAATTTGTACCATTTTGTCCATAAATCCAATTACTTCGAATAATAAAATGTTTATGCGTAAATTCTTTAACATAGTCTTCTCCTGCTTTTTTTGAACAGCCATACACTGTTTTCGGTTTCGCCACATCAAACTCGTTATATGGTGTATCACTTTTACCATCAAAAACATCATCAGTTGAAATTTGAACTACTTTAGCTCCAATTTTTCGAGCTACAATACACAAATTTCGTGGTCCTAAAGCATTGACCCGAAAAGCTTGATCACGATTCCTTTCACACTTATAAACATCGGTAATCGCAGCACAATTAATGATAATATCCGGTCGATTGATTTCTCCAAAACTAATCACATCATCTGTATTAGTAATATCTAATTCATCTTGATCTGTATTTAAAACTTCTATTTCTAATGGTTCAATTACTTCATTAATTGCTGTTCCGATTTGGCCATTGGAACCAACAACCCATACTTTTAACATAATTTTCCTCCTCTTTTCATAATAAAAGCGCTGAATGTATCAACGCTAATCTTTTTTTATTATAGCAATGAAATTTTATACTGTCAAATTTACCTCATCTTTTAAAATTGAGTAAAAGAAATCATCATGAACAATCTCTTGATAACCGGTTACCCCCATACGAAGACAACCTTCATACTGAAATCCTAGTTTTTCTAACAACCTTGCAGAAGCAGTATTTTCTTTAAACACTCGAGCACTAATAATATCAATCTCTTGCTCAAACAATTTTATAATAATAGCTTGCAGAGCTTCATACATATAGCCATTACGATAATACCTACAGTCTAAATAATATGATAAACTGAGAGCATTTACACGATATCTTAAACGATCAGGATTTATAAACACAGCACCAATAACATTATTAGAATTTTTTAGTTCTATGCAATACATCATATCATGTTCCCTCTCAATATCTCTAATCATCTCAGCAAATTCATATTTCGTCATCGCATTAAACTTTAACGTTGCCATATCATTATGAATCTTTAAAAGAGTTTGAGCATCATTATTATCGGGACTTCTTAAAATCAACCGTTCTGTTATTATTGTTTCCATTATTTTCTCCCTTATCCAAATAACTCATTATTATATACTCATATTGTACCACGACAAATAAAAAAAGATGATAATTAATCATCTTATAACCAATTTCCAAACAATTCAAAGCCACAATTAATAAAATTAAACTTAGCAACTTTTTTATTCTTTTTATAAACTAATAAAACAGCTAAAGCATTAAGACTTTCTTCAACATAACCATTCATCTTTCCTGATTGTGGTGATTTTAATTCAAAACGATGTCCTGCTTTTATTTTCAAATAAAATGTATGAGGATGTTGACTAATAATTAAATAATGATATCCTTCCCGCGTAAACATATCTTTTACTCTTGCTCCATAATAAGTTGCTACTCGAATTTGTTGATCATCTACTAATAAGTTCATGATCAATCCTTGAAAACTACACGCTAATAGTGGAATCTTAGCAATTGATAAAAATAAACTTGCCTCTTTTTCTTTACAGCTATTTGATTGTAACCATAAATAATCTTGTGGAAATGAACGTCCCCAGTCCTTTTCAATATAGCCATCACCAATTATCTGAAATTTCTGATTATTTACTTTTAAGCTCCCAGTAATATGATGTCGCAGACTTATTATTGCATGATTACATTCTAAAAATGGTAAATAATGAAAAGGTCCCATAATCGTTGGAGCATAACATGTTGTTTCTAGTTTAGTATACTGACTATTTTTCAAGTTTCCTTGAATATCAACTAGCCCATTATCAAGATCCAAAATAATTTGTTCTTTAGTAAAAAAATTATTTTTAATTCTAATGTAAAAGGGATCTTTTCCCCACTGGAAATCATCTAAACTATATTCAATCATCTGACTTTGGTTTGTATATGTATCCAAAGTTTGAATAAATGCACAAGATTTTTCAATTGTCTTACTAATCCCGACAATAATTGCTAAAGAAATTTTACAATCAACAATTTTGAAATACCATCCTTCAAACAAGCGCTGGTCACTGTCTTTAAGATGTAAATTAAGTTCTGTATTTTCTATTTTCATTTTCTCACCTACTAGCAAGTATATGAAAAAGCTGATAATTTATACATTACCTTCTTTAAGATTTTTGAATCTCTACCTTATTTTTTAATTGATATTTGACTTTGAGAATTTGGATAATCACCATTAATAATGTCGGCACAATAATCAAACCTATTACACCCATAACTTTCATTCCTAAATACATCCCAACTAATGAAAGAACTGGAGTTACTCCAAGATTTTTAGCAATCAATTTTGGTTCCAAAATATTTTTTGTTATTACAATAATCATATAGATAACAAGTAATGCTCCTGCAAGATATATTTTATTTGTCAGAGCACTGATTATGATCCATGGAATCATGATCATATCTAATCCTAAAACCGGCATAAAATCAAAAATTGCTATTATGCAAGCCAGCATTATACTATGATTAATCCCTATTATTTTAAATCCTAGCCATAATTCTCCAAACGTAATGATCATAATTATAAAATAAGCTTTAAATAAATTACTTAATACTTCTTTAATTGTATCTATTATAAGTGCCACCATTTCATATCGTTTAACTACCAGTCTTTCAATTCTAGAATAATCTAGAAGAATAAATAATGAAGTAATAACAACAAATATTAAATCAAATAAAATACTTGGTATTTTCATAATAAAAGCAATTAAACCAGTAATAAAGCCAGTAGAAATACTTTCAACTATGCTCATTGATCCACTGTAAATAACATCTAAGTACTTTGTTGCATCAATTATATAATGGTTTTGACTAAATAACTGATATAAATTTTCAAGATAATTAGGCAATAACTCTAATACCGTGTATATTTGAATTACAGCAAATATAATCATGGCAATAATTACACCAATAAAAAGAAGATAATTAAATACAATCAAACATTTTGAAAGAAAAATATTTTCAATCTTTAATAATTTAATTTCTTTAGCTAATAGCGGCTGCAGTACCAAAACAATCAAGCAACTAAAAAAAAGCGGAATCAGCCAGTTTATTAACACATATGTAGCTATTACAATCATAATTATTATCATCAAATAATAACTATATTTAATTAATTTTTCTTTCATCTAATCACCAATACAGTATATGTTTAAAACAAAAAAGAATTCCTTTAGGAATTCTAATTATTTACACTATGGTGTACGACAAAAGAACTATCATCTATTCCTTTAAATACGTAACCTTTATTTTGGTAATATTGAATTACAGGCCCAATTGCTTTTAAAGAATTCTCTTTTCCATTAGCATCATGAAACAATAACATAATATTTTTCTCAGTCGATGCTGTAGCATTTTTAATCAATTGTTTTACTGATAATTGTCCCGAGCCATCTTCACTATCCTCATTCCAATCGTAATATTGATAACCGCGATTTACTACTTCTTTAGTCAATTTACTCATAATCTTATGACAGTATTTCTTAGAAACCTGATTACTACTGCCACCAGGAAAACGAATATATTTAGGCACACTTCCAATTTGACTATATACAAGATCTTCAATTTTTTTTAAATCTGAAAAATATGCTGATGACGAGTTATATATTTGATCATATTCATGAATATAAGTGTGTAATCCAATCGTATGACCTTGGTCATGAGCTTTTTTTATTAAATCATAATAATTTTCATTGGTTCCTGTTACAAAAAAAGTTGCTTTAGCATCGTAAACCGCTAAAATATCTAAAACCTTTTGGGTGTTCATCGATGGACCATCATCAAATGTTAAATATACTACCTTCTCATCACTAGGCTCAAAACTTCCTATTGTCTTATTTTCAACAACGCTAACAATACATGTTTCTTTTGTCATATTCCCAGAACGATCTTTAGCAAAATATACAATTTGATAATCACCTACTTTAGAAATGTCCAAATTAGAACTATCAATTGTTAAAGTTGGATTATCATCTTGATTGTCTTTAACACTGACACTTGATAGAAGATCAATATCACTATCTTTTAAAACACTTAAATTACGAATTCCTAATATTTCTGGCGGAGTCGTATCTTTAGGTAACACATGCACGACTGTTTTTTTGGTTACACAGTTACTGTTAGCCCGACATATCGATACTTCAACTTCGTAATCCCCTACATGATCAAATTGATAATCTTTTTTGAATTTAACTGTTGTCCGAGAATTATCATAAATATCTTTTACTACATCCCGAGCAGTTATCTTCATTCCAAGATCAACAGTAACTTCCTGTACTTCAACATTTGGCTTTAAAGTATCCTGAAGTTCAATCGTAATCGTAGTTTTGATGTTATTATAAATATACGTAATCGGATATTTACCGACTTTACTAAAATCAATCTTACTAGTATCTACATTAACGTCACTAATTGAGCCGCCAATAACTTTTTGAATATTAGCCTGAGGATCGAATTTATTAGATATTTCAATGACAGGATGATAGTTGTATAAAACGATTTGATTAGTTGGTTTAATTGATAATATTATCAAGGTAATAACTAGAACTAAAATAATTAGAAGTAGTTTATACTTTTTCACTTTGATCCCCTCATCAAACCATATTCACCCTTATAAAAAAAAGAACTGCTCCGTGAGGATAAACAAAAAAATCTTAGTATCGTGGTACATCCCTCGTCAAGCAGACACGGGATGTACCATTTATCTAAGATTTATTCTTCTTCTAATTGTTTTAATTCATCTTCACCAGTAATATATTTAAGAATTGCCGTAGCTGCTTCTTGAGGACCTTTATGTTCGTTTCCTTTAATTCCTAAACGTGTTCTTAATTGTCCTACTTTAACCCCTTGTTTAAACATTCTATTGAAATAATCAACTAAAATAACTTCAGTTTGTTCTTCACGTTGTACTGGTCCAAATGGATTAGCAAAATAGCTGCCTACTAAACCGTATTCAGTAGTAGTTCCTTTAGCCATACGATTTCCTGCTCTAAATACATCTAAAGCACTATTTACATCATCAAAGAAACTTAATGATTCGCCACCCTCTTCATAGTTATTTGCATATAGGAAGAAGTCAACATCATGATGCGCAACAACATCTTTATAATCAGTGATTGGTATTACGATTCGCGCATTTACTTTATCTGGATTCATAAAAACAGAACGGTCTAATTCTTTAAAACTATACCCTGCATCTAAATCATCAAGTCGTACAAATGCTCCAATTTCTGTACCAGAAGTTTTAACTTTACCTTCTTCGTCTAATAATAGAACACCCATATCATCATATACAGTTACTAAATCACGGATATAAGCTGCTCCAAATACTTTAATTTGTTCAATTGTTTCTGATTTACCAGCGCCACTGTCACCCATAACTACTATATTTTTAACTTCACCAGAATGTAACGTAATTTTAACCATCGCTCCATGGATAGGTAATTGACGTTGATTGATCTTACGAACATTGTGTAAAGTTAACATCATTTTTTTCATATAACCAAAGTAATCAAAATCATCACTTGCTGATAATAATGCTACCATCATATCATTTTCATCATCTTGATAGAAACTTTGATTCATCTTACCATCTTCATAACCGTATACATAGATGATATCTGGTTTACGATTACGATATTCTTCTTCACTTGCTAATTCAAATAAGTTACATAAAGCAACCCCTTGAGCCATAAATGCTACATTGAAATATACAAATGCTAATAAATCTCCAACTTTAGCTGGATAACAGAACCATTGTTCAGAATCAAATTTCAAATCTTCGATTGGATTATGTTTTGTTTCTGGGAATACCCCATCACGTTTATTCCGCTTAGAATAAGTAATGAATGGTGGATGAATAATTACGGTTTCAATAAATGGAATATCATCTAAATTACGATATTCATAAGGTAAGAATGAACGCATATTTGTTACTCTTAAACCTGCATTAACCCCCGCAGTAATTTGACGGTATACATGATGACGATATCCCAAAGCTGTTTCTTCAATAGTACGGTATACTGATAAAACTAATTCTTCAAACTTAGCTTGAGCATCTCCAAACTGAACATTTTGATATCCTCTACTTGTATTTTCATTATATACAACACTATAACGTTGTAATTTTCTCCAGAAAAGATATACTTCCTCAATTACCTTTACAAATTCATCACGATCTCTAAAATATCCTGATAAATGTGGATATGAAGATAGAACTTCTTCAACAGACATCACTAATAACAATTTAAAAATTGTTCTTAAATCACTAACAATTTCCACACTCTCACTTTTTACTTCTCTTAAATAAGTATAAGTAGTATTTTCTTTTCTTTTTCCTTCGTGAACGAATCCTTTTAAAACTCGTGCAAAAGATTCACTTTCGATTAATTGACAACGAGATTGGCAATATTCTTCAGAAAAGTTTAAGATCGCGTTCCCGCGAGTAATTTTAAATTTATAACTCATTTTACCACCCTTTCTTTCTTCAACAAGCTACTTCCCCCACTTATTGATTTTTGTCATTTTAACACAAAAGGCACATTGTATACAATACTTATTATAAAAAAAGTTAATTTTCTTTCTAAAATAAAAAAGGTCGTTAAGACCTAATTAATTTAAAAGAAAGGAACTGTAAAGAAAACTTTGCCAATCACATCTTCATCAAAATCAAAATAACCTAATCGTCGTGAATCAAGACTATTATTACGATTATCGCCCATAACAAAAACTTTACCTTCAGGGATATCGATCGACATATCTTCATTATTAGTCATAACCCCATTAATGTAGTCTTCTTCTAGTAATTTACCATTTAAATAAACTTGATTATCTTTAATATCAATATGATCGCCACCAATTCCAATTACACGTTTAATAATATAAGTTTCCTTTTTAGCAGCATCAACATAATCAACAACAATAATATCATTACGTTTTGGTTCTTTATTTTTATAAAATACCTTATCAACTAAAACAATGTTACCCTCATGATAAGTTGGTATCATCGACGTTCCATAAACCCTAGATATTTGAACAAAATATAATATACCATATGTAACTATTAAAGTAATTACAATAACCTTTAAGTATTCCAATAAAATACTCTTTTTGCTTTGTATAGCCTCTTCCATTTTATCACCTGAAGTCATTATAACACTTTTTGTTGTTCAATCAAGTAACTATGTTATTTTACGATAATTTAATTTTAAAAAAAAAGTAAGTTTAGCTATTTTGCTAAAACTTACTTTTAAATAATAATTTTATTAAGAGAACGGAACCGTAAAGAAAACCTTACCAACTACATCTTCTTTGAAATCAAAATAACCCAAACGCCGCGAATCAAGACTATTATTACGATTATCGCCCATAACAAAAACTTTACCTTCAGGAATATTGATCGACATATCCTCATTATTAGCCATAACCCCATTGACATAGTTTTCATCAAGTTTTTTGCCATTTAGATATACTATATTATCTTTAATTTCAACATGATCTCCGCCAATAGCTATAACTCGTTTGATAATATGCTTCTCTTTTTGATTTGCATCTTTATAATCAACAATTACGATATCATTTCGCTGAGGACTACTATTTTTATACAATACCTTGTCTACCAAAACAATGTTTCCCTCTTTAAATGTAGGGACCATTGAAGTCATTTGAACTCTTGATATTTGAATAAAATACAATACTCCATATGTAATCACTAAAGTGAGCACAATTACTTTTAAATATTCTAATAAAATACTTTTTTTACTTTGTGTAGCCTCTTTCATTTTTATCACCTATGAACATCATAACATTTATTACTGTTCATTTAAATGACTACGTAATTTTGCAATAATTTTCTTTTCTAATCTTGATACTTGAACTTGGGAAATATTTAAACGCTGAGCGACTCGCTCTTGATTAAAATCAAGCTGATAACGCATATAAAGAATTAACTTCTCTTTTTCATCAAGTTTATCAATTTCCATCTCTAATGCAATTTTTTCAAACCACATCTTATTATGTTTATTTTCAATTCGTTCCTCCATTGAAATAGAAGAACCGTCCTTTTCATAAATTGGTTCACTTAATGAGGTTGGATAATAAGATGAGTCAATTGCCTCAACAACATCTTGAACATCAACATCTAAATAAGCTGCAATTTGTTCAACTGTTGGATCTTGACCGGTTTGATTAGTTAGTAATTCACGAGCTTTATTTATTTTTAAATTAAGTTCTTTTAAAGAGCGACTCACTTTAATTGTCCCATCATCTCTAAAATAACGTTTGATTTCACCCATGATGATTGGTACTGCATATGTAGAGAATTGTACCCCATAGTTAGTATCAAAGTTATTAACAGCTTTCATCAAACCAATACATCCAATTTGAAAAAGATCTTCTTTATCATAATAATTATTTTTGAAACGATGGACTATTGACCAAACTAGTCCAAGATTTTGACTGACAACTAATTCTTTAGCACGATCATCCCCGCGATGTGCTTGTTCAATCAGTTCAATAGTATTACTTTTAGCCAAGGTTAGAGTCTTTCAATTGTTTCTTAATAGTTAGTTTAGTTCCTAAATCCGGTGTTGAATGTATTTCTAAATTATCGCAAAGGGCTTCTATAATGGTTAACCCCATCCCCGCATGTTCTAATTCTTTTAATGAGGTATACATAGGTATTTTTGCTTCATCAATATCTTCAATTCCTTTTCCATAATCTTGGATAATGATTTTAATTTGACGATTGTCTTCTATTGTTACTTTAATAATTACCTTACATTCAGGATTATTTTGATAACCATGGATAATGGCATTACTAACCCCTTCACTAATGATTGTTTTTATTTCAACTAATTCATCGATTGTAGGATTTAATGAGGTAATAAATGATGCAACGCTAGTTCGCGCAAAGGGCTCATTTTCAATTCTAGCGTTAAAACTTAACTCCATCTGGTTCATTATCCTTTTACCTCCTCTACATATTCCATCAAATCAAACATTCCTGATAATTCAAAAACTTTATAAGATGTTTTTGATAAATTTGCTAAATATAATTGGCGATCATCTAATTTCAATTGATTATAACGTCCTAAAACTAATCCAATGCCTGAACTATCAATAAAATTAGTATGTAAAAAATCAAAATAGACAGGTCCATTGCCCTTATCTAAAATACTATTTAGTAAGCTGCGATATTTAACAACATTACTGCAGCTAAGTTCGCCATAAAAATAGACGATAACTTTATCATCTAATATCTTGTATTCAATCTTATTTTCCATTATTTCATCTCCTCGTTTGTATCTTACATCTTTTAAAATAATGATGAAATGGTTTCGACAAAACTAGAAGAAAGCATACAAAAAAAGTAGTCATAAACAAATTTCATAACTACTAGATGTATTTTTATCAAACTTGGACATATTAATTAGGGAGGCGATAAAATTGATGAAAAAATTACTAATAACCCTACTGGTAGTATGCTTACTACCAATCTCTAGAGTTCAAGCATTGGACAATGATGTTACTCCTAATGCAAAGTCTGCAATCTTGATTGAGGCAAATTCACGGCAAATTCTCTACGATAAAAATGCTGAAGAAAAGCTTTATCCTGCTTCAACAACCAAGATCATGACAATGATTTTAATGTTTGAGGCCCTACGAAATAAAAAAATATCGTTTGATGATGAAATTACTACTTCAAAATATGCAGCTAGTATGGGCGGAAGTCAAGTTTACTTGGAAGTTGGTGAAAGTTTATCTTTAAAAGATATGTTTAAATCAATTGCTATCGCTAGTGCTAATGATGCTAGTGTGGCAGTAGCTGAACATATTGCTGGAAGTATTAATAAGTTTGTAGAGATGATGAATGATAAGGCTAAAAAATTAGGTTTAAAGAATACTCATTTTAAAAATGCAACCGGTCTACATGATCCCGATCACTACACTTGTGCTCATGATTTAGCAATAATGGCCGCCTATCTAATTGAAATCGGCGGTGAAGACTTATTTGCTGTAACGTCATTGTATGATAGTTATATTCGTGAAGATACGAAACAAAGCTTTTGGCTAGTCAATACTAATAAATTGTTAAAGTTATATAATGGTGTTGATGGTCTAAAAACTGGATATACAAAAGAAGCTGGTTATTGCTTAGTTACCACTGCACAGCGTGATGGTCAAAGAATTATTGGTGTCCTAATGAAAGAAACAGCTCCAAAAACAAGAAATGAAGAAATGTGTAGTTTACTGGATTATGGTTTTAATAATTATAAGCAAGTTACCATTTTTAAAAAAGATACTTTAATTGAACAGCATCTAGTTGATAAAATGGATAACCTGACTATTGATGTCAAATGTAAGAAAGATATAGTATATACTAAAGCAAAAAGTGCTGATGCTAAAGTTTCTACTAAAGTAAACTATAAAGAAAATTTCTTACCGGTTAAACAAGGTGATGTTATTGGCACATTAGATGTCATTGTTGATGGCAAAACAATTGCTACCTATGATGTTTATAGTGACACTAATGCTTCTAAATCAACATATCTATCAAAAACAATTAAAACATTAAAATATTTATTTTAAAACGGATTAAAATCCGTTTTTTATATACACAAAAACAGGCCTTAGCCTATTTCTTAAAAATCTCTTAATTTATCTAAACCGTGATATGCTTTAGGAATTTTTAATACTGTACAATATTTTTCATCTATACAAATTTCATCATCATCCATATAAGCAATAAAACTACGTTTAACAATTTCCCCGTTAATAACATAATAATTAAAAAACGATTTAACTTTTTTTATTTTTCTAATGCAATAATCACTATATGTATATTCATCGAAATTTCTTAATGATCTAAAAAAACTTGTTTTTTGACGATAAATCAATTTACCTGCTTTTTCTTTGATAAAAGACTGACTTATTTTATTAATTTGATACAACATCATTATAACTACAATAATTATAAATATAAATATTCCTCTTATTTTGATTGACGCAATTACCAAGATGCTTAAGCCAAACAATTCTGGAATAATGAAATACCGAAGATACTTTATTATTGAAAATTTGTATAATAAATCTAATTTAGACATATCACTCCAATTATCCATATTCTTTACCAATGACATTGTTATCACTCCTTATTTTTATTCCATTATATCTTTATCAAAGAGGATTAAAAGTCACTTTTAGTAAAGTTGATATTAAGTTTTTATATGATTTATAATTTAATTATTTTAGTATTATACTTATAAATATATCCATAAGTTCAATAATAAAATAATATTCCCCACTATTTTGATCCCTCCTTTCGTAAACAATGTTTTATTTACATTGTCTACTTTAGAGGGATCATATCATTTTTTAGTGGGGAATTTCATATAATAGCTATTTATTTAAACTATGTATTTTTCTTAAAATAATTAACAATAGTAAGGCACTAATTCCTGCCAATGCTATCAAAGTATTTAAATCTACGTTATCACCGGTTGGGGTTCCCTTATCTACAGGTTTAACAGGTAGGGCGGTTTTAGCGTTGACCGTTAAAGTACCAGTAACAATTTCTAAATTATAATTATTGGCCCCTTCGACTTTACCATTGATTACATATTTTCCTGCTTTTTCACCTGGTTCTCTAGTTAACTCAACAGTAAATATATCTCCATTAACCAATCCTATAATATTATAAGTAAATTCTGGATCAATTTCTCCTTCAACCTTCATTTTATCATCGATTATTAGCTGCACTTTTTTACTAGCTATAGTATATGTACCATCCGTAAATGTTACATCATAGTTTTCATTACTTGCATCACCAGTAATCTTATATTCACCTACATCATTTCCCGATTCACGTTCTAAAGTGATTCCTAAATCCGCCAATGTATCACCATAAGCTAAAGTACTATCCACTGCTAGTGAAAATGTTAATACTTTTTCATCATCACCATATGTCGTATTAATGTTATCAATATTAATATTTATAGCTTTAGGTGTAATTGTATGCTTTCCTTTTACAACTACTACTTCTTTGTAGTTTTTAGCTACATCTTCATTGATAATTGCCTTTATTTTATGATTCCCTACATTTTCATTGTTATCTGTAACACAAACAATCGATGATACTAATGTATCAATATCGCGTGCTACTACACCCTCTAAAGAATATGAATATTTGTATTCTTCACCATAATTATTATTTATATCATTAACAGTTACAATTGCTTTATCAGCCTTTTTAATAACTAAAGAAGCTACTTTCGGTATTGCCGCATAATGTGTATCATCACCACTATATGACGCTACAACACGATATCGACCAGCTGCAGTTGGGGGATAGTACTATTATAACTATTATCAACACCTTTATATACTAATTTAGCATCAATAAAAGCGTTACCCGATTTATCATAAACTTTTCCAATTAATGATTTTGATGTACCATCATATGTTTCCACATTTAAATAATTATCAAACTTAATTTGTACTGTTTCTTTTCTAATTGTATATACACGAGTAATTGGTTTTACTGCATAATTACTCCCTAAAGTATATACTGTTTCAGTATATACACCTGGTTCTAAAATTGGTTTTGTATTAGTGTGATACTTACCATCACTAGAAAAAACTGTATATAGTGTTCTAACTTGAATCCCATCAACAACAGTACCTTCTTTATTGTACAATTTACCACCAAAATTGAAATTGTATCTATCACTGTATACTATGCTGCCTTTAATCTCTTACTTTTTCCAAGGAGCGTCGCTCTTTATAATTATCACTGCCCTTTTCTGTTCGATATAATCTAGTCATTCGATAAATCAATCTTGTTATCCCTAAAAACATGGTAATCAATAAAAAATATATAAAATAGCAACTTAGCGGTAAACTTTTATCGGCCATTTCAAATAAAAAAACATTAGCAATACTATCAATTACTGCAGCGCTAAGAATATTTTTAAGCTCATTAATTGAAGCAAATTGCCATAAACTACGGTAAAGTTTAAAAAGATAAAAAATCACCAACGAGATAAAAATCTCCAGTCCCATTAAATTCTTTAATATATTAAAATAATAGCTTGGAATCTCTCCATTAAACCTAAGAAATAGCGCTAAAAAACTTGCTAGAATAATGCAAATTAAATCAATTAAAATTAAAATAATTCTTCTTACACTAAACTTTCTCATTGCCCCTCCTTAATAATAGTAATAATTATTGTATTTATCCTTTTCAACTTCTACTTGACTTAATACTGTTCCAAGGATATTGACATTATTCTTTTGTAAGATTTCGATTGAAGCCTTAGCATCTTTACGACCAGTTAGTTGTGATGAGCAAACAAAAACCGTTCCATCAACCACATTACCAATCGGAATAGCATCACTAACTAACATAACTGGTGGACAATCAATAACTATAAAATCATACAGCTTCATCAGCTCATTAATAAACTCTTCAAAGATATCACTACTAATTAACTCACTAGGATTTGGTACCTTGATGCCAGCAGTTAGTACTGATAACTTTCCCTCAAATGATTCATCTTCAATAAATTGAAAATATTTTGAACTAATTTTTTTAGTTTCACCATATTTGATCAAAGCGTTAGTTAATCCTCGTGAGTTCGATAGTTTTAAATAATGATGTTGGGTCGGTCTTCTTAAATCAGCATCAATCAATAAGACATTTGCATATTTCGTTGCATATATCATCGCTAAGTTTAAAGCCGTAGTGCTCTTTCCTTCATTACTAATTGAAGATGTGATATTAATTGCTTTAACATTTTTTCCTACTGCTGAATATTCAATATTAGTCCTAATGTTACGATATACTTCTTGATAATCAACATGATTATTTTTGTTACTTTTATCAATAATTTTATGTGTACTTTTTACGGCCTTTTTTCTCTTTCTTCCTAACATTTTCTCTCTCCTTTGAAAACTATTCACCAGTCATCATACAGCTTTAATAAATTGGCAGTTCTACCAGCTGTTAAACATATGACCAGGGAAGTAAATTAGACTATCACAAAATAATTTTGATTTATTTTACAGAGACAAGATGTGTTGTTTCTATATTTTCTAGTACTATTCATGAAAATCTAATTATATATATTTATCACTAGAACAAATAAACTATCATACTTGGTATTTTAAACATTCAACTAATCTGTGATAATAACATAAGCCAAAAAATATCACAGCAATTCATACTAAGTATTATTTTATTTTCTAGAACTGCCCTAACAAAAAAAAGCTCTAGGCAATGATGCCTAGAGCTTTGCTAATACATATCATTTTACATCTATCAAATCTAGAATATATCGATATAGATATATTCATTCAATCATTCATCTATATACAAATACTAGCCGTATTAGCATATTACAAATTACTTATAGTAACGCGACATAGCGACGATTACCACGATTAATCATTTTTAAATATTTACAGTTTTACTAACTTGAACTTGTTCATTAACTTGAACATGTGAATCTTTCTTTATTTCTGGTGTCTTTCTTCTCTTTGGAGTAATACCATATTGGTAAGTTGGCACAAGTTCCTTAATCAATGAACGAATATCATCTGTTTCTCCATATGCAGCTTCTTTTAAATTTATTAATCTTTCAACAAATGTATCTTCATTCATCTCAATCGGTTTTCCAATGTGAATCATATGATTAGGAGTATCTTGAAGCCCCTCCTCTTCCATAAGTAATTCTTCATATAACTTTTCTCCTGGTCTTAATCCAGTATACTCGATTTTTATATCAACATCCGGCTCATAACCAGATAATTTAATTAAATTTTTTGCCATATCAGCTATTCTTACTGGCTCACCCATATCTAAAATAAAAATTTCACCACCCTTAGCATAGGCACCTGCTTGAAGAACTAACGATACTGCTTCAGGGATTGTCATAAAATAACGAATTATATCAGGATGGGTTACTGTTACAGGTCCACCTTCTTTAATTTGTCTTTTAAATATTGGAATTACCGAGCCATTCGAACCTAGAACATTGCCAAATCTTACAGCAACGTATTCAGTTTGTGATCTTTTATTGTAAGTTTGAACAATCATTTCACATAACCTTTTTGTAGCACCCATCACATTAGTTGGATTGACTGCTTTATCAGTCGAAATCAAAATAAATTTTTGTGCATTATATTTATCTGCAGCTCGAGCAACATTTAATGTTCCAAAAACATTATTTTTTATTGCCTCATTCGGCGAATCTTCCATCAAAGGAACGTGTTTATGTGCAGCCGCATGATAAACAATATCAGGATGATAAATCTCAAATAATTTATTGACCTTGACTTCATTTCTTACAGAAGCAATTAAAGTCTCTAAATTAAGTTCTGGATAATTATGCTTTAATTCTAATTGAATATCATAAGCATTATTTTCATAAATATCTACAATTATTAATTGTTTTGGTTTATTTGCAGCAATTTGACGGCATAATTCACTACCGATTGATCCGCCCCCACCTGTTACCATAACAACTTTATCGGTTACATAGCCCATAATATCAGCTAAATTAACTTTTATTGGATCACGTCCTAATAAATCTTGAATCTCAACCTCTTTTAAATCAGAAATATGAACATCTTCATTAATAAACTGATATATTCCAGGCAACTTTTTTAACTTACATTTTGTTTCTTTACATATATTAAAGATATCGATTAAATCTCTTTTACTTGCTGAAGGCATCGCTACCATAATTTCTTCTATCTTATATTTATTTACAGCTTCAATGATCTTATCACGACCACCATATATTGAAACCCCATGAATTGTTCGATTCCATTTACTTGGCTCATCATCAATAAAACAAATAACTTCTTTATAGATACTCTTTGAACCTAAAATCTCCTTATAAACTTTTTCCCCAGCAACTCCGGCACCAATAATCATTACTTTTTCTAAAGGTCGTTGCTCTTTTCTTCCCCTTATATTATGACGCGCCACATATAACCTAATAAAACGATAAATAAATCGACTTCCCCCAACCATCAATACTAATAATAAAAAGTAAATAAAATAACAACTTCTTGGTAATGGATTTCCAGTCAATTCACATATTAAGATATTTGCTATGGCACTCATAATCGACGCAAATATAATATTTTTTAGTTCAATTATCGATGCAAACTGCCATAAACTATGATATAGGCGAAAAGTAATAAAGATTGCTAGTCCAATTAATATCATTGAACCAATCAATATATTTACTCTATGTAGATACTGAGGCTCAATAGGTCCATTGAATCTCAATAATAAAGATCCATATGCAGCAATTATAATGCTAATAACATCAAAACTAACTAAAAATATTCGTCTAATATTCAGTTGCGTCTTTTCTCCCAATCTTTTCATTCTGTTCTATCTCCCTTCTAGAAACTCAGAAAAGTAACTACTTATCATTTCTCGATTTTCTAAAATCATTTAACATTCTATTTTTAAGCATGATAAAAGATTCTATCAAATATACAAGGCAATTATGATTAATTTAAGACAATAAATCAAGTGATTTTCCATATTTTCTCTATTTTATTACAATTACCGACAATATCCATCATAAATTTAATCTTATTTTCATTCTTTTTTTTAAATTTATAAAATAACAACTCTGTCACACATTCTATTTTAACATTTTTCTACAATAAATATTAATTTTTATTGGTAATTTCTTGCATTTTATCCGCTTATAAAGGATAATACGTTTTGGAATAGTTTTATTCAATATATTAATAATGGGAGGACTTATGGATAAAAATGAATTAAATGATGAAGTTGAAATCGACTTATCACAATTATTGAAATTACTGAAAAAGAATATTCGCTTGATTATTATCTTAGCCTTAGTCGGAATAATTATTGCAGCTTCTGCAACTACCTTTCTAATAAGTAAAAAATACCAGTCACAAGGAAGTGTATTATTAAAAGCTGATGTAGTTAATGGATCATTAGACTCAACTCAAGTTAATACAAATAAAATGATGGTAAATAACTATGTTAAATTATTACAAGGTAATAACATTCAAGATCAAGTTGCTAAAAACTTAAATATTACTTCTGCCGAAGTACGCAGTTCATTAAGTATTACAAATACTACTGATACACAAATTATTGAAATTTCTTCAATAACTGTTGATCCTGGACTTTCTAAAAGAATCGTTGATGAAACAATTAGTGTTTTTACAACTTTAATCCAAGAAAAGCTAGATGTGACAAATGTTACGATCGTTGATCAGCCTGAAGTAAATCCTAATCCAGTTTCACCAAGCATGGTTAAAAATGTTATTATTGGGGCAGTAGCCGGTATCGTTATTAGTTTGGGGTATTTATTACTTACATACCTATTAGATACTAAAATTAAAAACGGTGAACAAGCTGAACAATACCTAGGGGTCCCTTTATTGGGAATCGTCCCTTTCTTTGAGGAATAACCATGGCATTTATTGATATACATAGTCATTATGCTTGGAATGTTGATGATGGTATCGAAACTCGAGAAGATGCACAGGCAGCATTAAAAAAAGCTCAAATTCAAAATATTACTAAAATTGTAGCAACTCCTCATCTTACTCCAGGAACAACTACAGCAAAAGAGTTTGAACAAATTAAAGAACGGATTGAGGAATTAAAAAAGCTTGCCAAAGAATATCAAATTGAAATCTATCCAGGTTGTGAAGTTATGCTTAATGGAGACTATCTAGAACTATTAGATAATCATCAATATTTAACTATTAACAATGGACCGTATTTACTTGTTGAATTTAATGTTACTCAAAAATTACCCGAAGACTATGATGATCGTCTATATGAATATGGAATAAAGCAAAAAATTGTTATCGCTCATGTAGAACGTTATTTTCATCATAGTATTGATTTAAATCTAATTCAAGAGTGGATTGATCGTGGCTATATTATTCAAGTTAACAGCACTAGTTTATTAGGAATCCATGGTAGTATGATTCAAGAAAACGCATACCAGCTATTAGATAATGGTATGGTTCATGTAATCGCTAATGATGTTCATCGCCCTAATGGTAAACGTAGTGTTAATCTCCAAGAGACATATGAAGTTTTAGCAAAAAAATATCAAGCTGAGGATTTAACTAGACTCATGTATGATAACCCTCTAGCCATTATCAATGGACATGCGCCTGAATTAATAAAAGTTCGTAAAATATCTAAATTACCTTGGTTTAAAAGGAGAAAATAAATGTTTAAAAAGAATAAAAAACAGAGTGAAAAAGACACATATCTGATTACTTCGCCAGATAAAAAGCATGGGAAAATCGATTTTAAAGAAGTATACCGCCACATTAGAACAAACATCGAATATTCTACTGTTGGTAAAAATGTTAAAGCAATCAATGTGACATCTTCAATTCCTAGTGAATCAAAAAGTACTACATCATTAAACTTAGCGATGATATATGCAACGAAATATGCAAATGTCTTATTGATTGATGCTGATTTAAGAAAAGCTACCCAGCATCGTTATTTAAAACTATCGAACTCACGAGGATTAACTAACGCTTTGATCGAATATGGTGAAACTAAAAAAATTAGTTCAAAATGTTTCCAATTCATTGAAGATGAATCGTTTGTAGGAAAATTATCAGTTTTAACTTCTGGGGTCAAAGTACCAAACCCTAGTGAATTATTAAGTAGTCAAATCTTCGAAGACTTTATTAATGAATTAAAAGGATTATACGATTTTATTATCATTGATTGTCCTCCAATCATGTTAGTTAGTGATGCTATTCCGATTGGTAATGTGGTTGATGGAACAATCTTTGTTTGCTCATCACAACTAACTGGTCGTAAAGATGCTAAGGCTTCAATCGAAATCTTACAAAAGAATAATGTCAATATCCTTGGAACAGTATTAACTCAAGTAGAGCAAGATGGCTCTAGCAATGGATATTACTACTATTACTAACAATGAAAAATAAAAAAAACAGTATTTTTCTTATTGTTGTTCCAATTCTTTGTATTTTAATAGTAGCATTATTTGCCTATGATCGTTACCAAACCAACCAGTTAGCAAAAAAATTCAAGCAAGATAATCAAACTGTCGATACTTCTAAAAACAATAATCAAACATCGTTAGAAAACAAATTACCAACTATCTATTGCGTTGGTGATAGTACAACGATTGGAACTAGCAAAAATACCAGTTATCCCAAATATTTAGAAAATAGCATTAATACAACTATTACTACTTTTGGAGATGACTCTATTAACAGTCTTGCTTTAGCAATTAAATTTGGCGTTAGTGAAATCTATGTTAATAACTTTACGATTCCTGCAAAAAGTGAAGAAACTACAATTACCTTATTAGATAAAAATGGCCAGGCCGTAAATGCTATTTTAACAAGTAAGACCAATATTGATAAATGTACAATCAATAACATTGAAGGTTCCATCAATTATGATACAGCTAATAATCGTTTAGTTTTCAAACGTTCAAAAGCTGGTGAAAGTAGTAAAATCAATACTTTAACTAAAATAGAAGTAACAAAACCTGAAATTAATAAGGATAACATCTTAATATTATTTACTGGTTCTTATGAAGAAAGTGTTCAAGGAAGCTTAGCTGAATATCAAAAACAAATTATTAGTGCATTTAACACTGATAAATATATTGTTGTATCATTAACTCAAGATGATCGTGATGCTACAAATAATTTATTGAAGACAACACATGGTGATCATTATTTAGATTTTAAAAGTTATTTATTAACAAGCGGTTTAAAAGATGCAGGAATTACAGAAACTGCTCAAGATAAAACAAATCTAGCTAATAAAAATACTCCGTCTAGTCTTTTAGATGACAAGATAAATGGAAATAGCAAATATAATGAATTATTAGCAAAACAGCTTACTGATAAAATGACTAAATTAGGTTATCTAAAATAAACAAACTAGTTTAACACTTTAATTTTTAATAAAATTAAAGTGTTTTTTTATAGTTAACAGTAATTAACTTAAAAAAAATATAAAAGATATTATTATATCATAAATAAATTGTTTTTTATATATCAAATTTTTAATATTTTTTTGTATTTTTTATCATTATCACAAAATTATCTCAAATTTAAATAACTAAATTTAACTAATTACTTGTTATTATGCCAAAAAAGATATATTATATATGTGTATATTTGTGTATCTTTCGCAAATATTCTAAAACTAAAAAGGAGGGGACAAGATGAAGAAACTTTTAAGTTCTTTAATGGTAGCTTGCTTAATGTTTGTTGCAACTATCTCAACTGTTGGTGCTGTTGGTTCTATCACTGCTGATGAACAAAAAATCATCGATGCTTTAGAAGCTGGTGTTACAGTTGATGGAGTTAAAGTTAATCTAAAAGCTGCTGATATTAATGCTGCTAAAAATTACTTAACTAACAATGATGTTACAGCTGCTCAAGTGACTACTATTTTGAACAACATTGAAGGAGCAAAATCTTATATGCAAACTAATCATATTAAAGATATCGCTTCTATCAAAGGTGCTCATGCCACTGCAATTTTAGGTTTCGCTCAAGCTGCAGCTGATGTACTTGGGTTAACTATTAAAGTTGGTGCTGATGGTACTGTCACTGTTTACAAAGGTAGCGAAGTTGTTTATTCAACTACAAACGTTATCAAAAAGACTGGTTATGATTTCACTCAAACTGCTGTAATGGCAGCTGGACTTGTAGCTGTATTATTCGGTGCAGGATATTACGCTAAGAGAAAACAACTTTTAGTTAAATAATCGTGCGATTAAAACATAAGCAAAAAAAGATAATGGCACTAGTATTAGTGCCATTATCTTTTACCATTATCTGCTACCTAGTATTATTTTTAATAATTAGTCCAATTATTGAACCAGTCATGTCTATTTACAGTCTTGTTGCTAGTGAACATGCACCAAATTTAAATGATAACAGCAACAAAGATCTATATAAAAATAAACTAGTTAGTTCTGCTACTATTAAAGCTTCAGAAGTAGTAATGCCTTCTTATGGTGACCTATTTGGTAAAATAACCATTGATTCTGTCAACAAGACAATTAACCTATACTATGGTGATGGTAATGATCAGCTTCGTAAAGGCGCTGGATTATTCAACGGTTCATTTTTACCAGGATTTAACCGTACTTCATTAATTGCCGGTCACTCATTGCCTTACTTTGAATGTTTAGGTGATGTCAATGTTGGAGATATTATTAAAATATCTACCCATTATGGTGATTTTGAATATAAAATAACAGATACTAAAATTGGTAAAGCTACTGATGAATCAAATTACGATCTTGCCCAAAGCGAGAAAGAACAATTGATCTTATATACATGTTATCCATTCGAATTGATTGGTTACAAAGCTGACCGTTTATTTGTTTATGCAGATAAAATAAGTGGTCCAACGATCTTGGAGGGACAATAACATGGCAAGAAAAAAATCAAGTAGTCGAACTACATTATCGTATATTTTATCATTATTAATTGCAATCTTTCTAAGTATCTTAGTAGTTCTAACAGTAACTCGTTTTACTGTTATGTCTCCAAGTTTCTTAATTTCTAAAATGGATGGAGCTGATTTTTATAAACAATCAGTTGTATCATTAAATGAAGAAATCCAGCAAGAAACACAGTCAACAGGATTTCCTATAGAAATGTTTGAAAACTATGTTGATGAAGATACTGCTAAAACAGCAATGGAAAAATACATTAATAATGCCTTTGATGGTGGTGAAACCACTATTAACACAACTGAATTTGAAACAAAACTTACCCAGGATATAGATAACTATTTAACAACTAATAATATTATTATTAATAGTGAATCACAAGAAGCAATTAGCGTACTGAAAAGTAACTTGATTGATTTATACAAAAGCTATTTATCATTCCCTTATCTAGCCCTTGTTATTGATGTTATAAATACATATGATGGAATCTTTTTAATTGCGGCAGCAGCTTTAGTTGTTTTAATCGGATTAGCAAGTTTCTTATTATATCGCCTATATAGTCATTATCAAGGTAGAAGACGCTATTTCTCATATGCCCTATCGGCTTCTGGTTTAATGTGTTTCGCTTTACCATTCTTTATCTATATTGGTAAATTTATTGATAAAATCAGTTTATCACCTGCATATTTCTATAATTTCTTTACAAGTACCTTAAACTCTTACATGTTGACATTTGTAATCGTTGGTTTAGTAATGATTGTTTTAGCAAATATTGTAGCGTATATAAAATTTGAACGAAAATAATGCGCTTGTAATTAATACAAGCGTTTTATTTTGCTTATAAAGAAAAAAGGCTCTAACTTAAATTATAGGCCTTTTAACTGTTATGTGTAATTATCAAATATTTGTTCAGCGGTCTTAATTAAAGCTTTTGAAAAAGCCAGCTCAAATACTTCATAATCAAATGAACTTCGTGTAATTCGATTAAACAGTCGATAAAAATCATCATGATTGCTGATAAAATAAGGAATTCCTGCATCAATACCCAAATACTCACAATACTTAAGATAATTATTGGTGTCAATGTTTCCACCTTTTTCAAATCGATAGACAGTACTCTTACTGATTTTCAACACTTTAACAATTTCTTTTTGGGGAATCTGCTTTGTTTTTCTAATTCTTTTTAACACTTTCCCTAATGTCAAGATAAACCTCTTTTACATTACCCCAATTTAAATTAAACCTAATCGCTGCAGACACTTAAAGATTCCATCATCATCAGGCTCTTCAAATGTATCATCCGCAATTGCTTTCAACTTATCAGGAGCTAAATACGATACTACTCCATAAGCTGCCTCGCTAATCATTTGAAAATCATTCATACTGTCACCAAAAGCAATCGTATCTTTCATATCTCCACCTAGATATGCAACTGCTCGTTTCATTGCATCACCTTTAGTACAATTTTTTAAAATAATTTCACCATTAATAAAATCGTCTGTTTCCTTAGAAAAAATAACGATATTAAAAAACTCACTTAAATACTTTACACAGTCATAAAATGCCAACTTATCTTCTGCAATAAAACATACTTTTGTTACTTTCGTTTGCAAAATGTTAAATTCACTGATTGGTAAACGTACTTCTTCATTTCTACGCTCTTCTAAAAAACGTGCTAATTCAAGATTTCCTTCAAGAATATTTGCTTGCTTCTTTTCAAAAAAATCTTGGACACCTGGTGTTTGATACAAAGCATCTTTAGTTTCTAAGCTAAATAAAATTTTAGCATTAGTAAATAAAAGCATTACTTCTGATAAAACATACTGGTTAATAAAATTCTCAAAGATGTATTTACCATCAATACTAACAAAACCACCGGCTGAAGAAATTATTCCGTCAAATCCAATATCCCGTATCGATTTCATTATCGACACCGGAGCACGTCCCGTACATAAAAATGTTTTATGACCATTTGCCCGTGCTTTCTTTATTCCTTCTTCAGTATTCTTAGTTACTCGTTTACTTGGACCAATTAAAGTTCCATCAATGTCAAAAAATAAATATTTACCCATCTTTATCCTCCGTTATGACTATATTATACAAGGATTTCATCAATTAGTATCGGTTTTTCAACAAAAAAATCAACAATTTTATAAGCTCCATATAATTCGTTAATTAATTCATCGCTTACTTCATTATTTGCATGGATATAAGCTAATACTTCTCCCACCTTACATTGATCTCCAACTTTTTTATTTAAGATAATCCCTACGCTATGGTCAATAACATCATCCTTAGTCTGACGACCACCGCCTAATTTCATTGAAACTATTCCTAATGTTTTAGCTTCAAGAGTTTGAATATACCCAGCTTGCTTAGCTTTAACCTCAATAATTAGTTTAGCTTTAGTAAACAACTCAGGATTACCAATATACTCATCATTTCCATGTTGATATTTAACCATTTCTTTAAATTTATCTAATGCTTGACCAGTATCAATTACTCGCTTAAGCATTTTTAAAGCGGACTCTTCATTTTTGCATTTTTTGGCCTGTACTAACATATGACTGCCAGCTTCAAGACAAAGATTTAAAAGATCCTCAGGACCACTTCCATTTAATGTATCAATCGCCTCAATTACCTCTAAAGAATTCCCGATTGCTTTTCCTAGCGGTTGATTCATGTTTGAAATAGCTGCTCGAGTATCTTTACCTAGATGTTGTCCAATTTCAATCATTGTTTGTGCCAAGCGCTTAGCTTCCTCTTTAGTTTGCATAAAAGCACCTTCCCCATATTTTACATCTAATAAAATAGTATCGCTGCCAGACGCTAATTTTTTTGACATGATCGATGAAGCAATCAAAGGGATACAATCAACAGTTGCAGTTACATCACGCAGTGCATACATTTTTTGATCAGCCGGTACTAGTGTAGCACTTTGTCCAATAATCGCGATACCGATTTCATTAACTTGTTTAATAAAATCATCTTTACTTATTTGAATTTGCAAACCCGGAATCGACTCTAATTTATCTAATGTTCCCCCTGTATGACCTAAACCACGCCCCGACATCTTAGCAACTTTAACCCCACAAGCTGCAACCATTGGTCCTAAAACTAAAGATGTTTTATCTCCAACACCACCTGTTGAATGTTTATCAACCTTTACACCTGCAATTTCACTTAGATCAATTATTTCCCCACTATGAAGCATTTCATCAGTTAAGATAGCCGTTTCATGTTTAGACAGCCCATTAAAACATATTGCCATTAAAAAAGCACTCATCTGATAATCTGGAATATTGCCATCATTATATCCTTTAATAATAAAATGGATTTGTTCTTTTGTTAACTCATGATTATTTTTCTTTAATTCAATTAAATCAACCATTCTCATATTTACACAACCTCCGTAGTTATATTGTACTACAAACAAAACAAAATATTAATCTAAACAATAATAAATAAAAGACTTAGAATTACTCTAAATCTTCTAAAACAACAGCTGTTCCCATTAAAACCGGTTTATTTGAATCACGCAAATCAAAGCAAACCCCCAATACAGCATTGGCACCTAATTTTTCAGCAGCTTTAGCTAAATTTTCTTGAGCTTTGACAATATATTCTTCCACTCCCATTGTTACTCGAAAAGCTCGTATAGCATCATCATAGCCGACTACTATGCCTAAGTCTTTAACTACTTTTTTATTAGGATAACTGCTTAAAGTTGAAATAATCATTTCTATTTCCTCCTTTGTATCTTCTCTAATTATATCTTTTAATTTATAAAAAAAGCAACCATTAGGCTGCTTATTCGAATTTACTATCAACTTCAAAAATATTATTTCCATTCAAATAATCTTTAACTAACATTCGCTTCTTTCCAGCTAGCTGTAATTCTGTAATTAAATATATTCCTTCACCAGTTTTAACCCCAATTGCATCTTTAAAGATCTTAACGATTGTTCCATTTTCTTGATGAGCGTGGTGCTTAAGGGCATTTTCACATACATGAATTTTACCGGCCCAGATCTTTACAACTTTACCTTGATAAGTGGTATAAGCACCTGGCCATGGATTCATTCCACGTACTTGATTATATACTCGAAGAGCACTCTTACTAAAATCTATTTTTTCTTGTTCATGACTAATTGTTGGTGAATATGTAACTAAACTTTCATCTTGGGCAATTGACTCATTTGTACCAGCAAGTACGCTCGGTAAGGTTTCTAGTAACAACTCTGCTCCAGCAATACTCAAACGCTCATATAATTCTCCCGTTGTTTCCTCTGCTCCAATTGGCACTTCGACTTGAGAAATAATATTTCCAGCATCCATTTTTTTGACCATATACATGATCGTTACCCCTGTAACTTCTTCACCCTCCATGATTGCATAATGTACTGGCGCGCCACCACGATATTTAGGTAATAATGAAGCATGAACATTGATACAACCTATTTTAGGAGCATTTAAAACTGCTTCTGGAACAATTTGTCCATAAGCTGCAGTAATAATTAAATCCGGCTCTAAGGCTATGATTTCCTGATATTCTTCCTTAATTTTTAAAGGCTGATAAACTGGTATCCCAGAAGCCAAAGCAACTTCTTTAACTTCAGGCATTGTTAACACCTTTTTACGACCAACAAAACGATCGGGCTGAGTTACTACAGCAACAACATTATAATTATTTTCCAACAATTTTTCTAAAACCTGTTTAGAAAAACTTGCTGTTCCCATAAATATTATTTTTGCATCTTTCATAATATACACCATCACTTTCTTACTATAAAAGTGTACTAATAATATTGGAAATAATCAATACTAATGTTTCAATAACTTTAATACAAACTTCACTAATCTGTTTAACTACTAATGATAATGTATTTTCTTCATTATCATTAGTAGTTCCATAATCGGTAGTAATTGGTTTTTGTTCTTTAACATCCTCTTCAAACTGAGTAATATTCTTGTCAAATACAGCTTTTTGGATTCCGTAGTCTCCAAATAAACCATTAATCATAAATAACAATAATCCAACTAAACAAAGATCAATTAAAAAATTTTTCATCCTAAATATTCTCCAATCGCTTTAGCAATAATTTCTACTGTCGCTTGAACTTCTTCTTTAGTATTACTTTGAGCGCCAACCTCTATTAGAACCATATTGTCACTAATTCCTTGATTATAGTGAGATTTTTTCACATAAACACCACGGCTGATTTTTGGAACTGTTGCATTAGCTAAATCTGACAGTTTTTGTGAAAGCTGATTAACCGCATCAAATTTACCACTGCTTTTACCTACAACAAACATGATTTTAGCATATGATTTTCCATCATGGCTAATGGTTGACAGCTCTTTAGAAATCGAATCGCGATGAAAATCAATAATTAAGTCATAACCACCACTAAGCTTTAAACTCTCTTCAAGATACATTTTAGATACCGTATATGATTTATTATAAGCTATTTTATGAACCGCTTTATAGCCTTCAAAATCATTTCCTTCAACATCGCACTGGTATCCTTTATTATTTAAACAATCTTTTAAATAATTAGCTCCTTCTACGACATTAAAACCATCATATTCTTCACCCTGGTGAGTATTATAAATATGAATCTTTTTATCTTTCGTGGGAACAAAACTAGTGTTGGTTGGATTGGTTGCCACTGGAGTAGTTGGATTATTTTGTTCATTATTAATTGCATTAATAACTTGGGCATTTGATCCGCTTACTTTAGTTGGAAGATAAACAATTAAACCTACAATAACCGCCAATTTCAATAAAATTAAAAACGTATTTTTAAGTCTCATCTGCATCACCTACTATACTATACAATACAATAGTATGCATGAATTGTAGGATTTAGTACCTTAACGCATTAATACTTTTACTTATTATTTTTGACATAATTTCACACTGTTCATCAATTTGCTTATCACTTAATACAAAATTACAATCAATCGGATTCAATATTTCATTAAATAACAGCTCTAATTCACTATCATCCAATTTTCCTAATCGTCCTAACATCATTTCTTTTTGCTGTTCATTTAAGCTCCCATGATAACGTTCACGCTTTCCTACTTTTAATTTACTTATTGGATTTAAACTATCACCAAAGTAATCTAGCGTATAATTTAAGACATCACTTACTAAACTGCTTGCATAAATAACAGTTGGTATACCAATTGCAATTACCTTAGCACCCACAGTCTCCTCGTTGATTGCCTGACGATAATTACCTATCCCACTACCAGGATTTATCCCTACATCGTTAATTTGGATTACATGAGCTAATTTATGATAATTTTTAGCACAGAGGGCATCTACAACGATTACAAGATCAATATCCTCTTTATCCACTAACGCTTTTACAATCGCTCCAGTTTCCATCCCTGTTTGCACCATCACCCCAGGAGCAATACCTAAAATATCATAATAGTGATTAATTAATTTGTCTTCATCATCAAGAAAATGAGTAATCCGCACATCCCTTAAAGTTCGTGGGCCAATCGCATCATTAGTTAAATATTGATTACCTAACCCTACCATCAAAATCTTAGGATAATCAATCTTATCAATTAATGGCTTTAAATTATTTACAACTTCCTTAATAATAGCAGTTTGTTCCAAATAGTCTTTAAAACTTATTTCGATATAAGTTCCAATCCCCTGATTAATACTTTGATGAGCCTGAAGGATCGAAACTTTTTCAACCTTAACACCATCATTAACATACTCTTCCTTTTGATAATGCTTACCAACTTCTAGTTGCTCTAGCGATTCGGTTGCTAAATCACTACGTATATTACTAAAATTCATCCTATCACCTATTATAAATATCACCAATTATGGAAATTTAATACATATTTGTCCAATAATATCGTATCAATTCAAAAAAAAGTTGCATTTATTGGATTATTTTTATATAATGTAAAAGCAAGAAATGAAGCGAGGTGAAAGATCATGGCAAATATGAAACAACAAATTAAACGGTATAAAAATGATAACCAAAAAAGAGCAAAAAATACTTCATATAAATCAGCATTAAAAACTGCAATCAAAAAAGTATTAGCTGAAGTTGAAGCTGGAAATAAAGATGAAGCAGTAAAAGCTTATAACGAAGTAGCTTCTAAATTAGATGCTTCTGTAGTTAAAGGAATTCATCATAGAAACTATGCTAGCAGACAAAAATCTAGATTAGCTAAATTAGTAAACTCTATCTAATGATAGGGTTTTTATTTTAAAGGAGAAAATTGTATGGAGAGAAAAGATATTGATATTAAAGATACATGGGACTTAAGTACTATCTATAATAGCCATGAAGCTTTCTATCAGGATTTAGAAAAAACTAAATCTTTAATTAATGATCTAATTACTTTCAAAGGTAAAATTTGTAATAGTATTGATAGCTTTTATAATTTTTTAACAACAAAAGATACGGTTGAACGATTAATGAATAAATTATATTGCTATGCTCATTTAAATTGTGATGTCGAACCAAAAAATCAGGAATATCAAACTATGATGGCCACTATAATGGGAGTTTTAGAAGCTTCGTCAGTACAAATATCATTTGTCGATAATGAAATCATTGAGGCTAAAGATAAAGTACTGGAATATTTAAAAGATCCAAAATTAGAAAAATATACTTACAAGATTAATTCATTATTATCATATGAAGCACATATTCTGCCCAAAGAACAAGAAGAATTATTAGCTAAAGTGGAAAGTATTGCTGATACTTCTAGTCAAGTATTCAATGCTCTTCGTCTTGAATATGAAGATGTTGAAGAAGATGGAAAGTTGAAAACATTAAATAATGCTACTTTAAACCAATTCCTAAAGAATAAAGATGAAAAAGTACGTAAACAAGCATATACTAATTTCTTTAAAGAGTATCAGCGCTATGAAAATGTCTTTGCTCAAACATTGGCCGGGGTAATGAAAAAGGATGCTTTTTATGCCGATGTACGTAAATTCAATAGTGCTCTTGAAGCTAGCGTTTTTGATGATGATGTTCCTAGTGAATTATTTTTTAAAGTTTTAGAAAGTGCAAACGTCAAATATCGACACTTATTTCATCGCTATAACCGACTAAAAAAAGAGCTTCTAAAGAAAGATGTTATTTATAATTATGATTTAAATATTCCACTAGTATCTTCAATCAACAAAAAGTATACGATTGATCAGTGTTTTGAAATTATTAATGAATGTCTTAGACCATTTGGTCAAGATTATTTGGACATTATTAATAAAGCTCGAAATGAACGCTGGATTGATTATTATCCTACACCAGGTAAACGAATTGGTGCTTATTCTAGTGGCAGTTATGACACTAATCCTTTTATCTTAATGAATTTTATTGGTGACTATAATTCTCTTTCTACTATGATCCATGAACTTGGTCATAGTGTTCATAGTTATTTATCTAATCATCATCAAGATGCAGTTAACGCTAATTATCGTATTTTTGTTGCTGAAGTTGCTTCAACTGTTAATGAAACGTTACTGATTAATTATATGATCAAAAATGCTAAAAATGATCAAGAAAAAGCATACTTTATTTATGAACAATTAGAAAACTGTGTTGGTTTGATTTTTAGACAGCCAATGTTTGCTGATTTTGAATATAAATTGCACACGATGGCAGAAAATAATGAACCATTATCATCAAAAGTTATTACTGATCTATATGCACGACTTAACCAAGAATATTATGGAAAAGATGTAACTATGGATGAACTAGTTGGCTGGTCATGTTATTATGTACCACATTTCTATTATGATTATTATGTATATAAATATACGTTAGGTATGACCGTTGCCTTAGCCATAGTTAATCGTATTTTAAAAGGTAATCAGCAGCAAGTAACTGACTACTTAAATTTCTTGAAATCTGGAGGCAGCAAAGCACCTGTTGAGCTTTTAAAACAAGCGGGTGTTGATCCTTTAGATGATCAAATTTATGAAGATGCATTTAAATATTTTGAAGAACTATTAAATCAATTTGAAACAATTAAAAAAATGCTTAGAGAATCAATTATGATTCTTTAAGCATTTTTACTTTTTTGCTTCTTTCTTTTTCGGAAGCACCAAACTTAATAACAAAGATACAACAAATACACCTGCAACAGCATTACCATTAAATATATCTCCCACTACTGGTGGAAAAGCTGCAAAAAAATTACCCGAAGTTTGAGTTAATCCTACTCCAATACAAAAAGCTAATGAAACAATGATCATTGTGCGCTCATCAAACTCATTTTCTTTAAGCATTTTGATTCCTTCATACATGATTGAACCAAACATCATCACTGTACATCCACCTAAAACTGCTTGTGGTAAGGAATTAAAGAATGCTCCTAACGGTGGAAATAGGGATGCTAAAATTAAAATCAATGCCCCTACTAAAATGGTAAAACGATTAATAACTTTTGTCATCGTAACTAATCCCACATTTTGGCTGAAAGATGTTAAAGGAATACAACCAAAACACCCTGAAATTGCGCTAGAAAGGCCATCAACAGCAAGTGAACCTTGTAGTTCCTCCATCTTAATATCACGTTCTAAAGCACCGGTACACACTGCTGTAGTCGCTCCTGTTGTTTCTGCAGCAGATACCAAAAATACGATTGCAATAGTGAAGAATGCTCCTAAATCAAAAACTGGTGTATGACTCGTAAAAAAAACTAACTTGGGAATACTAAAAAAACCTACTTCTTGTATTGTTTTTGTTATTCCTGAAAAATCCACCATCGGAGCAATATTTGCGACCGTAAAAATAACAGATAGTAAATATCCAAAAATAAGTCCCACTAAAATATTTAAATTTTTATAAACACCTTTCAGTAAATAACGTGATACTAAACAGACAACTAAAGTGAATGTACCAACTAATAAATGATACCATGACCCAAAATCAGCAGCACCATTTCCACCGCCCCATGAATCCATTCCAACTGATAAAAGTGAAAGTCCAATTGCAATTACTACACAAGCTGATACAACTGGAGTTAAAAAACGTTTCCAGTATTTTGCACTCAATCCGACAATTCCCTCAAAGATCCCACCTAAGATGACCGCTCCGATCATCCCTTCATATCCTAAGTCTGGGTTCGTACAAATTACTAATAAACTTCCTAAAAAAGTGAAACTAACACCCATAACAATAGGTAATTTCGAACCAATCTTCCAAACTGGATAAAGTTGCATGCAGGTTCCAATCCCAGCTACAAACATTGCACATTGCAGCAATTGCGTGATCTCAGCTGAAGTTAAATGTTCTCCTGTTCCTCTTACAAGTGCTGCACCACATACAATCAATACAGGTGCTAAATTCGAAACAAACATCGCTAAAACATGCTGCAACCCAAAAGGAATTGCTTTTTTTAAAGGAACTCTTCCATTTAACTTGTAAATATTTTCTGTACTTACAGATGTAACCTTTTCTTCTTTACTATTTTCCATCATAATGACCCCTATTTTCTTTTATCTTCTTGAAGTTATAACTGCTATCTATCCAAACAATAATAACTATAAAAAACGATAGAATTTTACCATAAAAATAGATAAATATCTACTCCCTAGTAAGCCTTTTCTTTAATAAAGCCATATAATAGAACATTTATTTTTATTAATAAGGAAGGATATGTTATAATTCTAACGAGGTGAAATTCATGAAGAGAAATGAAACAAGAACTATCAAAGTGGGAAACCTTACTATTGGTGGTAATAACGAAGTAATTATCCAGTCAATGACAAATACTAAAACTAAAAACATTGAAGCAACTGTGAAACAAATAAATGCTCTAGCTGCAACTGGCTGTCAATTAGTGCGACTTGCAGTTTTAAATAATGATGACGCTCTAGCTATTAAAGAAATAAAAAAACATGTTAGTATTCCGCTAGTCGCTGATATTCATTTTGATTATCGTTTAGCATTACAGGCAATTGAATCAGGAATTGATAAAATTAGAATCAACCCTGGTAATATCGGTTCTCCAGAAAAGGTTGAAATGGTTGTAAATGCCTGTAAGAAACATCACGTTCCAATTCGAATCGGAGTCAATAGTGGTTCTTTAGAAAAAGATATTTTAGCTAAATATGGCAAACCTACTGCTGAGGGAATGATTGAAAGTGCGAAAAAGCATGTTGAAATATTAGAAAGCCTAGGTTTCTATGATATCTGTATTTCTTTAAAATCATCAAACACCTTACTTACGATTGCTGCATATCGACTAGCAAGTGAAACTTTTGATTACCCTTTACATATTGGTGTTACAGAAGCCGGTACAAAGCTTGGTGGAACAATTAAATCTAGTTTAGGGATTGGCACGATTCTATATCAAGGAATTGGTAATACAATTCGAGTTTCTTTAAGCGATAGTCCCTTAGAAGAAATCAAAGTAGCAAAAATACTTTTGAAAGAATTAGAGCTAATTGATAATGTCCCAACTCTTGTTTCTTGTCCAACCTGTGGAAGAATTCAGTATGATCTGATTCCCGTAGCCCAAGAAATTGAAGATTTTTTAAATACCATCAACGCTAATATTACCGTAGCTATTATGGGTTGTGCTGTAAATGGTCCCGGTGAAGCTAAACATGCTGATATCGGAATCGCTGGTGGTTTTAAAGAAGGTCTTCTGATCAAAAAAGGTGAGATCATTCGCAAGGTAAAACAAGAAGATATGGTTGAAGAATTAAAAAAAGAAATTTTATTAATGATTAAGTAGTACATTTTAGTACTACTTTTTTACTTTATGCATATAATTGAAAAAAAGGAGGAAACATGATGAGTAACACTAGTTACAATGAATTATTTAATTTAGATTTTAAGATGTTTAAGAAGCTTGTATATGAGCAGGATATTGATATTGACGAAGAGCAATTATTACTAATTTATAATTTAATTCAAAATAATCGCTATGCACTGATCGATAGCCATTATAATGAAGTTCTCTACAATTATATAAGTGAAAAGACAAGTATCTCTACTTGCCTTAAAATTAAAAGTTTTTTATCCAATTGTCCCCATTACTTTAATCTAGGATTAAAAGTTTGAGTTCTAAACATCTCAATTTCTTCCTTATATGGAGCAATTTTTTCAATATATGGTGTTTCTAAAATCTTAGGAACACTTTTTAATTTATCATGATGAACGATCATATTCAATGTATCAAATCCAATATGACCATATCCAATATTTTCATGACGATCTTTACTTGCTCCACACTCATTTTTAGAATCATTTACATGAACAACCAATAACCGTTCCAAACCAATTTTTTGATCAAATTCTGTTAAAATATCATCAAACTTAGTTAAATCAAATCCAGCATCATGAAGATGACAAGTATCCATGCAGACCCCTAAACATTCATTATTATCAACATTTTCAATAATATATTGCAATTCATCGAAAGTTCGACCACATTCACTTCCTTTACCAGCCATTGTCTCTAAAGCAATTTTAACATTACCACAATCTTTTGTTGCTTCATTCAATCCTTCAACGATTCTTTCCAAACCAATCTGACTCCCAGCTCCTACATGGGCACCTGGATGTAAAACTAATCGTGTTGCTCCTATCGCTTTACAACGTTCTATTTCTTGCTTTAAAAAGCTGACTGCTAATTCAAAAGTCTCAGGTTTTGTTGTATTAGCTAGATTGATAATATACGGTGCATGCACAACAACATTATCAATTTCAATTCCATTTTCTTTCATTAATTCTTTTGCTTCTTCAATGCGTAATTGATCAATAGGCTTACGGGCAGTATTTTGGGGAGCTCCAGTGTAAAACATGAAAGTATTAGCCCCGTATGATAATGCCTCTTTGACTGAACCTAATAACATCTCTTTTCCTGACATTGAAACATGACTACCAATAATCATTAATTCTCTTCTCCATTCCTCTTAGCCGCTTGAGCTGCACGAGCTCTTTCTTTCTTTTGTCGGCGAATATCATTTTGAATCATTGCTCGTTTTTGTTTACGAACAACTTGCTCAACTTCTCTTTTACGTTTCTTTTTATAACCAGGTTTTACCTTTTTTGGTTTACGAATAATACTTTGAACTTTCTTTTCTAATTCGGTTTGTTGTTTAGGACGTTTATTTCTTTTTAAACGATCACCCAAATCAACAAATTGACCATTTTTAATCGTCATATTTTTAAAAAGAATTCCTTTACGTTCAAGAACTTTTAAATTTGCTTCATCGGTTGTATCATACATGCTGTAACATATTCCAGTATAATTTCCACGGCCGCAACGACCACTACGATGAATATAAAAATCCGGTTCTTTAGGAAATTCCATATTAATAACATGCGATACTCCATCAATATCAATTCCACGAGCCGCAATATCCGTTGCAACAATAAATTGATATTCATTGTTTTGAATTCGCCGCATCATTTGCTTACGTTCACGAGGTTCTAGATCACCATGAATCTCTCCCACTTTAAATCCGTCTTCTCGTAATTTTTTAGTCGTACTGGCAACATCACTACGAGTATTAGCAAAAATAATACATACATAAGGATCAATCGACTCAATAATCTTTTTTAATACCTCATAACGGTTTTTATGCTTAGTTGCAATTAAAATATGTTCCACATTTTCAGTAGTTACTTTATCATCATCAATCTCTACTAATACTGGTGATTTCATATATTTTTTTAAAAACGGTCTTAACATCTGCGGAATCGTTGCAGAAAAGACCATCATCCTTAAATCGTCACGCATCTTCCCGGCTACAGCATCAATATCTTCCAAATATCCAAATTCAAGCGTCATATCAGCTTCATCAACAATAAAAGTTGAAGCAGTTGTAATTTTTAAAGCTTGTTCATCTAAAGATAAATCTTTAATTCTTCCCGGTGTCCCAATAACAACATGTGGTTGAACTGCTAGTTTATTAACGGTCTTTTGACGATCATTTCCTCCAACGATCAAAGATACTTTGATCTCACTATTATATTTAGTAAATAATTTAGCATTGTTATAGATTTGGGTTGCTAATTCCCGTGTCGGGGCTGTAATTACAGCTTGAACACTATTATTCTTAGGATCGATGCGATCCATTACCGGTAACAAAAAGGCATGAGTTTTTCCTGTACCTGTTTGTGAAATACCAATAATATCACTATTTTTATACACTAAAGGAATTACTTGTTCTTGAATTGGAGTTGGTTTTTGAAAGCCTAATTCTTCAATTGTTTGTAAACAAAATTCCTGCATTTTAAATTTTGTAAATGTACTCATTTTGTACTCCTTTCTTTGATAAATTCAACTAATTTTAACATAACCAAAATAAAAAGCAAATAAAATAAACCTATTCTTTAAATAGATTTAGTATGTTCTATTCTAAGTCCTCAAAGTTAGTTTTAAAGACCTAAATCCCACTTAAAAAAAAATAAAATAGTTAAACAACAATAGTTTACCCAAACAATTTTTATCTAGCTATTGCCCTTTGCAAAAATAACCTCTAACTCCAAGCAAAATAACAAGTATTCAATATCACAATTATTAATTATTTGCATACATTATTAATAAAGGAGGGATAAAAATGAACCCATTCTATGATGAAAATTTTTACTACAATAATTTCAATCCCCAAATGAATCCCATGAATCAAGGGTTTCCTGTTAATAGAAAACTAAAAACCCGCGCCAATTTACAAAAAACATTACATTATGCCTCTAAAACTGTTTATACCATTAATCAAGTAATTCCTCTAGTCTATCAAATCCGCCCTATTATCAACAATACTAAAAATGCTTTTAGAGTCATTCAAGCAGTTAATCATATTAACGATATTGACTTTGATGAGGTTGAACAAAATATTACTCCTATCGATCAAGAGAAAAAAGAAACAAAAGAAGAATCAGATGACGTAAAGTTTGAAAATATGGTACAATAACCACGAGGTGATTTAATGAAAGTATATCCAATTACACCCAGAGGATATTGTAAAGGGGTTGTTCGTGCAATCGAATTAGCTAAAAAACAAGCCCATCAAGATGATGTTTATATTCTAGGCATGATTGTCCATAACCAATATATTGTTGATGCTTTAAATAATTTAGGTGTCAAAACGATTGATAAAAAAGGTGCTTCGCGTGAAGAATTATTAGATCAGGTTTCCCAGGGAACGGTTATCATTACTGCTCATGGAGCTAGTCATAATGTTATAAAAAAGGCTCATTCAAAAAATATTCAAGTAATCAATGCTACTTGCCCCGATGTTATTAAGACTCATGACTTAATTAAAAATTATTTAAATCAAGGGATTGAAATTCTTTATATTGGCAAAGCTGGTCATCCGGAATCAGAGGGAGCATTATCAATTGATCCTGCTCATATCCATCTGATTGAAAATAAAACCGATTTTGAAAATCTTGATCCTAATTTAAACTATGTCATTACAAATCAAACGACAATGTCTTTATATGATGTTTATGATTTATGTGAATATGCTAAAACAAAACTAAATAATTTAATTGTTGCTAAAGAAACATGTCAAGCAACAACTGTACGTCAAGAAGCTATTGCAAAAATTAATGATGAAGTTGATGTCATTTTTATCGTTGGTGATCCTCATTCGAACAATACTAAAAAATTAGCTAGTATCGCACATGAAAAAGCTAATAAGGACACTTATATGATTGAAAGTGTTAATGATATTGATATATCTATGTTAAAGGAAAAACATGCTGCAGCTGTTAGCTCAGGGGCATCTACACCAACATACTTGACAAATCAAGTAATTGAATATTTACGTCAATTTGATTATCAAAATGTTTCTACTCATCCTAAACCTAAAATTGATTTAGCTAAAATTATTTAAAAAGCTTAATTTTCTCTCGAAAATTAAGCTTTTATTCATCTGGCAGCCAATTAACTCTTCGATAATAAATTAACAATCCAATTGCACAAATTGCCCAAGTAACAGGCCATCCTGCAAAAACAAAAGCTAGATTATGCGTTAATGGAACGGTAATCATTAAATAGATTTGTCTTAAAATAACAAAACTTCCTACCATAAAATACATTGGTACTTTAGAAAGTCCTGCTCCACGCAATGCACCGTTAAGAATTTGAACAATCGGTAAAATAATATAGCATGGTGCAAAAACATTGATCATTGTCACCCCTGCAGCAATTACGGCTTTATCATTAGTGAAGATTCCAACTAACTCACTACCAAATAATCCCATTGTAATCGAACCAGCTAAGATTACAATTGAACACATTAACCAGGCTGCTTTTACTCCTTGACGAACACGTTGATATTGTTTTGCCCCCATATTTTGACCCACAAAAGTTGTGATTGCCATATTAAAACTTTGCAACGGTAATTGCAAAAATCCATCAATTCTGATCGTTGATGAATATCCAGCCATTGCTGCAGTTCCAAAACTGTTAATATACGATTGTACTATAACATTTGAAAAAGATGTTAAACTTTGCTGAAATGCTGCAGGAAAGCCTACTTGTACGATTTTTCTAACAATATGTTTGTCAAATGAAATCTCATTAATTTGCACTCGATAATCTTCTTTTGTGTGAATCAACTGGTACATTACCATTACCGCACTAATTGCCTGAGCAATTACTGTTGCGATTCCAACTCCAGCGATTCCCCAATTAAAACTACAAACAAATAAAAAATCTAAAGCGATGTTAACAACACTGGCAACGATCAAATAAATTAAAGGTCGTTTTGAATCACCGATTGCTCTTAAAATTCCTGAACCCATATTATAAACAAGGCCAAAAGAAATACCACAAAAATAAATCATCAAATACATCGATGAATGAGGTAAAACTTCTTGTGGTACTCCAATAGCCTTTAAAAGCGGTTGGGTACACAATAGCCCTACAACCGTAAAAACAACACATAAAACTCCTGTAAGAGCCAGTGATGAATGGACAGCACGCTGCATTTTTTCAATCCGTCGTGCCCCAAAATATTGGGAAATTACAACTCCAGCCCCCGTTGCCAGTCCCATAAAAAAGCCTACAAGCATATTAATTACTGGGGTAGAAGCTCCTACAGCAGCTAATGCATTACTGTTAACATAGTTGCCAACTACATAAGAATCGACTGTGTTGTATAATTGCTGAAATAAATTACCGATCAATAATGGAATTGAAAACCATAAAATTGATTTATAAATACTCCCCTTAATTAAATCCGTACTTTGATCTGCCATAAATCTCCCTCGCTTTAACATGAAAATGATACACCTTATTAACCAGCATTACAAGAATTGCTTAAACAATTCTTGTTCAAAATATGAAAATCAATTATATCTAAATATCACGATGTTATAATTTATACAAGGAGAAATTATATGGAAAAAAAGATTATATTTTTTGATGTTGATGGCACACTCGTAAGTGATACCGGCGGGATTGAACATGTACCTGAATCTGCCAAAAGAGCAATTGCTTTAACTAGAGCTAAAGGAAATTTAGTATACTTATGTACTGGGCGCAGCAAGGCTGAAATCTATGATTTCATTCTTGAATGTGGAATTGACGGAGTAATTGGAGCTGGCGGTGGCTATATTGAAATAGGAAATCAAATGCTCTATCATAAAAAAGTGACAAATAAAGCAGTTAATCATATGGTTGACTATTTTGATACTAATAATTTTGATTACTATGTTGAAAGTAATGGCGGTTTATTTGCAAGCAAAAATCTAGTTAAAAGACTTGAAAGAATTATATATGGTGATTATGAAAATGATCCTCAGGCCAAAGCTCGCTATGAAAAAAAAGACAGCCATTTTATTAACGCTCTAATTGAAGGTCAAGAGATGCGTCGTGATGACATTAATAAAGCCTGCTTTTTAGAAAATCCGAATATTCCATTTAATAATATTATTAAAGAATTTGATCGAGAATTCAATGTAATCCATTGTACTGTTCCTGCTTTTGGTGATAACAGTGGCGAATTATCAGTCCCAAACATCCACAAAGCTAATGCTATTGAAACATTGATCAACTACCTAGGAATTGAACGTAAAAATACTTATGCATTTGGTGATGGAATGAATGACAAAGAAATGCTTGAATATGTTAATATTGGAATCGCCGTCGGCAATGCTAAAGAAGGTTTAAAAGCAGTTGCTGATGAAATAACTGACAATATAGATAATAACGGTATTTACAATTCTATGAAAAAGCATAATTTGATTTAAACATATAATTGAAATATAATATTATTAATTAAGACTGTATTGCCGTAAAGGAATCGAATCATTGGGTTCCTTTCTTTTTTTATAGTTGATTGATTTTTAGAACATAAAACTATTTTTATTAAATAAAATAAGAGTAAAATTTGAACATATTGTACAAATTTCTAATTCATATAATCGATATCATCACTTAAGTGCCTAACTAGGTTCCCTAAGACCATATCCTAATAAAATTATCCTCAATATCAATATTTTAAACAGTTATTTTAATACAACTAAAAACACACATCCCATTATATGCTTACATCAATAGCTCCAATTATGTTATAGCATAAAAGTCAAAAACCAAGATACCTACTTTATGTAAATATCTTGGCTATAATTACTTACATTCAACTTTATGACATGCATCAAAATACTTTTTAATAATATGAATAATAATCCTGACTATTTGCTTCTTTTACAGTAATCCCAAGATTACTCAATAAACTAGCAAGTCGCTTTTCCATAATTACTTCAAGATGATGAGGAACATCGATTAAGACAATATCATGATCCAATGCATATTTAGCATGACGATGTTTACTATCACCCGTTATATATGCATCCACTCGACCAGCTAGCTGTTCAAGATCATCGGCCCCACTACCACCACAAATAGCAATTGTTTTAATCTCTACTTCTTTACCAGCAAGACGTACTGGTACATTAAAAGTATCTTTAACTTTCTTAACTAACTCGCTAGTCATACAAGGCTGATTTAAAAGTGCCATTTTCCCCACTTGAAATTCATCATAACAGCTAACATCATGAACACCTAAAGCATTAATAAGCCAATCATTCATCGAAATACCATCTTTGCCTCGATCAAGACAAGTATGTAGGCTATAAACAAGAATATTGTTTTTTATTGCCATTTCAATAAACTTTCCATGATGATTATGGAAATCAAGATTCATTATTTCTTCTAGCAAAAATGGATGGTGTGTAACTAACATTTGACAATTTTGATCAATTGCCTTTTGAAGACTCTCTATATCAGCATTTAATGCAACCATTATACTTGTTACTTGTTGATTACAGTCACCTACTTGAATTCCACATTTATCCCACGACATTTGTAAGTTAAGTGGAAAGATTGATTCCAAATAATTAATTATTTTAACGGCATTCATGGAGCACCTCTTCAATCATTTTCATTTTATCAGCAATTTCATGATAACGCGGATGATCATGTGGTAATGTATTTTGAATCTTTTCATAAACTTGATACTGTTTTTGCCATTTTTCTTTAAACAATGGAGTTTGATTGTTGATTAAAATTGGTCCAAACTCTTCATCCTTACGATTATATGTAATTGCTTTATTCTGTCTCGCTGTAACTACCATCACCTCATATATATGCCCAGCATCCTTAACCATCTGTTCATCAATGATGATCCAATCATTAGCAAATAAATATTTACGTAAATGATCATTATTGGCATTAGCTTGTAAAAACATCAGTTTAACATTTCTTAAATACTCACGATGCTCTTCAAGAATCTCACTAATTAAATAAGATCCCATTCCAGCAATACTGATCATATCCACTTCACGATCAAGAATTGGGTTCAGCCCGTTTCCCAATAGTGCAAAAACTTTATCTTCTAATCCATATTGTTTGATTGTCTCTTTTGCGGAATCTAATGGTCCCTGTGCTACATCACAAGCGTAAGCACAAGTTATAATCTTATTTTTAACTAAGTAGCATGGCAAATAGCCATGATCACTTCCAATATCTGCTAAAACACTTCCTTGTTTATATTTACTAATTACATCAGCAATTAGCTGTAATCTTTTTGATAGTTTCATTTTAACGATCTAAGAAGTCTTTTAATCTTTTTGAACGTGAAGGATGTTTTAATTTACGAAGTGCCTTAGCTTCGATTTGACGAATTCTTTCCCGGGTTACACTAAATTCTTTCCCTACTTCTTCAAGCGTTCTAGTTCTTCCATCATCTAAACCAAATCTTAAGCGTAATACTTTTTCTTCACGATCAGTTAATTCTAATAAGACTTCATTCAATTCATCTTTTAGAAGTTCATTAGCAGCATAATCATCTGGCGACATTGCACCTTCATCTTCGATAAAATCTCCTAAATGAGAATCATCTTCTTCACCTATTGGTGTTTCCAAAGATACTGGTTCTAAAGAAATTTTTTGTATTTCACGAACTTTTTCTGGTGTCATTCCATCCATTTTTTCAGCAATTTCTTCGGCACTAGGTTCACGCCCTAATTCTTGAATCAATTGACGCTGAATTCTTGTCAATTTATTAATTGTTTCTACCATATGTACAGGAATACGAATTGTTCTAGCTTGGTCAGCAATAGCTCTTGTAATAGCTTGACGAATCCACCATGTTGCATAAGTTGAAAATTTAAATCCCTTAGTATAATCAAATTTCTCGACTGCTTTGATTAAACCCATGTTACCTTCTTGAATCAAATCTAAAAATAACATTCCTCTTCCAACATATCTTTTAGCAATCGATACAACTAAACGTAAGTTAGCAGCAGCGAGTTCCTTTTTTGCATCTTCATCTCCTTCTAAAATCTTTTTAGCAAGGTCTATCTCCTCATCATGAGTAAGCAGTTCAACGCGTCCAATCTCTTTTAAATACATTTTAACTGGATCATTGATCTTGACATTACTTCCTAATTGATTTTGATCTAATTCCGCATCAGCATCAGCAACTTGATACATATGAATCGTATCACCTGTCATCATATCGAAATCACCAGCAAAATCTAAATCTGGAGTATCACCATCTAATCCTAAATCATCATCTAGTCCTAAATCATCATCTAATTCAGCAGGTACACCAGCTAATAATACTTCGTCTTCTACATCTAAATCATCTAATCCATCATCAGAAATAACAATATCATTATTTCCAATAAATTCTAATAGTTCCTCTGCAAGATCATCATTTAAATCATATGTAGATAAATAATTATCAATTTGATCTTGTGTTAATACACCATCTTCTTTTTTAGCATCATTTAAAACAATTTGCTTTAAATCATCAAATGATACTGCAGTTACATTTTTCTTTTTTTTCATATATTACTCCTTGTCTTTTAATGCTATGATTTCTTTTAATATTTGCGCCTTTTGTTTAGGATCAAAAGTATCTGCCAATGCTTTTGTTAATTCTTCTTTTTTTACCATTACAGTTTTTTCTTTAATTGTTTCAATATAATCATCAATGGCTTTAGTATCTTTTAACTTAGGTAATCCTAATTGCGATATCTCAATTATATTTTGAACCAAGTTTTCATCTTCAATACTACTGATTAAATCAGCAACCTCTAATACAACTTCTTGACGATAATAATCAATAATATAAGAAGCAATGATTCGATAAATATCATTAAACATAAAACCTGCTTTTGCCTCATACATCATTGCGACATTTTTATCATTCATCATATAGTATAATAAATCACGTTCCGCTCTTATATATTTATCCAATAATCGCTGATTTTGAAATTTTGGTATTTTAGGTGGCTCTGCTGTCTCAATTCTTACAGCTGTATTTTGATTAATTAACTGGTCAATAATGTTTCTTGAAAAACCTGATTTTTTTTCTAATTGCTGGATATAATGATCTTGATCAATAATATCATCTAATCTACTGATTTCTCTGGCAATTGTTTCTAAATAAGATTTACGATCTTCATAATTATCCATGTTTGTCATTTCATAATAATAATTCATCTTAAAATCTAATGAAGATAATGGTCTTTTTATTACAGCGTTTAATTCTTCTATACCACGCTTATCCAAAATTTCATCAGGATCCAAATTATCTGGTAAATCAACTACCTTAACGATGAAACCAGCACTCAATAATATATCAATGCTTTTAATTGTAGCATTTCTCCCAGCCTGATCACCATCTAAACATAAATATACGGTTTTACTTAAACGTTTTAATAAATTTAAATGCCCATGTGTCAAGGCGGTTCCCATAATTGCTACTGCATTTTTTATTCCAGCCTTGTATAATGCAATAACATCCATAAATCCTTCAGTAATAATGATATAACCCGCTTGTCGTGCTTCTTCGCCAACGCGGTGATAATTATATAAAGTATCACCCTTAATAAAAATTGATGACTCGGGCGAATTCATATACTTAGATTCATTTTGGCTTTGTTTATAGATTCGACCGCTAAACCCAACGACACGACCACTAGCATCATGTAGTGGAAACATGATCCTGTCTGTAAAACGATCATATCCATTTGAAGCTTCAATAATCAAACCAGACTCAAACATTGAAACCTTATTAAAATTCATTTTTTCAAACGCCTTTAATAGTACATGATTATTAGGGGCGTATCCAATTTCAAAGGTTTCAATAATTTCATCCGTAATTTTACGATTATTTAAATATTCTTTAGCTTGAATCGCTAACTTAGTATTCAAGTAATGATTATAAATTTTATTGGCTTCATCATGCATACGATACAGTGGTTCTAACTTTTGATCGACCGGCTTAACTCGACTCTCTAAATTATATTTACTTATATCAACGTTACCAATATTAGCAACCATCTTGACGGCTTCAATATATGGTATTTTCAAATAATCCTTTAAAAAAGTAAAAACATTTCCCCCATGATGACAGACAAAACACATAAATATTTGTCGTTCTGGTGAAATTGACATCGATGGATGGCTGTCATCATGGAAAGGACATATCGCTACATAATTACGGCCTTTTTTTTCTAAGGGAAGATACGTGCCAATGACATCAACAATATCAACACTTTGCCTAATTTCATTAATTTTCTCTGATGATAGTCTCGGCATTAATGTTCCTCCTTATTAGAATGTGATCTTTTTACTAATATAATCAACTAATTGATTAATTGGTAAACGAATTTGTTCCATTGTGTCACGGTCACGTACAGTTACTGTCTCGTCTTCCATTGTATCAAAATCAACAGTTACACAGTAAGGTGTTCCAATTGCATCTTGACGTCGATAACGTTTTCCAATTTGTCCAGCAACATCATATTCACAATTAAAATATTTTGCTAACTGACTATAAATTTCAGTTGCTTTATCACTTTGTTTTTTGGTTAATGGCAAGATAGCAACTTTAAACGGTGCCACACTTGGATGTAATTTCATTACAACTCTAGTTTCACCATCTTCTAAAATTTCTTCCTCATAACTATCACAAAGTACTGATAAGAAAAGACGATCAGCACCTACCGAAGGTTCAATAACATAAGGAATATATTTTTCATTAGTTGTTGGATCTAAATATTCTAAAGATTTTTTAGAATGATTTTGATGTTGGGTTAAATCGTAATTAGTTCGATCAGCAATTCCCCATAATTCACCCCAACCAAATGGGAAATTATATTCAACATCACAAGTGGCTTTAGAATAGAAGGAAAGTTCCTCTTTTTCATGATCTCTAAATCTTAAATTTTCTTCTTTTAATCCTAAATCAAATAAAAACTTTTGACAATATGATTTCCAATAATCAAACCACTCTAAATCAGTATCTGGTTTACAGAAAAATTCTAATTCCATTTGTTCAAATTCACGCATTCTAAAAATGAAGTTTCCTGGTGTAATTTCATTTCTAAAAGCTTTCCCGATTTGACCAATTCCAAATGGCACTTTTTTACGTGATGTTCTTTGAATGTTTTTAAAGTTAACAAAGATACCTTGAGCTGTTTCTGGTCTTAAATAAACCACATCTTTTGCATCTTCGACTACACCCATTTGAGTTTCGAACATTAATTTGAATTGTCTTACATCAGTGAAGTTGCTTTTCCCACAATTAGGACAAACAATATTGTGATCCTTGATATATTTTACTGTCTCTTCACTAGACCATCCTTCACTATGAACACTCGGATCATAAGCTTCGATTAATTTATCCGCACGATGACGGGTCTTACATTCCTTACAATCAATCAAAGGGTCAGAGAATCCACCAACATGTCCACTCGCTTCCCATACCCGCGGATTCATAAAAATAGCTGAATCTAATCCTACATTATATGGTGATTCTTGAATAAAACGTTTCCACCACAATTGTTTAATATTGTTTTTCATTTCAACACCTAAAGGACCATAATCCCATGTGTTTGCTAAGCCATCATAGATTTCAGAACCCTGATATACAAATCCTGAAGTTTTTGCATGACTTACTAATTTATCCATATCTTTGCTTGCCATAATTTACTCCTTATATTCATGTTATTTTAGATATATAAACAATGAATGACTTGAACACAGTCAAGTCAAATAAAGGCAATAATTTGTTTAATATCTATTTTTTCGTGCACATATAAAATACCCTTATAGTAGTTATTTGTCAACCAACTATAAGGGTATCAAACAAAGGTTCGCTGATTCAACCAATCAAGTACATCTTTATACACTTCAAGACGCTGTTGATCGTGTAATAAATCATGATGACTACGATCATAGAGCGATAAAGTAATATCTTTAACTCCTTGATGACTAAGCGCTTCATATAACCATTTAGGCCCTACGCCAAATTTGCCAAAAGGATCCTTAGCACCAGAAATTATCAAAACTGATAAATATTCAGGTATTTTTTTTATGTTTTGGATAGTAGAAACTTTTTTTATTAAGCCAAACACTTCTTCATAAGCGTTATTAGTATATGTAAAATCAGTAAACGGATCTTGCTGGTACTGTTCTAACTCTCGAGCATCACCAGTAACATAAGTTGCATTTTTAGTACGAGAAATTAATTGATTGATAACATTTTTACGAACCGTTTTGGAACGATGCATATGTCCTTTAAGCATTGCATCCCCCTTAATAATTAGTTTTCCAATCAATGCAAAATGAGGTTTGCCACAGGTTCCCATTAATATAGCACCTTGGATAAAGTCCCCATATTGTGCCATATATTGTCGTAATACTAATGAACCAAGTTGATTGCCAATCATAAAATATGGTAAATCTGGATACCGAGATGCCATAATATTTCGCAAGCGATGCATATCTTCAACTAATGTCTTTGTTGCATCACCAATCCCAAAATAACCCTGCTCATAATTATATAATGAAGTCCCATGACCCGGAAAATCACTAACAACGACAACAAAACCATCGTGAGCTAAATATTCAGCAAACCGTTCATAGCGCCCTGAATGCTCTCCCATTGCATGATGAATCTGGATAATAGCCTTATAGCGAATCATTACAGTCGGTAAATATATATCAAAATTGACATGTGTTGCCGTTGCTGATGTAAATTTTTCACTATATTTCATAGCTAATTTCTCCTTTTCTTTTGATAGTTATTTTTAGCCTGATAAGAGCGCTGATTATTATTGCGACGAGGTCGAATTAAACAATTCTTCCCAAACCCAATTAAATCTTTTCGGTTTGCCTGCACTAAAGCTTCATACACTAAATCATAATTCTTTGGATTACGATATTGTATCAATGCCCTTTGCATTGCTTTCTCTTTTGCCGTCTTTGGAACGTATACTTCAGACATATCACGAGGATCTAAACCAGTATAATACATTGTCGTAGATAAAGTTCCAGGAGTCGGATAAAAATCTTGAACCTGTTCTGGCTGATGATGAATATCCCGTAAATATTCTGCTAATTCAATCGCATCATCAAGTGTACACCCAGGATGTGATGACATTAGATACGGAACTAAAAATTGTTTTTTGTTGTATTCTTCATTTAATTGATAATATTTATCAACAAATTTCTCATATAGTCCTCTCCGAGGTTTTCCCATCTTATCTAATACCTGATCACTAATATGTTCCGGAGCTACTTTTAACTGACCACTAATATGATTTTGAACTAACTCCTTAAAAAAAGTATCATCTTTATCATACATTAGATAATCATATCTAATTCCTGAACGAACAAAAACCTTTTTTACGTTTGGTAATACTCTTAGTTTCCTCAATAATTCTAAATAATCCTGATGACTTACTTCTAGATTATTACAAGCTTTAGGCCATAAACACTGTTTAGTCGGACATGCACCATGTTTATTTTGCTTAGAACAAGCAGGCCCTCTAAAGTTTGCAGTAGGTCCTCCAACATCATGAATATATCCTTTAAATTCAGGATCCCAAACCATTTTGCTAGCTTCACTAATAATTGATTCATGCGAACGCGCTTGAACAATTCTTCCCTGATGAAAAGCCAATGCACAAAAGTTACAAGAACCAAAGCATCCTCGATTACTAATTAAAGAAAACTTAACCTCATCAATTGCAGGAACATGCTGCTTATAACTAGGATGACTATCACGGTTATAAGCATATGAATAAGCACGATCAAACTCTCTTTGCTTCAACGGACGATTAGGCCTATTTTGAACAACATACCATCCTTGATACGGTTCTACTAAAGTTTTTGCATTAAAATGATCAGTATTTAAATACTGAATATGAAAAGATTTTGCATAAGCTTTTTTATCATTACAAATTTCCTCATAGCTTGGCAACATAACTGGCTCGTGAGCATCATCGAGATTTTTCGTTTTAAAAACAGTTCCATCTAAATAAGTTAAATATTTTATTTCCAAGCCGCTATCAAGTGCTTCAGCTACTTCAATAATGCTATTTTCACCCATTCCATACAATAATAAATCTGCATTAGCATCAATAATTATCGATTTACGTACTTTGTTGTCCCAATAATCATAATGTCCTAAACGTCTTAAACTAGCCTCAATCCCACCAATAATAATATTAGCATCTTTATAAGCTTGGCGTGCCATTTGACTATACACGATTACAGCGCGATCTGGTCTTTTAAAGCCTTCACTTCCGGGTGTATATAAATCTTTATGACGACGTTTTTTAGCTACTGTATAATGATTAACCATTGAGTCAATATTTCCTGATGAAATCAAAAAACCTAATCGTGGTTTGCCAAATTGTCTAAATTCTTCAACATTATGCCAATCCGGCTGTGCTAAAAAACATACTTTAAACCCGTGACTCTCTAAAGTTCGGCAAATTATTGCTGCACCAAATGAAGGATGATCAACATAAGCATCCCCACATATATATACAAAATCTGGTTGTTGCCAACCCCTTGCTTCCATTTCTTCTCGATTTATTGGTAAAAATTCACTCATGATCATTCCTCTTTCTTTATTTACATATTATATACACAATTTTACAAAAAATAAATAAAATCGACAAAAGTTGATAAAGTTTTGTCGATTATTTCTATAGATTATTGAATTGACGAATAAACTTACGACTTTGAAACGTAATCCCCGTAAATTCATCAATATAAGCCTCCATAATAGGCATCAATTCATCGATTATATTTTCTTCTAGATGAAGCATATCAATATTTTCTAATTGCCATTTATTAATATAGCGAAAACCTTTTAAAACATCAACTGTTAATTTTTGATCATACATTCCAATACATTCTTGACAGACAAATCCACCACTATGAATTGAAACTCCAGAAATATGATCAAGGCGCCCACAACTGACACATTGATCAACTTCTAAACTTGAACCTGTTTTTTCCATAATAAAGGCATTAAATAATAAATAGACCAATTTAGGATTATATCCGGTCTGTAATGAACGTAATGCTAATAACAGCGTATTATATATAGTCTCATCAGGATCATTATCCTTAGTAAATTTATAAACAAACTCACAAAAATAACTTGCATAAGCTTCTAATTCAATATCCTCTTTAATATAGCGAAAATATTCAACTGGAGCGCCTTTGATCAAATTTGATAAACCACTTCTAGGAATAAAAGTAAATTCTGACAAAGTGATAGTTTGACAAGAAGGGGCATTTTTACTTTTTAACTTCTTTACCCCTTTCGCTATTAATGCCAATTTGCCATAATCATGAGTATAGATCCATAGCAGCATATCATTTTCTTTATAAGGCTTATTTTTTAAAACTAGTCCAGTAATATTTTCTTCACCATTAATAATCATCTTCATTATATCCAAATTCTTTTAAATATTTTTGTTTGTTGCGCCAATTATTTTCAACCTTAACAAACAACTCTAAATGAACTGGTACTTGTAAAAAACGTTTCATCTCGCGTTGAGCATTCTGGCGAATCTTTTTGATCATCGTCCCTTGTTTACCTACAATAATTCCCTTCTGACTTTTACGATCACAAACAATTGTTGCAATAATTTCTACACCCGCTTCATCTTCCAGCATTCTTTCTATCACAATTGCAACACTATGTGGTACTTCTTCTTTAGTAAAATAAAGAATTTTTTCACGAATAAATTCAGCCATTACAAAACGCTCTGGGTGATCTGTTAAATGATCTTGAGGATAATACATATTCCCTTCTGGCAAATATGCTTTTACCGTTTTAAGTAATAAATCAATATTATCATTAGTAGTTGCACTAATTGGAATAATTTCTTTAAAATCAAATAATTCCTGCCACTCCTGTAATTTTTTAATCAGCTCTTCTTTTGAAACAGTATCAATTTTACTTAATACTAAAAACACCGGCCCATCGGCTTCCTTTAAGCGCTCAATAATAAATTTATCTCCACGTCCAATTTTTTCATTAGCCGGTGCTAAAAATAAAACTAGGTCAACGCCAAAAATGCTATTTAAAGCGGTTGTATTCATAAATGTTCCCAAACGATCTTGCGGTTTATGAATACCTGGTGTATCCATAAAAATTATTTGGGCTTCATCATCGGTATGAATTCCTTGAATTGTATTTCTAGTTGTTTGAGCAACATCAGACATGATAGCTAATTTTGTCTCTAAAATACTATTTAATAGTGTCGATTTTCCAACATTAGGACGACCAACGATACTTACAAATCCTGATTTGAACATGTTAAACTTTCTCCTATAAATGCCCGCGGCAATAATTCTTTCATTGTTGTTATTTCATAACTTTCACGATTAGCCAAAATCACTGGACAATCTTGTGGTAATAGTTCCATCAATACTTGGCGACATGCTCCACATGGTGAAACAATCTCATCACTACCTGCCACAATTGCCAGCTGTTTGATATCAGCTTTACCATAGCCATTGCTATACGCACCATAAACAGCATTACGTTCTGCGCACATAGTTGAACCAAACGCTGCATTTTCAATATTAGTCCCTAAAAAGTAATTTCCATCTCTCATCTCAATACATGCCCCTACTTTGAATTTTGAGTATGGACTATAAGAATTTTTCGCTGCTTCAAAAGCCTTTTCAATTATTGTTTTTACATCCATAAAACCACTTCTACTCAACTTAAATCATGATATTGAGTATTTATCCTTTCTAAGTCTATAAATTAGCAATAAACTACTTATCGTCTTGTGATATTTAAAGCATCTAAAATTGATTTTTGCATTGCAATCATCTGTATTTCGTCTTCTTCTATCATGTGATCAAACCCTAAAAGATGTAATAATCCATGGGTAAATAAAAAACACATTTCACGCTTTAAATCATGACCATATTCTTCAGCTTGGACTTTAGCATGATCAACAGAAATAAAAATATCTCCGATACTTCTTGGCATCCCTGGGACATAAAACTGCTCATTATCTTCTAATGCAAAACTAATTACATCTGTGGCCCGATCTATTTTACGATATTCTTTATTTATTTCGTGAATTTTAGAATCATCTACCAAGATGCATGATAATTCTAAATCTTCTTCAATTCCCAATTGTTTTGCAGCTTCATTGATTATTGAACGATAATCATCAGTATAATCTTCATTAAAACCAGCTGCTTCATTTATCAATGCAAAATCGATTTCCATACAATTACCTCATTTACTTATATATTTTTCCATCTCTAATTATAGCACAGTCAAATAATTCATTCACTAATTTTGTTTGATGCGCTACGATTATCATAATCGTATTTGGCAAATTATCATGTATGTAGCTTATAATTTTCTTAGCTTTATAATCATCTATATTGCACAATGCTTCATCCAAAATAAGAACTTCTGGTTTTTTTATGATAGCTCTGATAAGCATTACTATCTGGGCTTGACCTGACGATAAAGGCTGACCATCTGTTTCAATAATCAAATCAAGACGGTCAAGATAGTAATTTAACCCAAATATCTTTAACAATTTTTCCATCAGTTCCTCCTCTTTACTATTCAAAATCAAGTTAAATCGCAATGATTCATGATAAAAAACAGGTTTTCGATCTAAATAAATAATCTTTCGATACAAAGAATTAGTATCAATATTCATTAAATCGATCCCATTAATATAAATATGCCCCTTTAATAACTCATCATACTTCATCAGTAATTTAAGTAAGGTTGATTTTCCCACCCCAGTATCACCTTTTAACCATAATGAACGTTCAATCTGAAGATCCAAATGTTGAAGAATCGGCTTACTATAACCGTAACTATAGCTAATATGATCAAAACTAATCTTACTGATTCGCCCCCTTATTTTTTGCTTTTTTTCACTTCTATTAGGAATAATCTCTTTATAACGCTCATATAAAATTAAAATTTCATCTTTCTTAATAATAAAAGCAATAACATTAAACATTGGTTCAATCATATACGATACCAGCATATAGAAAAAGATAATATCACCAACACTAATACTTCCTTTTTTATAATGAAAACTAGCCAATAATACAACGCCAAAAGATAATAATTGAATTAATGTTTCACTAATAAAATTCAACTTATTTAATTCACTGTCCCGTTGATAAAGGCTATAATTATATTCCTCAAATAAATAATTAAGCTTTTCTTTAATAAATTTTTTCAAAAAAAACTGATGGCTATTATAAATATTTTTCAAATACTCAAGATGTCCTTGATTCATTATTTCTTGGTTTACAACAATTTGTTTATTTAAACCATTAACTATTTTAAGCCATTTAATTGTAACGATAGTAATAATACTTAAAAAAGCTATTACAACCAAAGCTAAATTCATTGAAAATAGTATTAAGGCACTTAACAAACCAATAATTAAAATTAAATCAACAAATAGAGCCATATAAAAATGAATAAAAAAATCACTTAGCTGAAACAAATTTTGAACTTTTGTAAGAAGAACTCCTTCTTGATTTCGATAATAATAACTAAAGGGAAGATACAGCATATTTACGACACTTTTATTTACATATTCTTGATTTAAATATCGCTGAATTTCTATTTCCAATTGTTTCCTTTGAAAATTGATCATGATTCTAATCCCACTTATTATCATAAAAACACCTGTAAAAATTAAAATCATAATATAATTCATCCCATTGATTTGATCTACTAACCCTTGGAAATAATATGATCCTAAAACACTACAGCAAGAAATCAAAATAGCTTTAGCAACAAGTCTGATAATATAACAGTAATTATTTTTTAAATGAAGTATTATGAAACTAATAAAACTTTGTTCCTGATGTCGACTAGAAACTCTGTATCTTCCAACATGATGAATGCAGATACAAATTCCTGTATAATCTTTTTCAATCGACTCTTTTGTTCTTTTGGTTAACCCATGGGCAGGATCACCAATTAATAAGTATTTTTTTGTTGCCCGATATAACACCACATAATGTGTTAGTTCACCATTTAAAAGATGAATTATACAAGGTGATTTTGTCTCCTTTAGTAATGTATTTAAATCACTTTGATAAGCTTTAGCATCTAAATGATACGATTCAAAACATTTGATTATTCCATAAACACTAATTCCCTCATTAGTCACTTTACAACGTTCTTTGATTTCTTTGATTTCAATATCTAAATGATAATATTTTAAAATCATTTTAATGCAGTATGCTCCACAACTATAATTATTATCTTGTTTGTATATTGGGTATTTAAACATAATAAAAAACCTCCTATTATCATTTACTAACTAAGGAGGAAAATTACTTCTTTTTTATTGAAGTTTTAAGATATCTTCATCATCTATATGCATTTTTGCTACTGCAATCGCTGCATAACTATAATCTATACTAACTCGTTCATATTTATCCTGGGCTAAAAAATCCTTCTTAATGCGATTAATCGCTTTTACTACTCCATTTTCATCACAATCAAGCAAAATCAAAAATTGTTTCATACTATATTTACAAACAATATCACCTAATCTTAATGAATTTAAAATAACTTTTTCTAAAATATTGGATGTTTCTTCTAAAACAAGATTATAAATTTCTAAATTATTTTTAATATAATTTTTAGGTGTAATAGTCAATACTGCTAACGTCTTTTTAGTTCTATTACGAATTGATTTTCGTGCTTCCAAACGATATGACTTTTTAAAAAAATCATAATCGCAACTATATGCACCTCTCGTCTTTGTTTCAATCAAGTCATCTTGAATAGAAAAAATATTTCTTTCTTCAGCATTATTGACATTATAATTTAAATAATACTTCATTTTCCTAATCGTTGCATTTCCCAAATCATCTTTTAAAGCGGAAGTGACTTTATTATAGTGTTCTTTAGCTAAAGTTATCTTATCTTGTTTAACTAATGCAAGAACTAAAATAGCATTAATGTTCTCATCAAGATAATTATCAGCTAAATTTTTCATACAAATTTCTTCAATAATTCCATACTCTTCCTTTTTTAAATAAAATTCAATCAAGAATCGTGATACATTTAAAAATTGTGAGTTCAAAAAACCTCTAATAATCGATAACTTTTCCACATTTTCTATCATTGGCAAAAATTCACCACTATATCGATAATAAGCTTTCATATAATATTTAGCTCTTATTTCCTCATCATGAATCTCATTTCGTCCTAAACGATGATACAAGGTAAAGTCATCTACATCAAAAATCATCTCTATTTCAGGATTCCAATAATATGTTCCTTGTGAAGATAAAATATAATCATACTCACCTAAATTATTTTTTAAAATGGTTCTCAAACGATAAATCAAAGCCTTTAACGCATTAGCTGGATTATTTGATTCACCTGAAGCAAACATTAATTCTTGTAAATCATTAGAACTTAATTTACGACGATGATGATAAATAATATAAGCTAATAATTTAGCCAACTTGGGTGAATTAATTATATTAAAATCTAGCCAATGATCTTCATCCAATTTAATCACATAGGCATTAAAAAAATCAACCTTAAGTTTCACTAAATCACCCCCACTAATAATATTATAATTAATAATTTCTAAAATTATCAAAATTAACATAAATAACATAATTTTATTATTTATTTTTTAACCCGCAAACTCTTCTTAACATTATAACAATCACCCTAATATATGTCCATTAAATTAAACTATGTTTCTTAGTAATAATTAAATGTAAAAAGCAATCCAATTAAGAATTGCTTTTACTAAGGATAGGAATGATCAAATTATTTATGCCTGTTGAGCCTTTTTCTTTTTGATTACAAAAGCAACGATTCCAGCGATTATTGCAACAGTTGCAAAACCTCCACCGATTACATAAGCAGTATTATTACTAGTTGACTTATCACCCTTTGCCAATGGTGTTTCATTTTCATCAACTACTTCAGTTTGTGGTTCCTCATATGGAACGATTTGTCCATCTTGATCTACTGTTGTAACTGTTCCATCTGGATTAGTAATCATTGGATTACCAGTTCCACCATCGATTGTAAAATTAGTTCCTCCTGGAGTAGTAGCAGCCAAATCCGTCCCAGTTTCACCAGGAATAAATTCTATTTCATTTTGTGTATCATTAACATCACGATAAACCATTACATAGTTTCTTCTTGTTGAATAAAAATCATGTGAATAACTAGTTGCTTGTCCGCTCATTAATACATACGTTGTTCCATTAGCCTCATATTGTGCAGGAACTTCAATATTTAGTTCTTGACCAACATTGGCTTCTAATTTAGTTGTGTATAATGTATCTTCTCCTACATATGTGTTTGAAACATTCATATATGTTACAGATACTTCATATTTATCAACTTCTAAACCTTTTTCATTAAAATAAACATTGTATTCTGTAGTTTCCTCACCAAATTTATGAGTAATTGTACTTTCTTGATTTGGACTTAAAACATAAGTCTTACCATCAATTTCAACAGTTGTGTCAACTTCAATTGTTTTTGTTTTTCCAGGATCAACTGTATATTGATGAATTTGTAAATCTTCTCCAGTTGCTAAATCAACATAATTTACTTGAATTGGTTGTGGTGTATTTTCATCAGTAATAACTTGTTTATATTCTACTTGGTATGTTTTTGTTGCATCACCAAAAGTATGAGTGATTTTAGCTCCATCAACTACCTCGTATTGTTTTCCACCCTTCATAAATGTTTTAGATGGTGTATGATCAACAGTCTTATCTTTTTCTACTAACAATTTTTTCGTTAAAATTGCACTACCAGTAGCCTTATCTACATATTGAATATAGATATTATATGGCTTACTAGCTACATCATCTTGAACTTGATAGCGAACAATTGATCTCATTTGACCTTGTGCATAAGTTTGACTTACTGTTGCTTTTTGCCCAGCAATTCTTTTATAAGTTCTACCATTGATTGTTGAAACGAACGTTTCTGGTGTATTAACAGAACCACCATTAGCTTCTGTTACTTGATAAGAAAGTATCTTATGCTCAACACCATCTTGATCAATCAAAGCAACTGTACTAGTATATGGTGTTTGTGCTCTTTTTGTATACTTAAAATCAATTGAACGTGTTCCATAAGGAACAGATATATAGTTATTACCATTAATATCATAAACACTGCTTCCAAGTGTGATCGTACTTGGTGCAGTATAGGTTCCATTATTGTTATAAGTACAAGTTACTGTTTTAGCACTCATTAATTCTGTCCCATCAACTGTACTAAATGTTACATTAATATAGTATTGATTTAAACTAGCAATTTCTTGAACGGCCGCAGCATCTTGTGCTAATACTGTCAAATGTGAACTACCATTTACAGCAGGTACTTCAATTCGCTTAGTTTCACCTCTTGCAATACTAACACCGTTAGTCTCACCTGTTCCAGTTGCCTCCCATGCAAATGTAGTTGCTTCTCCATTGTTTTTTACTGTGAAAACTCTAGTATCAGGATTGTTAGAAACAGCTGTCCCTAACATTAAATTTGAAGCAGCTTCAGCATTGATCATCACTCCTGTAACTGGCATAACAATCATCGCTAGAACCACTAATAATCTGAATAATTTCTTTTTCATAGGTCATTCCCCCTTTAAATCTTTCAATCCATTTCCTTTTTACACACTTATAATAGCATTCGAGTATCACACTCTTATCACAAAAAACAATAAAATTAGCAAATAGTCAAAAAACTTTAATTTATCATACAAAGAGGCAGGTTTTAATCTGCCTCTTTATAAATTAGCTAGATTTTCTCAGCTTTTTTAGCTTTTCTTTTTTTATTTGATACAAAGTATACTGCTCCTAAAGCCAATATTGAACTAAATCCTAAGACAACATATCCATTTATATCAGAACTATCACCAGTTGCAGTGCTGCCTGTTTTAGTTAATTTTGTATCTGTCGGGTCATATACTCCACAATCCCATGTCATATCATATCCATCTTGATCTAAATAGAATGAACGGGTATAATACCAAACTCCATCTTCGCTATAAATACCATCACTATCTTCAGCACTATCTTCACCTTGAGTAGACAATGTAACTTTGTATTTTGATGGAATTTCAAATTTAACTCGATAATATCCTTCTGATAGCTCATTGAAAATATAATATCCTTGGCTATTTGTATAAGTTGTACCTACTTCTTGCCAATCATTTTCATCAGCAATATTACCTGTTAAATTAGTTTCTAAAATAACTTTAATACCTTCAATACCTGTTCCATTTTCATCTTGAATGCCATTGACATTTGTATCATACCAAACATAATCACCCACAGAACCTTTTGATTGAACGATTCCAGCATCCCATGTTAAATCTACTGTATTATATGCTAAATCAATAGTTTGAGTTGGGAAACCAAGTCCTGGTACATATTCATTTAAAGCATTAGAATCTAGTTCTGGATCATCCCCAGCATATGGAACTGTCAATTTTGTAGTAAGTGGTAAATCAAAGATTACACGATATTCAATACCAGTATAAGTTGAACCCTTTAAGTTATCAAAACGATATCTACCATCTTGATCAGTTATTGTATTTGCAATTGATGTCCATACTTCTTCACCTTTTTGTCTAGCAAACAAATATACTGGTACATCCGGCATCACGATATCTGTTTCATCTTGAAGACCATCAGCATTAACATCTTTGAAAACATAGTCTCCTAAACTGCTATACAATCTTGCACCACCATCAACATTATCAACTCTTGTATTGACAGGAATATTAATAACTCCTGTATATCCCGACATCCTATTCTCATTAGTCTCAATATGATAAGCCACATCACTATCAAGCGTATCATCATCACCAACATCTGCTTCAATAACCTTATATCCTTCAGGATATGTGAATTTAACAACATATGTTCCAGAATCTAAATAATCAAATAAATAGCTTCCATCTTCACCAACTACAGTAGATGCGACTAATTCTGTTGGGATATTATTTTCAATTCCAAATTCTTCATCAACCCGATATAATTCAACAATCGTACCAGGTAATTTGATATCAACATCTTTACCATCACTATCTTGATAATTTTGAATATCAGAATAATCACGATCTTCAAATGCAACACCAGATATTGCACTATAAACTGTTAACCCAGCATCAATTGTCATATCACTTGTATGATAAGCTAAATCAATTACTTCACTACGAGCAATTAAAGTATTCTTATTTTCATCAGTAATAGTTGGATTAGAATCAATTGCACTATCTGTTGTTCCACCATTTTTAGTAAAGTAGAAACGTTCCGCGTGTCCACCACCCATTGTTGGTTTAACACCACGAATATCAAATTCAACAACATAACTTCCATCTTCTAAATCAGTAAATAAATAGTAACCATTTTCATCAGTTCTAGTAGTTTTTTCTGGAGTACCACTAACCTCACCATTAGTTACTGTATAAAGATTTACAATCACATCTTTTACACCAGTTTCTTCTGGATCTTGAATACCATTTTTATTTTCATCAAACCAGACAAAATCTCCTAGAGATCCTAATGCAACGTATCCTGCATCTAATGTTAAATTAGTTTCTCCTACTAAGCTGCCATCAGCTTGTTTAGTTGCGGTCAAAGTAAATAATTCTGTCTTACAATAATCATCCTTATTAAGATCATTTCCAATATTAGAATCAGCTTCAATTTGTGGTTTTCCATCAACATCTTGAGCGTATCTTTGAGTTGGCTCATATTTATATAAAGACTCATCTTCTGGAATAGCAAATTCAACTTGATACTGATAATACTTGTTACCAACATAATCATTTGGATTAGTTGATGATGAATCCGTCTTACCATCTTTTAAAACATTACAATCTTGATTTGTAAATTCATATTTACCACTGGCATCAGTCAAAGTTGTTTCTGAATCTAATTCTTTAGTTACTTTTCCTTCATTTTGATTAATCGTTGTAACAAATTTATGCAATGTTACATTTAAACCTTGAACCGGTAAATCATTGCTATCTTGTAAACCATCACGGTTCATATCATAGAATGCATAATCACCGATTGTTCCTTTAGGTAATGCAATTTCAGCTTTAACTTCAAGATTTTCAACAATATCACTGTCATTTACAGTATCTAGACCAGTACGTTTAACTGCAACTAAAGCAGAGTTAGACATTAACTTACCAGATACTTTCTCTAAATCTGAAGTACTGTACTCAGGAGCAGACATGTTGACATGCAATTCAATTGACTGATTAGGTTCTAATGGCGCATTAGAGAAATCAAATTCAACAGCAATAGCACTAACTAGTCTTAAATCAATATCATTTGATGCTTCTATCCATTGATGAGCGCCGCTTGTCCAATCATCATCATCCATATTACCATATACAATTGGCAATTCTTCTGAAGCAGTTTTACTTGTACGGGCATCTTGTTTCCATTCATCCCATTTAGTATCTTCACTTTCACCAACACAATAGTAGACTTTATAAGAAACACCTGGTGTTAAACAATCTACATAATTTAAAATTGGTGATTTATCAAGATTTGTAACCCTTGCAGTATAGTTATCATTTGTACGATTAACTAACGAGTCACCTTCAAATGGTAAAATATCTACAACACGCGCCTTACTAACAGCACGATCTGATTTTTCACCATTTTTAAATACAATCTTATAATCCAAATCTTCGCCAGGAGCTGTTTTAGCAATCTGATTATTATTTAAATAATCATCATCATAAATACCTTTAACTTGTTTATAGATTGATAAATAATTTTGTTCATTGATTTTAATGATTCCGTTACTATTTGGATACTTTAATCCATCACCGGTTTCATCTGGTTTATTAGTAATTTCATCTAGCACACTGTCAGCAACAAGTGTATTGTAACTAGAACCTGTAGCGGATTCGACAGTAAAACTATTTCCATAAGGATTTTCAGCTGACAAAGCAATAATTTTTCCACTAGTAAAGTATGCTGGTGCCCATAATGTTGTGCTAGTATCATTAATTGAACTAGTTCCTTTATAACTAATCTGTATCTTCATTCCAGGTTTAAATTTAAAATCTTCACCTAAATCAATTGTTATCTTCTTAGTTTTTGATGTCGTTTCAACTAATTGATTATTTTCAACAACACGAGCAGGAACATCATTAGTATAAGTAACAGTATATTCATCTGGTTCTAATGCTTTACCTGAGGTATCTCCATCATGTTCAAATACTATTACTTGGAACCTAGTTTGTAAATCTCCTATACTATAACTATTATTATTTAGTGACATACCGATAGGTAAATCAAAACTAATAATTGGTTGTTCAATAATTTCATTTTCCTTAGTTGATTCATTTTTAACAGTAATTACACTTTCAATAGTTTCACCTGGCTTATAAGTTTTATCCTTCTCACCAGAAACAATTCCTAGTGAAACTCGAGGAGTTACTGATTCTTTTAAAGGATAATATAGATTTACTATATCTGAAACTTTTGTATACTGCGCATTTTGATCATTACCTTCATTATCTTTAAGTGTATAGTTATATGTTACACTTGTTTGGTTTGAAACTCTTCTAACTTCATGAACAGTCGCATCTGAAGGACGTTTATTAAATGTCACATTCACATCAATTCCTGTAGCATTAAAATTCTCTGCAATTAAGTCCTTGCTAACAACATTTGTATATACTACTTTGATTTTTAATGCATTTAAACCTTCTAAACTAATTCCTTGACTATTCGTTGAGACATCAGCAACTAAACTATTATTAGTCATCCATTCATCACTACCAGCTGTTTGATAGTATACTCGAGCTTGAATCTTATTACCATTTTTATCAGTTGCACTATGAACTGTTACAGTATTAACTACATAAGGTGCATCTGGCATATATTCAACCGAATTACCATTAGCATCATAATAATACATTTTAATTAAACTATCTTCCACTTCAACACTTCTTACTGGTACATCATTTTTAGCTTGAGCATATTCTCTCAATAAGAATGTTTCTGTATCCGCAGCATCTAATAATGGTGTTTCAACAGTCTTTGCAGTTAATAAAGTGTTATTATCACCATCAATATACTTTATGATCTTACCATCAATATCCATAATATCAGATTGCTTTTTATTCTTAAATTCAAGATAGTTTTTACTCTGTTCTGATAAAATAACTGTTTCATCTTGGACTGGATATACTTTTACAGATTGTTCGATGTCATGATACTTGTCATCAAGAGTATAACCATCAGGCGCTTTAATTTCTGTAACTACATAAGTTGTACCTTCTTTATTAGCTGGCAGTAATTCTGTTTTAGCTATTCCATCTTCATTTGTAGTAATAATAATTGGTACAAAACCACTATCGTTAGGATTAGTTATTTTAAATACTGCCCCTGCTAAGTTTTCATTAGCATCACTTGTCTTTTTAACAACTATTTTACCCATATTAGAATGGTTGATTATTTTACCATCTGTATTTGGTAAGTATTCTTTTACTGTACTTTGTCCTGATTCAACAGTAACAGGATACACAGTAGTATCAAGTTCAAAACCGTCTAAAGTCGCAACTTCTTTTACATAATAATTTCCAGCAGGAACATCAGTCCATATAATTTTACCATCTTTACCAGTAGTTTTTACTGTTTGAACTAAGTCACCAGATTCTTGGTACAATCCAAATTCAACACCTTCTAAGACTTTATTTCCCACATTTGAATAGTTACTGCGATCATCATATTTAGTAATAACCACTTTACCAAGGGCTTGATTAACTACTGTATTTGCATCTTTAGAAGTAACTGTTGTCACTTTGCCGGCTTCAATCGTAAATTCAATTGGCTGCATAATCTCGAAATTGTCTGGCGCAGTGATTTCTACTAACTGATATTTACCAGTTTCAATTACCGAAGATTCAAATTTACCATCTGTATTTTCTATCGTAAATGAATCCAAATAATTCTCATAATCTCCATCTGTATTCTTTTTCATCAATTGGAAAGTAGCTCCACTTAAACCTTTTCCTTCAGGATCAGTTTTAGTAAATGTAAACTTACCAGCTGTTGTCGTATTAATAATAGGACCATGATTTTGAGCATCATCTGTTTTTCCAGCTTCGGTATAAACAATATTTTGTTCTCCTTCAGTTACCTCAACAGCATATACATCATTCATAACTGTTTCATCATAACCATCAGGAACCTTCGTTTCAACAAATAAATATTTTCCTTTTTCTAAATTATCAAAGATGACAATTCCTAAAGTATCACTATTTTTTACTATTCCATTAACCTTTTCATCATCTTGCAGTTTACTATCACCATTTACATCTTTATATAAAGTAAATTCAGCTCCAGCTAATGGGAAACGTGTAGTCTTACTATCATTTGCTCCATAAATAGACCATTCTGATATCTTTTCAATTTTAATACTTCCTAAAGGTTCATTTTCAACTTCAATAGTTGTTACTTCTCCATTAGTTTTGGTTGTAACTTTAATTCGATTAGAATCTTTGATTACATAACCATTTGGTGATATATCTTCTTGTAAATAATAAGTAGTGTTCGGGCGTAAATTATCAAAAACAATTCCTTTATCTTTTTGATACGTTGCAGTAGCAACTAAATTCCCATCCGTTTGAGCATCATATAAACTAAATGTTGTACCGTCTAACTTATCAATTTCTTTTCCAGTATGACTATCTTTTTTAATTACTTTAAATGATTGTTTCATCATATTAGTAATTTCAATTTTTCCATCAGTACCAGTAACTTTTAGAGCCTCTACTGTGTAAGGACCATAAAGAGTATCATTTAAGAAATAATCGTTATTAGTAGATTTTTCTTTTAGTGTATATTCCCCAGCCGGTAATAATTTTGTTCTAGCAACACCATTTTTATTTGTTTTAATTGTATCGACTAAGATTCCGGATTCATTAAACACTTCAAAAACAACATCAGCTAATTTCTTTGTTTTATCATAATGATCAACTTTCGTAATTTCTAATTTGCCATAAGATGAAGTATTACTGATAACATTATCGGCTTTACCTGATTCATTACCATTTTCGTCAACTTTGACAATCTCTTTTGTAATATCTCCAGGTGTAATGGTAAACTTACCAAGATATGCATAATCCGCAAAACCATTATTTTTATTTGTAGTACCTACAGTAGTTTCTTGTAAGATATAATCACCTGCTTCTAACCACTTTTTACTAGTAACATCAGTTCCATTAACTTTGAACTGAAGCTTACCATTAGATTGTGATACTGCTGTTCCAACTAAATTAGTAGACGATAAATCTAGGGTACCGTCAGCTAATTTAACTGATTTATATACATTAAAGTTTACTCCACTTAAAGCAACCGGATTAGTTAGACCATTAGCATCTAGATAGGTTCCTTGTTTTGTTAATTCAACACTACCCTTTGGTACATTTGTTACAACCAATGGGTTCTTGACAGCATCTGAAACCGTAGTATAAACGCTACCATCTAAACCAGTAACTTTATCTGCTTCGATTGTAAATTCACGTGGTGTTGGATTCAATACATACCCATCAGTACTAATCAAACTTTCAACCAGCACATAATTTCCAGGTTTCAAATAGTCTGTCAATACAGCATTTTGATTACCATTTGTCGTGATAGTTGAAATTGGTGTATCTTTACTATAATCATGTCCAGCCTCGTCATTTTTAGCATAAATATTGAATGTCGCTTTTATATAAGTATTTGAATTAGTACTAGACACCTTATTCAATGCTAATTTACCATAATTACTAGTATTAACAATCACATTAGAAGCATCTGCTTGATCTGAATAGAGATCCGTATTATCGGTATCAAAACCTAAATTAACTAAATATTTAGTAGTATCTGGTGCAACGACATGCTCTGGTAATGAAGTTATATCTTCTTCAACTACATATAATCCAGCTGGAGAAGGAGCTGTCATAAAGCTGCCTGTTTTCCCTGAAGAAATAGTACCAGTTGTATAAGTTACTTCTTCTCCCGTTTTAATATACCACTTATCACCTATTTTAAATGCATCAGCAACGCTTTCATTCGATTCTACAACTGGATATACTTTGAAATTAATTCCTGTTAATGCTGATTGTTCACCTGCAAATTTTAAAACTTTACTAACCCAGATCTGACGATATTTATAATTTATAAATGTAACCGTTTCATTAGTATCAGCATCCTTTAAAAAATACACCTTACCATTGACTTCAACAGTCACTTTACGAATATCTGTGTTTTTATTATAGCCAGCTGGCTGTTTTAATTCAGTAACATAATAAGTTTGAGTAGAATCAATATTTTCAAACTTGAAGTACTTATCAGTAGATACAGCTGTACTTACCAAATCATATTCTGCCCATTTTTCTGAATCAGCAATTACCTCATCTATTTCAGTTTGACTTAACTTATTCAATCTATCTGCACCAGTTTCAGTACTAAACAATCCCATGGTAGCACCAGCAAGTAATTTTTCTGCCTCATCGTATTTATAACCGATTGGATTAGTCAATAAATAGTTCTGTACTTCGATTTCGCTAATATGTTGTGCTTTGATTTCACCAACATACCACCATTCGTGGATTATTCCATAATAGTCTGGAGCTCTTACTTCTTGTAATACTACTTCTTTACCTGGATCAAGGAAAACTGAATAACCAACCCCAGGATCTTTTGAGGATTTACCATTTGCATCATATAAAACAGCTGTTCCCGAAATAATCTTTGTTGAAATCCCACTATCACTTACAGTATATTTTTTACCATCATTAGCAGTAATTGTTTGGCTTCCATTGCTATCAACGTAATAAATTTTAAACTCTGCTCCATCTAATAGAACTGTCTTATCTTCATTTGTTTTAGTTAATTTTATTTTTCCTTTTTTAGGTGTGTTTTCAAATGTAACATGCGTTGTTTTACCAGCCTCAAGTTCAACTACTTTTGGTGGTTGTTGTTCATAATCATTTTGCTGCTCAGCAGTTAAATTTTCTTCAACAATATAGAATCCCGGCTCTAATCCTGAAACCGTCTTCTCTACAACATCACTTTCAATCGTTGCTAAAGCATTACCATCTTTAACATACCATTTATCATCTTTACTAATTGCGCCATCTTCATCTGATGATACTTCTTTTGCTTTATAGACACTAAATTTTATTCCTGCTAGCGGTTCACTAACATCTTTATTATCCTTATCTAACCATTTAGCTGTTTTAACTAAACCAAGGCTGCTGTATGGCACATTTTCAATTGGATTTTCAACATAAACTTTATTTGTTTTACCTTCAACAATCTCAAATTCATGTGGAGTTGGATCAATTGTATAGTTTCCAACCACAGCTTTTTCAATTAATACATATTTCCCCGGTGCTAAGAATTCACTAGTAACCACATTACCATCAGCTTTTGTCGTAAGTACATACACTGGATCACCAGTATAATTTCCTGTTTCATTCCATTTATAAACATTAAATGTCGCTGCTACTCCAGTATCACTGTCAACTGAGCTGACCTTTTTAACTGCCACCTTACCTTTGATCAAACGGTTGACTACATCAACATTTGATACTAATTTATCATCAGTATTTGAGCCAGGCTTTACAGTTACGACCTTTGCATTACCACTTTCAACTTCAAATTCTGATTTAACATTTTTTTCAACAACCCAATATTCTCCAGCATCTACTATTTTTGAAGTAGCGATACCATCATTATTAGTTGTAACTGTTAAAAGCGTCTTATTAGTATCAGCAATTTTACGGTCCTCATCAATATTCGTACTTAACTTAGGAAAATATTCAAACGTTATATTTCCCGCTGGTTTAGCGATAGTTTCATCAATATTAAATGAAGTCTTTGTAATTGTAAACTTACCTTTAGGAACATTTTCAACAATCTCTTTGCTCTCATAAACTAATGAATTATTTGTATCATTAACTTGTGGTGCGGTAAATGAATATTCAGTCGTATTTAATGTATATCCATCCGGTGCTTTGGTTTCAACGTAATAATATGTTGCTCCAGGTGTTAATCCAGTAAAGATTACATACCCTTGACCATTAGATTCAATTCCTTCATCAATTACCTTTTTATCAGCATCTAATAATTTAAATTCCGCTTTATATAAGCCAGTATTATGATCTAAAGATGACACTTTTCTAATCATATATCCAACTAACGGATCGTTAGAAACAGTTTTACTAGTTTCTTTATTATTTTCAATCTTAAAATCAATATTTTTCGTATTAACAGCATAGCCAGTTAACTTCGAAGTTTCCTTTAAGTAGTATTCACCAGCTTCTAAAAACTTAGTTTTAGCTTTACCATCACTATCTGTTTTAATTGTATCAACTTTAGTATCATCATCTTTACGGTAAACATCAAATGTTACATTGGCAAGTGGCTCCTTTGTTTTAGAATCTATTTTAGTCACTTCTAAATATCCTAATGTAGTTGATTCATTCATGATCTCTTTAGTAGCTGTTTTTCCAGATTGAATTTCGACTGTAATTACATCTGTTAATTGATTATAGCCACTAGGCGCTTCAAATTCTTTTAAATAATATGTTCCAGCAGCTAACTCAACTTTATTAGAATTTGAACTACTTGAAACCGAATTGTTAGATTCAATTACAATTGGATTACCCGCATCATCTTTTACAAGGCTATCATCTGTAGCATTTTTATTTGTATAAACATGGAATTTAGCTCCAGCTAAATTAACCGTAATAGTTGGATAATCTTTTAATGATCCTTTTTTCAAGATTTGTAAATATCCTAATTCTTCATTTTTTACTGTAACTTCATTTAATGTTTGCGTTTTTAATTCTGTCACATAATAATTTTCATCAAGTTTATAATGATTGGGTGCTTTAGTTTCTTGATATACATAAAAACCTTTAACTAAAGCTTTTGATTCCTCATTACCATTTAAAGTAAAACTGTCCACACTACTGAAATCTTCAGACTCAATAGCTATATTAGCGGTTTCTTTAGATTCAAAAGGCCCATAAACAGTAAATTCAGCACCATTTAATTTTTTTGTTTCTGTCAATGCATCAACTTTATTAATAATTAATTTACCTTTGTTCGAACTATTTACAACATATGGCACCCCAGTATTGTGATCTTGTAGCATTAAAGATGGATAGTTTACTTTATTTGCTTCAACTTTAACGTCCCATTTATAAACATCCGGTTTATCATATTCTGCACTTGAAAAATCTTCCTCAACAGTATAATCACCTGCAATAATTCCTTCAAATAAGACTAATCCTTTATCATTTGAAACAGTTTCATATTTATCTCCAGTTACTTTATTGGTCAAAATAAATTTTACTCCCGCAAGCGGTCCATGCTGGCTATTCGTTGCACTTGTTCCCACTTTATTAAATGCAACATAACCAAATCCTTGAGCAGTTGTAAGATTATTTATTTCTAATTTTCCATTTTCAATTTTCTTACCATCCAAATAAACTACAGCTTTATTATTTTCATTTTTAACTTCAATTTTATAAATCGTTTCACCATTAGCACTATCAACACCATCTCCAATAAATGGTAAATTGCCAACAGTTTCTTTCAAATAATATGTTCCTTCAGAAATTTTAGCAAAATTTACTTTACCATCCTTATCAATAACTTTGCTATTGCCAACTGTGTTACCATCAATATCAGTCGCAGCATTTTGACACGCTTCATCAGTATACAGTCCAAACGCTATACGTGAATCAGTATTTTGATAATAACAATCTTGTTTTTCTTGATCAAAAATAAATTTATTATCACCAACAATACTGTTGTCACCATTAACAGTAACATATTTGGTAATATCCAAATTTGTTGTTGGCGCATTTTCATCTACCCAGCCAACATTTACAGGAGCATTAGCACTTACATACTTAGGCGTATTTTCTCCCAAAGGAAGATATTTCAACTCAACCTTATTATCCAAAATAAACGGAATATCATCTTTTTCATTTGGTAAGACACGATAAGCATCTTTGCTATAATTCGCATTAATCGTATAAGTAGTTAGCATTGCAGCACCATCTGGTACATAATTAGTATCATCCGGGTTGCTTTCGTAAGTACTTATATAATAAATTTTAATTGCTTTTACAGTACCATTTTCATTTAAAACTAATTCATAATCTTTATCAGCACCTTCTTCTAGTACTTTATCTCCCACTTTGATAGAGATATTAGCAGCTCCCCCATCTTCACGTCCTGCTGGAGCAACCGGTAAAGTATCCACTAATTCAAATGTCGTACAGTTAAGCCGACCATAATTATTACCTAAATCCGTAAGATTACTACCTGGAGCGGCAGTTACTTTGTAATCGACACTATAATAGTCTTTCCCATCTATTGATTTAATCGTGTAATTATTACCATCTGCTTGCTGAATAACATTTTTCCCTACAGTCCATTCTTGACTAGCTTTTGCGGTAACTGAAGCATCAGGTACAGAGACTGGGTTAATTGTATAACTTCCATTTTCATTAACCATAGAACCTGTCATTTTCATATCAACAAACTTAGCAGTTGTGCCATTCTTAGTTGTCATATTCTTAAAATGCATTTTTAAATATAACGTACCTGATTGTCCAGCCGCCAATTCTTTACTTTTAATTGATAGAATATTTTTCCCTAGTGATGTTCTTTGTTCAATTGAATCAAAACCAGTATTACTAATATCTGTTGTTTCATCGAACTCAATATCGTTTGGCAACGTGATACTCAACGTACACTCAGTATACTTGGAAGCATCTGTACTTGCTGAAACAGCATAATAAATTGCCAAAAAGAATGAATCTCCTGAATCAGCTTGTGAAACATCAACATCCTGTCCATTGACTTTTTCTACGATTCGTGAGTTAAATGTAATGTTCGCATCAGCATTACCATCAACCGCATTAATTATGGTTCCATTTGACATCACCCCAATTAACATAGCCAATACTAACGATAAAATTCCAAACTGTTTAACCATTTTGGTTTTCTTGAGTTTTTTCATTAAATTACCCATTCTCTAATTCTCCCCCTTTTATTTATCTGATTTTCTTCAAATCATTTGTTAAAATAATCTCATCGTGTTTCTTCTTTTCATTATAACGATTAGTAATGCGATCAACCGCTATTTTTGCGCCATCTAAATCCGGTGAGGCAAGAATCAATGAATATTGTGTCATATTAAACTTTGAATAAACATCATTTTTTCTCAAACTATTTGAAATCACTTCTCTTAAAATATCTGCTTCTTGGCGAATCGCCTTTTCGTCTAAACAACCACTTGTATCAACGATCGTAAGTAAAGTTAAAATTCGTGCTTTCATCGAACGTCTTGCTGAACGAACATTGATTTGATAAATATTTTTAAAAACGTCAAAATCACAATAAAATGTATTATCATTGTTATCATCAACTGTTAGACTCTTTTCCAATTCTTCAACATCAATTTGTGTCGCAGGAGAAGTATCTAGAATCATTTCATAAATTTCTTTCAGTCGCTGTGACACTTCAATTCCATATTTACTATAGTAATAATCTACGATTTGACGATAAAATGATAATGCAAGATCTGTTTTACCTGTCTTATAATAAGCATAAAGCTTCATTTCATATAATCGTGTATCCATTATTTTTTGACTGTTTTGGTGATTACAAATTTGTAAAACCTGTTCATATAAGTTATTGTTAGCTAAAATCGTTAAAGTTTTTAAAATTGCCTCTAAACAATTACGTTCTAACAAATTATTTATTTCTAAGATCCAGTCATTATAATTAAACTCTGGTAAAACCTCTCCATGATATTTGTTGATCATTTCTAAACAGCGTTCATGCTTGCGGTAAGGATCATCTTCCTGTTCAACACGACGACAAAGTTTCAACATCTCCTCATAATCAACTCGACATTCAACTTCAGGATTCCAATAATAACTTCGTCCCTTAGATTTAATACAATCAACTTCTTTAAAAAACTGTTTCATTTCCTTTCGAGCTCGATAAATCAGATTTCTTAATGCTCCTTCCGGTTTATCAGCATTTCCATCTGGCCAAAGAAAATCAATCAGTTGTGGATTAGTTATATTAGCATTTCGATTAAGAATTAAATATACAATCAACAACTCAACTTGGGCACTTCGTTTCTTTTCTTGAGGAAATTCATTTTCCCCATCAGTGATATGCAGTCTACCTAAGGTCTTGATTTTTAATACTAATTTTTTATCCATAAAAATCACTCCCTTGTTTACATGTTTCAACATCATAATTATACTATATTCCAATTATGATATTTTCTTATTCAAAAAAATAAATCGTCTTTTTTCAAGACTTTAAATAAAATATAACCGTTTTGTAACCAAAATAATATATAATTAAAATTTTCTTTCAATCAAATTCGGATTTGATGCATACATGACTGCTGTCTCTTTTGTAATCTTATTTTGTTTATATAAATCAACGATCGCATCATCCATAGTAACCATACCAATTTGGCGATTAGTAGATATAGCATTATCAATTTGGTGCGTTTTACCATCACGAATCAATGTTCTAATTGCTTGATTACAAATCATGATTTCAAATACGGGTATCATTTTACCATCAATACCTGGTACTAATTGTTGGGAGATGACTGCATTAAGTACCATTGCCAGCTGAACTCGAATTTGCTGCTGCTGTGAAGGAGGAAACACATCAATCATTCGATCAATCGTATTAGCAGCACCAACTGTATGCAAACTTGAAAAAACCAAATGCCCCGTCTCAGCTGCCGTAACTGCAATATCAATAGTTTCTAAGTCACGCATTTCACCAACTAAAATAACTTCTGGCGCCTCCCGTAAAGCTGCTCTTAACGCAGAAACATAGTCATGGGTATCGTGATAAACTTCTCGTTGTGAAACGATACTTTTGTCATGACTATGCAAATATTCAATAGGATCTTCAATTGTAATAATGTGTGTATTTCGATTACGATTGATCTGATCAATAATACAGGCTAATGTCGTAGATTTACCGCTTCCTGCCGGGCCGGTTACTAAGACCATTCCTTTCTTTTGATTAGCTAGGTCAGTAATTACTTTTGGAATATGCATTACTTCAGGATCAGGAAGTTGAAAACTAACAACACGTAATACTGCGGCACAAGAGTTTCTTTGACGATAAGCATTGACCCGAAACCGCCCTACATTAGGAATAGAAAAAGAAAAATCATCATCGCCACTTCTCATAAATTCTTCAATTCCAGCGTTATTAGCAATTTCATAAATATCACGAATCATCCGCTCAGTATCATGTGGTGTCAAACGTTCATCGCTATATTTTGAAATTCTCCCATCTATCTTAATAGCACAAGGCGAACCTGCAACAATAAAGATATCAGAAGCCCCTTTAGTTACTACTTCTTCTAATAATTTTTTTATTTCCATTTTATTCCTCCAGATTAATTGTTTTTAAACTAATTATTTTGAGACTATCATTTTCTTGCACAAATGACAGCTGTAAAACTTGAGAATCATTTATTTTATCTTCAAGCATATATAAATCATCTTCTTTTTGATACTCGATTTGAAGATTTTCTAAACTATATTCTAAATTTTGACTATCTAATTGATAATATTTGGTTAACAGCCGTGACTCACTTTCGTAATATTGACTAGTAATATTAGCTTGGCGAACGCTTGACTCATAATAAGAATTAGCTCGCAAATATGATAATATTGCCAGTACACACATAACTAAAATCACAAAAATCATAAAAATTGATGGCGCCCCAATTCCCAAACGCATTGAAGTATGTTTCTTATTCATCGTGATTACCTCCTAATACAAAAGGCAATTCACTGATAACTTCGTTTTTATTCTTTATCATTATTTTTCCTTGAGTAATCATATCTCTATCTATTTCAATAAAAATATTATCTTTTTGATAATGATTCTCATCGATTTTTTCTACTTCCAATAATTGTTCTAAATCAGCCTGCGGATAAGCTTGCATTGTTTCAATCATACTTTGCGCCTCAATTAATGCATTTTGCAAATTAGTCCCTTGTACTTGTTTATTTTTAGCTTGCACTATAAATGAGGCACATACTGTTGTTGAAGCAGCAAAAAAGAGGATAACTATGATTAATTCCATTAAAAACGAAAATGACTGTACTTTTGATTTCATACTTTCCTCCTATCCATGTAAATAAATTGAAATACTTTTGCTAACTTGATCACGTGTAACTGTAAATTTAAATAAACGGTCTTTTTGTTCTATTTTAAAATCATCTAATGCAAATAACTTACTACCCTCTTGTAACCCCGCATGATAGTCATTACTTGTATATAATTCCTTGAGATAACCATCTTGACAATAAATATAAGTAACCGTCTTAGCAGTTTTAATTTCTAAACATTGCGTATTATCTATTTCAACAATTTTAGTCGAATCGTCACTATCATTTGCTTTTAACTTCGTGTTTAAATAAGCCAAAGGCACAATTAAATCATCTTCTTGTTGACACGTATCATTAATAACTTGATATCCTTTTATTTCATAAGTAACAATAAAGAAAGACCCAATTACAAAAAGCAAGAACAATGACAGCGAAAATAATACATGTATATTACGATGTTTATTCATAGTTCTTCTCCTTTTTAAATACCTCGATTCGTGGTTGTAAATTATCTCCTTCATAATAATAAATAACCTGATAATCTTCATCATTTAAAAGCAACCCATAATTTTCCTTCAAATACTCAATATCTTTAGGATATTTGCCTTCAATACTATAACATTTTAAACTAAGTTGATTAATTGTATCACTAACCCGTTTTAGATCCTCATTTGATGAATATGTTGAAGTAGAATTGAAAGCATAAATGCTTACCATGATTATAACTATCAGTAAGATTATCTTTAACATATTTTTCATAAATAACCTCCTATAAAGAGGACATGATACTAATTAATGGCAACATTACCGACATCAAGACTATTCCCACTACTAAAGATAACAAAGTTACAATCGTTGGTTCTATGATATTTAAAAATTGGTCTATCGCACGACTAACTTCTTCTTGAAAACTATTTGATAATTGTTTCATGATTATATCAACCTGTCCAGTTTTAAAACCGACCTGAATCATATTTAACTGCATTCCTTGATAAATTTGATATTTTTTGATAACTTCAACGAAACTATCACCATTTATGAGATCTTCATTGCATTTTTCTAAATTAGCCCTAAGCTGTTTATCATCAACTAATTTTGGTACAAACTTCATTGCCTCTTGTAAATCATAACCACTAGAAATAAACAATGACAAAGCATAAGTAATTTGAGCTTTATTTAATGCTCTTGACAATTTCCTTGTTAAAAAAGATTTCTGCACTACGTTTGACAAGACATTTACATGGGTAACGCGCTGATATAAATATCCAGCAATAATTACTATCACCAGCACTAACAAGACCGCAAAACATATCAATGAAAAAATTTGACCAAATTCCATAAAACTATTAGCATACGATGATAAATCACTGCCTAGTCCATTTAAAACATCTTTAAAAATTGGTAATACTTTAAATACAATGATTCCTACAACCACCACCATCATAATAATTAAAATGATTGGATAAGTTAAAGCCTGTTTCAGTTTATTTGTTATATCATCAATTCGAGCATAATATTCACTTAATGATTGCATAACATCATCTAAATTACCGCTCGTTTCACCCACTTTGACTAAATTAACCATATAGTCATCAAAAGCTTTAGTTAGATCGATTGCTTCACTAAAACTTACTTGTTCATCTAAATATTTAGCAACTTCTTGAAGAACCCCTTTAATGTTTTTATCATCCATTTCTTCATATACCATCGTAACCCCTTGATTAAGACTAAATCCCGATTCTAAGATCATTGCCATCTGGTTACAAAACATATATTTTTCACTCATCGTCAATTTCATCGTTTTTCTCCTTAATAACGTGCTGTTTCAACGTATTTTCCCTCATAATCATACTTAGTGCTTGCGAAAGTCGGATCCATAATCGTCCATGTATCTTTATCCATAAAAATATCCGGATTGACCCAACCCTGCCCTTTAACATAAACTTCTAACCAAGAATGATATTCATCTTTATCAGTCCCCCCACAAATCAGTCGGGCTGGAATATGATTGATTCTTAACATTGCCGTCATCATTGAAGCATAATCAAAACATATGCCCTTTTTATTGTTAATTATTTCATCTAAATTTGGAATCAAATACTGCTGTTTTGCTAAAGCTACTTTATCATCGTCATAGTTTATGTAATTAGCCACAAATTCATAGACTTTTTTTATTCGTTTTAAATCATTATCTTCATCCTTCACTTCATCAATAGCTAACGTCGTAATCGCATCACCCGGTTTATAATTAACCAAGATATTAGGATATAAAAAGGGGAGCAGTTCGTTATCTAAAATAACATCAACTTCCACACTTTTTTTTATTGCATATTGGGTACCCTCAATATTTTCTAAAATTTTAATCAAATATTTTCCATTTCCCAACTGGAGTGGATAACTCACTCCTTGTTCATCCGTTAAATCATAATTTAGTTTTTGTTCATCTTTACTAATTTGAATTTTTATTCGTTTACTAACACCTGGTTTTAAAAAGGCCATTACATATCCTTGATTAGTATTAGAATAATCAACCTTCGCTACATCACTATCTAAAACCAGTGCCCCTGATGCTTCAGGATAAAGAATCTCATCAACTGTATAACTTTTTGATGTTGGATAATCACTTGGGTATTCTTGATTACTGTTATTATCACTTGAACATCCAGTAAGAAGACATGATAATACAGTGACTACCACTAGTATTCGCTTGTACATTACCATTATCCTCCTTAATTTTAATTATACACCGAAATATCTGGGATTGAAAAGAAAAAGGCAAAAAGAAAAACTCTCTCTACCTTAACTAATTCCTATATAATATAAACCAATCTGTATGATTCCAGCTATTACCATCACTGTAATCGGGTTCATTTTCTGTTTCCTTAATAAAACCAGAGCAACTATAAATATGGCTACAGAACCAAATTTCAAATTTGCAAAGTTTACTGTATCTCCAAAAAAACAGCTAACAATAATCAATAGTCCTGAAACTGCAATCAGCGACACTACAGCCGGACGAATATATTTTAAAATATTTTGAATAATTGACATTTGCTGATATTTTAAATAAATATAAGCAATCAGCGATACAATAATACATGAAGGTAAAATGCATCCCAATGTCGCTACTATAGCCCCATAAAAACTATCTATCTTTAATCCAACAAATGTTGCCGCATTAATTGCAATCGGTCCAGGTGTCATCTGGGATATCGTTATTAAATCTGTTAACTCATTCATCGTCAACCAATGATATAAATCAACTACTTGATGCTGAATCAGCGGTAAAGCAGCATATCCTCCTCCAAAACTAAATGCACCAATTTGAAGAAAACTGAAAAACAAAGTTAAAAGTTTCATTGTCTTTCCCTCCATCTGCTTACCATATTTTGTATAATTCCAATAAATCCACAACTTAAGATTACGTAAATAACATTTACATTAAAAAGATATGTTGCAATAAAAGCACATACCATAATTATAATTGGTAAGATTTCTTTTTCTTTAACAACCCCTACTGCCATATCATAAGCAACTGAAGCAATTACTGCCCCAACTCCAGCCTGCATTCCAGAAAGCATTAAGGCAATTATCTCATTGCTTTTAAAAATTTCATAAAACACTGACACTAATGATAAAATTACAAACGGTGGCAAAATCGTCGCTAAAATAGAAACTATCGCACCTTTGATTCCCGCTAATTTAAAACCAACTACAATTGCACCATTTACCGCAATTGCCCCTGGGGCAGATTGGGCAATGGCAATCAAGTCAAGCATTTCTTTTTCATCGATCCAGTTGAACTCATCAACATATTTTTTCTTCATCAATGTCACAATTACATAGCCACCGCCAAATGTAAAAGCACTTAAATAAAGATTTGTTACAAAAAGCTTCAACAACATTCCTTTTTTCATCATATCACCTTCCCTATAGTATAGTGCTAAATTATGATGATGTAAAACAAAAGATAACATTACTATTGCAATGTTATCTTAAACAATTCCTTTTTTCTATCTTTTAAAAGTAAAGATTAACTATTAATTTCATCAATAACTTCAGTAAATATACTAATCATCTCATCAACATCTTTTTCTTCAATGATGAATGGCGGCAACATTCTAATTACATTTGTTCCCGCAGTAATCAACACTAGACCTTTATCGAGAGCTTTTTGAATATATGGTTTGACTGGATGATCAAATTCTAAGCCAAGCATTAGTCCTAAACCGCGACGTTCCTTAATAAAATCATATTTTTCAACTAGTTCATCTAATTTAGTAATCAAATATTCACTGACATCTTGAACATGATCAAGCATTTGCGTTTCTTCTAAAATCTTAAAGACTGTCTTACAAGCTTTTCCAGCCATAGGGTTACCACCATAAGTAGATCCATGATCACCAGGTTTTAAAGCATCTCCGATTTTTTTATTTGCTACAAACGCTCCCATTGGGAAACCAGCCCCAATTCCTTTAGCTAGACAAACAATATCAGGCATGATTCCATATTGGAAATATGTCATGATCGTTCCTGTTCGTCCCATCCCACATTGAACTTCATCAAGAATCATTACAATCTCATGCTTATCACATAATTGTCGAATTCCCTTCATAAATTCTTGGGTGCAAACATGGATCCCCCCTTCCCCTTGAACAGGTTCTAAAATAATCGCAGCTGTTCTTGGGGTGATTAACTTAGCCACTGAATCCAAATCATTAATATCGCCATATTTTACACCCGTAATTAATGGTCCAAATGCAGTTTGATATGCAGGAGTTCCTGTTAATGTAACCGCTCCTGTAGAACGTCCATGAAAAGAATGATTCAAACTAATAATTTCACTATCAGCCTTTCCATGTTTTTCATAATAATATTTACGCGCTAACTTCAACGCCCCTTCGGTCGCTTCTGTCCCACTATTAGTAAAAAATACTTGATCAAGTTGTGTTGCTTTAATTACCGCTTCAGCAGCCTCAATTGTTTCAACACTATTAAAATAATTTGATATGTGCATTAAACGGTGCATCTGTTGACACATTGCATCTGTATACAGCTGATAATCATAGCCAAATGAATTAACACCTATTCCAGAATAAAAATCCAAATACTTTTTACCGTTTGTATCATATAAATAAACTCCATTACCGTGATCAAAAGTAACATCAAATCTACCATAAGCTTTCATAAAAGCATTATTAGCTCTATCAAAATAATCCATTTTTAGTCCCCCAATTTAATCTTATCTGCTAGACGATAATATAATTCTACTGCCTGCATCAAGACTTCTTCATCAAAATTAAATGTTTCTGTGTGTAAACCGCTAAAATATTTTGGTGTTTTAGTTCCTACATAAAAGAATATTCCTGGTACCTCTTTTTGATAGAAAGAAAAATCTTCAGCTAACATTAACGGCTCTTTTAATTCCTCATAATTCTCATCAGTTAATCTAACAAATTGCCGATATAGATCATAATCATTTAAAACCGGTGGATACATTGGCGGGCAACTAAATTCAATGGTACAGCCATAGGTTTGCTCCATCCCATGATTAATTGCCTCCATCGTATCTGTAATTTTTTTAAAAACTGTCTCGCTGTAAGTTCTAACTGTTCCTTTAAAAGTTGTTTGATCAGCAACGATATTTCGCACAGTTCCCCCCTGAATTTCTCCAATATTAATTACGCAGCTTTCAACAGGTGCTATTACTCGAGAAATAATACTTTGATATTGACAAATTATTTGACTAGCAATCATGATTGAATCAATTCCTAAATGATATAACCCAGCATGAGCACTTTTGCCAGTTATTGTCACATCAAGTTCACCATTTTGAGCCATCAATGGTCCCGGTCGACAAGCAATCTTTCCTGCTTCGATTGTCGGCATTAAATGTAAACCAAATATTGCTCTTACATTATACTGCTTTAAAATCCCAGCTTCAACAATTAACTTTGCACCACCTGGTGATTCTTCTGCCGGCTGAAATATCAATAAGATATTATGCTTCCACTTTAAAGGCTGCTCTTTTAGTTTTTTAGCTAATCCAAGTAAAGCAGCCATATGACCATCATGACCACATGCGTGCATATAACCATTATGACATGATGTAAAACTACAATTAGTTTGTTCGGATATTTTCAATGCATCCATATCACTACGAAAAGCCAAGGTTTTATCTTGATGATTATCAAGATAAACAAGAACCCCTGTATCTAAGATTGAAATTGGTTCATATCCCATCTTAGTTAATTCATCTTTAAGATATTTTGAAGTCTTAAATTCTTGTAAACCTAGCTCAGGGATTTGATGTAATTCCTGACGCCATCTTTTAATTTCATTTAAAGCGTCCATAACTGATCTCCTAAATTTTTCTTAAATCATCCATTAACTGAGTTTTACCTTCAGTTGTTTCATCTTTTTGTTCTTTAATAATTCGAGCTGGATTTCCAACTACCACAGCCCCTGCCGGAACATCACTTGTAACAATCGAACCAGCACCAACAACTGCACCTTTACCAATGTGTACTCCTTCAATAACTACAGCATTAGCTCCAATCAATACATCATCTTCTAATATTACCGGTGAAGCACTAGGTGGTTCAATAACTCCAGCTAAAACTGCTCCAGCACCAACATGACAACGTTTCCCAACTTCTACACGACCACCTAAAACAGCTCCCATATCGATCATAGTTCCTTCACCAATCTTGACTCCAATATTTATAACTGCACCCATCATAATTACAGCATTATCGCCAATCGTTACATGTTCGCGAATAAAACATCCAGGTTCAATACGAGCATTAATATTAGTCATATCTAACATTGGAATTGCACTATTACGACGATCTTGTTCTAAATAAGAATCAACAATAACCTCTTTATTTACCTCCATATAAGCTTTAATAGCCTCTAAATCACCAATACATACTTTACTATCTTCTCCACCAAACATTTTAAATTCAGTTGCTTCTGGTAAGTTTTTCCCTTTTAAATAAACTTTTACCGGTGTTTGTTTTTTAGCATCACCAATATATTTAATTATCTCTTCTGCACTATTTAACATATCTATCTCCTTTTCTATATCTCTATTGTTCCATTAAAAACATTTGTTGCAGGTCCAGACATCATGATCGTTTCATCTACATATTCAATTTCCAAACAACCACCTAATAATTCCACTGTTACCTTACTATCCGTATAATGATTTAAATAGCATGCATACATAACTGCACAAGCACCAGTACCACAAGCCATAGTTTCACCCGAACCGCGTTCCCAAACACGCATCTTAACATAACTTTTGTTAATGATTTGAACAAATTCAGTATTAACAGATGCAGGAAACAATTGATGGTGCTCAAATTTAGGACCTATTGTTTTTAAATCCAAAGTATCTAAATCAGAAACAAAAGTCACAGTATGAGGATTCCCCATTGAAATAGTAGTTAAACGATATTCTCGCCCACCAATTTCTACCGGTTCATCAATCATTTTCTCTTTAGCATATGTACAAGGAATATCTTGACAAGTTAGGACGGGTTTGCCCATATTAACCTTTGCTCCAATACACTCATCGCCATCAAATAATAATTCTACTGTTCGTAATCCTGATTTAGTTTCAATTTTCAATACATGTTTATCACTCAATTTATGATCATAGATAAATTTAGCAAAACAGCGGATTCCATTTCCACACATCATTGCTTCACTTCCATCTAGATTAAACATTCGCATTTTAAAATCATACTGATCCGATGGTAAAATCACGATCATTCCATCACTTCCAATACCGAAATGACGATCACTTATTTTCATGATAAATTCTTTATCCATGGGAATCTCCTGATTTATTCCATCAAAGTAAATATAATCATTACCAATGCCTTCCATTTTTGTAAAATGCAGCTGCATAATTCCCCTCCTTTTCATGTATTTACAAGATTTTATCAAATTGACTAATATTTTTCAATTCCAAGATTATATTTATTTAAAAAAGAACCTTTGCACATTTTAAAGGTTCTCTTCAGCCAATATTTCCATTACTTTCAAATACGCTCCATCAGCTTCAACCGGCTGACAAATTGTCCCATATTGATATAGTTCAGGAGCCGCATTTTCCATCACATAAGAATGCCCCACCATATTAAAAATTTCCACATCATTAAATCCATCACCAAAAAAATATGTGTTTTCTGTTTCAATTTCTAAGCGTGTTAAAATTGCCTTTAGCCCACTTGCTTTAGAATGGTACTTATTTCTAATTTCAATCAGATCATAATCATCCTCAAAAGCTAAATTAAAACAGCCAAATTGTTCAATAATCTCATTTTGTTTTTTCTTTTGACAATGAATATATAATTTAAATACCTGATCATCATATTTTTCATAATTAATTTTGTTCATATCAAAGTTAGCTTTTTTTAGAAATGGTGCAATTACCCCATCTTTTTGTAAATAAGCCCCATCTTTAAACAATAAACCATACTCTAAAGTTAATGATCGTGCTAATGAAATAGTTCGTTCAACATCACCATGATCTAAAGGCTCTTTAATAATCTCTTCACCATTTAAAATAACATGCGCTCCATCACTTAAAAGATATCCATCAAATTCAAATCCTCGAAGAGGTACTGTGATCAAAGGTAACAATCGTCCTGAAGCAATCATTACTAAAAAACCATGTTCGCGTAATTTTTGAAAAGCTTCAAACATTTGTTTAGTTGGCTTATCGATTCCCTGGCGCCAGTCAATTAATGTTCCATCCATGTCAAATAAAATTAATTTTTTCTTTTTCATTTTATCACCAGCGTCATTATAACAGTTATCTTCTCAATAAGGAATTAACATTTGTCATATTATTTCATGTTAAATATTAATAAATCAAACATATATTATAATGGTGATAGTATGAGATACATGTTTAAACGAGTTAATCGCGTATTAACTATTATTCTTTCAACTCTTATTTTCATGATAATTTGTTATTGGTGGTAATAGTGCATATTTAATGCTAGTAAAAATAGAAACCGTTATAATGATATTGAGGTGATAACCATGGAAGACATTAATAACGTTGCAGTTGAAGTTAAAAACGGTGAAATGGACGAAGAAGAAATAATTGCTTATATCAAATACTTAGAAAAAAAGTTTCCTGATGAAACACTTAAATCATTATCAATTAAAATTGACGGTGATGAGGTTGATTTAGATTATACTTTTTATCCTTTGGGTTTTGAAAGAATCCGTCGAATCACTGGATATTTAGTAGGTACTTTAGATCGGTTCAATGATGCTAAAGCTGCTGAAGAAAAAGATCGGGTCAAACATGCATAAAAAAGCAGCTCAAATCGAGCTGCTTTTTTAATCTAATTCTAAGCCACCAGTGTATAACTGATAATAAGTTCCTTTTTCTTTAATCAATTTATCATGGTCACCACGTTCAATGATCCTTCCTTGATCAAGTACCATGATGGCATCAGAATTTTTAATTGTTGATAAACGATGAGCAATAACAAAAACCGTTCGTCCTTCCATCAGTTTATCCATTCCACTTTGAACAATACTTTCTGTTCTCGTATCAATACTTGATGTTGCTTCATCTAAGATCAATACCGGTGGATTAGCAACCGCAGCCCGAGCAATAGCTAGCAGCTGACATTGTCCTTGTGATAAACTTGAACCATCGCCACTCAAAATAGTTTGATACCCATGTTCTAAATGCATAATAAATTCATGAGCATTGGCTAGTTTTGCAGCTTCTATACACTCCTCATCAGTAGCATCAAGTTTACCATAACGAATATTATCCATTACTGTACCAGTAAATAAATGTGTATCTTGCAAAACGATTCCTAACGATCTTCTCAAATCTGCCTTTTTAATTAATTTAATATCAATTCCATCATAAGTTATTGAACCTTTTTGAATATCATAAAAACGGTTGATCAAATTCGTAATAGTTGTTTTACCAGCTCCTGTAGCTCCAACAAAAGCAAGCTTTTCACCAGGTTTAGCAAATAAATTCATATCATACAAAATTGTTTTATTTTCATTATATCCAAATGTAACATCATGAAAACGAACATCACCAGCTAAACGGACATATTCGATTGAACCGTCTGGTCGCTTATGCTCCCAAGCCCAAAGTCCAGTACGTTCTTTAACTGGAGATAATGTACCATCAGCATTTTCTTTAGCATTAACTAAAGAAACATGACCAAGATCATCTTCAACCTCTTCATCCATTAATGCAAAGATTCTTTCTGCACCTGCCAATGCCATCAACACCATATTTATTTGTTGAGAAATTTGTCCAATTGGCTGATTAAAAGAGCGGTTTAATTGTAGAAAGGCAGCTAATGTCCCTACCGTTAAATCCATATAGCCATTAATCGCAAGAACACCACCTACAACCGCAACTAACACATAACTTACGTATCCTAAGTTTCCAATTAACGGCATTAAAATATTAGCATATTTATTTGCTTGATATGCACTTTCAAATAATTCTTCATTGACTTTATCAAAATCAAATTTAGCTTCTTCTTCATGAGTGAAGACTTTAACAACTTTTTGTCCTTCCATCATTTCTTCAATAAAACCATTAACTTTACCTAAATTAGTTTGTTGAGCAAAGAAATACCGCCCACTACGATTAGTTACATGTTTAGAAACTAATAACATTACACAAACCATCAAAACACTAATTATCGTCATTGGAATAGACATTACAATCATTGAAACAAGAACACAAACGATCGTTGTTGCTGAAACAATAACCTGAGGTACACTTTGCGAAATCATCTGTCTTAAAGTATCAGTATCATTAGTATAGATTGACATGATATCCCCATGGTTATGAGTATCAAAATAACGAATCGGTAATTTTTCCATATGTTCAAACATCGTATCACGAATTTCTTTTAACGATCCCTGAGTCACTTTAATTAAGAGCTTATTATAACTAAAAGTAGCAATTACTCCTACTGCATAAATTGCAATCATTTTCAAAATCGCATTCGTCAACGGTCCAAAATCAGGATTTGCCATATTAATATATGGTGTAATATAATCATCGATTAAGCTTTTGATAAAGATTGTTCCCATAACACTAGCAATACTACTAACAATGATTAATAACAATATTGCAAAGCAGGTCTTTTTATGTCTTTTAACAACAAATTTAAACAATCTTTTCATTGTTTTTCCCCGACTATTACTCACTTAAAGTTCCTCCCTTCTTTTGTGTTTCATAAATCTCTTTATAAATTGCACTAGACTCCAATAGTTCATCATTAGTACCCATTGCACTGATCTGACCATCATCTAAAACAATGATTAAATCAGCATCTTCAACTGAACTAATTCTTTGAGCAATAATTAATTTTGTTGTTCCAGGGATAACTTTTTTAAACGCACTACGAATCAATGCATCTGTTTTAGTATCAACTGCACTAGTTGAATCATCTAAAATTAAAATTTTGGGTTTCTTTAGCAATGCACGAGCAATACACAATCTTTGCTTTTGCCCCCCAGAAACATTAGTTCCGCCTTGTTCTATATAGGTATCATATTTATCTGGGAAACGTTGAATAAACTCATCTGCCTGAGCTAATTTACAAGCCTCCACAATTTCTTCATCACTAGCTTCTTTATTACCCCAGCGCAAGTTTTCTTTAATTGTTCCAGAAAACAAAACATTTTTTTGTAATACCATTGCAACTTCATTTCGCAATGTTTCCAAATCGTATTTTCTAACATCTTTACCGCCAACTAAAACTTCTCCTTTAGTTACATCATATAACCGTGGAATAAGCTGAACAAAAGTTGATTTAGCACTACCGGTTCCACCAATAATCCCGATTGTTTGTCCAGATTTAATATGAACATTGATATCACGTAAATTAATTTCTTCTTGATCATCAAAATATGAGAAATTAACATTATTAAAATCAATTGAACCATCTTTAATTTCATAATCAGGCTCAGCAGGATTATGCAGCGTTGATTTTTCATTGATTACTTCACTAATACGTTGGGCTGAAGCAATTGACATAACTACCATGACAAATACCATTGAAAACATCATTAAACTCATTAAAATCATCATTACATAGGTAAATAAACTAGTTAATTCTCCAGTAGTAAGATTTCCCCCGACAATTAAGTGTGCTCCAAACCAAGAAATTCCAATAATACATCCATATACAGTTAACTGCATTAGCGTCATATTAAAAACTAAATAGTTTTCTGCCTTTACAAATAGTTTATAAATCAAAGTTGATGTCTTTTTAAATTTCTCGTCTTCATGTTCTTCACGAACATAAGCTTTAACAACCCGAATTCCATTAACATTTTCTTGAACTGAAGCGTTTAAATCATCATATGTGTTGAATACTCTTTTAAAATACGGATGAGCTCTAGTCATAAAGAAAACTAAAAGAACTCCTAAAAAGATAATTGCCACTAAAAAAACCATAGCAATCTGAGCATTGATCGTAAAAGCCATGATCATGGCACTAACCATCATCAATGGGGCACGGATACAAGCTCTTATTAACATTTGAAAAGCATTTTGGACATTAGTAACATCCGTCATCATTCTTGTAACCAATCCAGCAGTTGAATATTTATCAATATTAGCAAAAGAAAAATCTTGAATATTGTAATACATTGCCTTTCTTAGATTTTTAGCAAAACCTGTTGAGGCCTTAGCGGCATATTTACCAGCCAAACCTCCTGCCGCTAAAGAAATAAAGGAAGCGAGCAATGTAATGATTCCTAATTTAACAACCATATTCATATCTCTAACTTCCATTCCCTTATCAATGATCATCGCCATTAAAAGTGGAATTACAACTTCCAAAATAACTTCAACCACAACAAGTACAGGTGTTAAGATCGTATCTTTTTTATACTCTTTTATTTGGGCTAAAAGTGTTTTTAACATTTATATACCTCCCTAAAAATTAAATAGCGTGCTATGAATAACAGTAAAATAAATATTAAGAATTACTTCTTAATATCTTAATCAAATAACTTTGTAAATTGTCTATTTCTTCTTTTGATAATGATTCAACTAATTTTTCATCAGACTGTTGGAAAACAATCCGTAGCTGTTTATCCAGTTCTAAGGCCTTTTCAGTTACTTCAATATTTTTAGCACGAGCATCATGACGACACGGTACCCGGGTAATTAATCCCTTTACTTCTAAACGATTCAAAATTCCAGTAACTGTAGGATTAGAAATATCTAATTCTTTTTCAATATCTTTTTGATTCACACTAATTCCTTTGTCGTGAGATTTAAACAAATAAATTAATGTAAATGTCTGTGAAGCAGTTAATCCAAATTTACTAAATTGTTTATTTAAATGCTGTTCATGTAAATAAAAAACTTGTTTGATTAAAAATCCAATTTTTTTATTTGGCATTTTACCACCTCCAAAATAAATAGCACGCTATATATTATATGCAAATATTAGCAAATGTCAACTATCTTTCAATAATTATTTATCATCTTTATAAGAGCTGATAAACGATAAAAAGCTAAGAATCATCTTAGCTTTCTTCATCCTCTTTTCCCCATTGTTCAATCCATAATTTAGATGAACGAGACATTTCTTCAATAAATGGATCAGTCCATTTGCGATTATAAATATCATCGACAAAACTTCGTCCCCCACTGCTGCGATTAGCTAAAACTGCTCGATCATCAAACATTTTTACTAACTTTTCATCATCAAATTTTTCATAACGATCAACACTAACAACATATTTAGAATCAAAACGAGCAGGCTTAGTTCGATGTTGCTGCTGTTCTGTCGGATAACCCATTACAAGCATCCCCACTGGAGCTGTATATTGAGGTAAATTTAATAATTCACGATGTACTTCATACTGCTCAATGATATCACCGATAAAACAACTTCCTATTCCTAAACTTTCAGCTGCAACAACGGCATTTTGAGCTGCAATCAAAGTATCACTAAATGCTAATAAAAAATCACCATATGATGGCGAACGCATCTGTTCTTCACCATGATAATATTTAAATGCATCATACCATTTTTGATAATCAGCAACAAAGATTAAAACTAGGGGTGCTTTTGCAATAAACGGCTGATTATCACACGTCTTCGCTAATTTTTCTTTAATAGCCTGATCTTGTATATCAATAATCGAATATAATGTCATATTCCCTGCAGTCGGAGCCTGAATGGCTGCATTAAAAATTAATTGTTTTTCTTTAGCCTCAATTGGTTTATCTTGATATACACGAACCGATTTACGCTCAAATAACTGCTTAATTGTATTATTCATAATTTTCCTCCTGAAATCCCTATTGTCTATATTATACACAAAAGAAAAGTAGATACCTAGTATCTACTTGTTATTTTCTTTATATTCTAAATATTCATCATATGTTGATAAACGATCTAAAATACCATTTTCATTAAATTCAATAATTCGATCAGCAATTGTTTGAACAAACTGATGGTCATGGCTGGTAAATAAAATATTCTCCTTAAAATTAATAAGTCCTTGGTTTAGGGCTTGAATTGATTCCAAATCAAGGTGATTAGTTGGTTCATCTAAAACTAAAACATTAGCTTCGGCCATCATCATCTTAGCCAGCATACAACGAACCTTTTCGCCTCCTGATAATACCGAAGCTTTTTTTAGCGCTTCTTCACCAGAAAACAACATTCTTCCTAGCCAGCCCCGAAGATCTTGCTCATATTCATCTTTAACCGAGAATTGACGCAACCAGTCTACTAAAGTTAAATCACAGTTATTAAAAAACTCGGAATTATCTTTAGGAAAATATGATTGTGACGTCGTTACTCCCCATTGGAAAGTTCCTTCATCCGGTTCAATTTCACCCATAATGATTTTAAAGAATGTCTCTGTTGCTTTAACATCGCCGACGAAAGCTACTTTTTCTTTAGGATTAATTGAGAAACTAACATTATTTAATAATTTAATACCATCAACTGTTTTTGATAATCCTTCTACTTTTAAAACAATATTTCCAACTTCTCGACCTGGTTTAAAAGCGATAAACGGATAACGACGAAGAGAAGGCTTAATATCAACCATTTCTAAGTTATCTAATAATTTTTTTCTTGAAGTTGCCTGCTTAGCTTTAGAAGCATTAGCACTGAACCGCGCAATGAATTCTTCCAATTCTTTTTTCTTAGCTTCTGCCTTTTTATTTACTTCTTTAGCTTGTTGTAATTGTAATTGGCTATATTCATACCAAAAATCGTAATTACCAACATATAATTGAATTCGCGAGTAATCAATATCAGCAATATGTGTACAAACTTTGTTTAAGAAATAACGGTCATGGCTGACAACAATAACAGTATTTTTAAAATTCAATAAGAAGTTTTCTAACCAGCGAATACTGTCTAGATCAAGGTGGTTAGTTGGTTCATCTAATAATAAAACATCAGGATTCCCAAATAATGCCTGAGCAAGCAAAACTTTTACTTTCTGGTTTCCATCTAATTCTTTCATTTTTAAATTATGTAACTCTTCACCAATCCCTAAACCATTAAGCATGATTTCTGCATCTACTTCGGCATTCCATCCATCCATTTCTGCGAATTCACCTTCAAGTTCAGCTAACTTGATTCCGTCTTCATCATTGAAATCAGGTTTAGAATATAATACTTCTTTTTCTTGCATAATTTCATAAAGACGTTTATTACCCATGATAACAGTTTCTACAACACCATTTTCATCATAAGCAAAATGATCTTGCTTCAAGACCGATAAACGTTTATGTGGTTCTAAAATTACTTCACCTTTATTAGGCTCAATTTCTCCAGCTAAAATTTTTAAAAAAGTACTCTTACCAGCTCCATTAGCACCGATGATTCCATAACAATTACCATCAGTGAATTTAACACTTACATTTTCAAACAAGGCACGATCACCATATTGTAAAGATACATTTTGTGTAGATATCATTAATTAAACTCCTTTTTACTAAGTCACATTATTATGTCATAAAGCAATGATTAAATCAATATAATTTATCATAAGATTGTTCAAATCAAGCTAATTATAACAATCTTAGTATCTATCTTCATCATTATTTATTTTCCATAACAAAAAATAATTTAAATCTCCCATCTAAAATCAATATCAATATTTTAATGATGTAAAAAAAGCCGAGCTAATAAAATCCTTTGCCCAACTGAATTTATTACAACGAAAATCGAACAAATAATAGGATAGAAGAATAAATTCAGTGATCTATTGTCCCTCCCATTGAACCGTATGTACGGGTCTCGTATACGGCTCTACATTTATATCGCTATCACAAACTCTTAAGATAGTAATCGAGGGGATTGACTAAACCTAGTTTGTCTCTTTTCTTTATACCTAAAACTTTTGATGATATTGTAAAATTTACGACATTCATCGCACTTCTTCTATACCATCCTAATCTTGTATTCACACATTTATATATTTCTTCTTCACTAAACCCGCATCGACATGCCTTGTTTAGCTTCATTAAATTTCTATTCGTAACCTCGAAGATTTTGTTACACTACTTCTTTCACCCATAACATCGCTGTTAATGACTTGCAGTTCACTATACTTGGCGGTAAATACCCGTGGTTGGGCTTTCACCAACTAGATGTATGCCATGCGCGGCACACTTAAAAAAACAATACAATGAAGTATCTCATTGTATTGTTTTAATTTACTTTTTATTGCATTTACCATTTCTAAATGCTGGATTATAGGCATAGTAATTATCACTGTTTAAATGCCCTTTAACGATCTCCAACGCTTCAGCAAATCTTTGATAATGAATAATTTCACGTTCTCTTAAGAAACGAATCGGTTTTTTTATTTCCTCATCATCAACAAGAGCTAAAATGTTATCATAAGTTGTACGTGCTTTTTGCTCTGCTGCTATCTCATAAGAACAACATTTATTAAATAATTAAAAATTCCAATGAATTTCAATTGGTAATTCCTTAGTTTCAGTATTTCTTTTACCTATATCAATATAATCGATTAATTTTTCTACTGTAAAACGATCTAAATGCTCTAAATTAGTATATTGCTCAATTAATTTTTTACGATTATCTTGCGTCATCATTTTCTTTTTTAGAGTATCAAGTTGTTTTTGCTTATCTTCAACTAACTTTTCTAATCTTCTTTTTTGAACAGAGAAGTCATTACTTAAATCAAGATAATCTTGTTGTGATAAAATACCCTTAACCTTATCTAAATATAATTCACGAATCCCTTTAGTATATTCCATAATTTTTCTTTGATAAGTTGCGATTTCTTCTTTTAAATAGTCTTGTTTTTCTTTGAAATCGTTATTAAATACCACATTCTTTTCAAGTTCACTATTATCAAGATATTCTTTTGATAGTCTATTTAATTCCTCAATAACTACCTGTTCCAATTTATCTACCGAAACAAATGAACCAATACAAGCATCTTTTGATTTAAAACGACTACTGCAACGCAAATAATGCTTACCTCGATTCTTAGATGAACGCATTATATAACCACAGTACATACAACGAGTTTTTCTTGCAAATAACCCAATTTGTCCAATTGTAAACGGTTTGGCCTTTTGCACAATCAACAGCTGTACTCTATCCCATAACTCTCTATCAATTATTGCTTCATGAGTTCCTTCAACAATATACCACTGACTTTTAGGACGAGGCTTATTTTGTTTGGTTTTATAAGATACACTTCCATATTTCCCTTGAACCATATTCCCAATATAAATTTCATTTATTAGCATATCAGCTATCGCATAATAACTCCAAAGTGTGCTATTTCTTGTTTTAGGTGCTTTAAAACGTAAACCATGTAGACGTTTATATTCGGTTGGATTAGGTATTCCACGTTCATTTAAAATTCGTGCAATTGCTGTTTTGCCATAACCATTAGAAAAAAGTGTAAATACTTCCCTAACGACTTTAGCTGCTTCTTCATCAATGATTAAATGTCCTTTCATATCAGGATCTTTTTTATAACCATATAAAGCAAATGCACCAATATGAAATCCATTTTTTCTACGATCTATTAGTACACTTTTAATATTTTCTGACATATCTTCCAAATACCATTCATTTACTAAACCATTTATCTGTCTTGATTTTTTATTTCCCTTATTGGCAGTATCAGCATTATCAACAACGCTTACAAATCGAATCCCCCAAATAGGGAAAAGACCATGAATGTATTTCTCGACTAATTCTAATTCTCTAGTAAATCGTGATTGTGTTTTACAAAGAATAATATTAAACTTTTGTGCCTTGGCATCACGTAATAGATTATTAAATTCAGGGCGGCGACGATCAGAACCTGTATAATCGTCATCACTATAGACTTTAAAAATTTCCCATCCTTGTTCTAGTGCATATTTATTAAGCATGGATTTTTGATTTTGAATACTATTACTATCATCATCTTCCGACTCCTTGTTTCTATCTTCTTCCGATAGACGACAGTATATCGCCACTTTTAATTTATTCATTTTGTTATTCTCTCCTTAAAAGAAGAAAAACAATTATACTGCTATATTATAATAACATAGCAGTATAACAGCTTTCTAATGTGCGATTAGTTTAGTACTTATTCTTTTCAATTTGGTTTATTAGCTCAATCCATTTCCAAGTATAGATTTTCCTAATAATTTCTTTATCGTTATTCTTAAATATATTTTTGCAAACTATTTTAGTACTGGATGCCATTAAATTGATCACCTCATAATATAATATTGATGAAGAGCAAAAATAATACTGATAAAATTTAAACTCATATAATCTTATTTTTAAGTCATATATAATAATTGTTTATACCTAAACTGATAACTATTTTTTGATCAATATTAATCATATCATTTGGTGTAAGTGTTCCTAGATATTTTAATATACGCGATTTATCAATAACTCTTATTTGTTCTAATAAAGCAATTGAATCATGAGTTAGACCTGAGCTTGATGGAATCATATAATGAGTTGGTAGTATATGTTTTGTATATATTCTACTTGTTATTGCTGCAATAATTGTTGTCGGACTATGTCGATTACCAATATCATTTTGTAAAATCAAGACTGGGCGTGTTCCTCCCTGCTCAGAGCCAATCGTTGGTTCAAGATCAGCAAGATATATTTGTCCACGACTAATATTTTCATTCATCACTCTTCCCCCCTTTCACATCCTAAATAGGTATGTAAAAGCAAGACAAATAATTTTTCTGTCTTGCTTTAATTAAATTAGTTTATTTTTCTATTTTTCTTTTACCCGAAAAACATAAGGATATCATTGAACGAAACTTTTGCCTGTTTCCACGGGAATTTCACCCTTGTGTGGTTCTCACACAACTGCCATCAATGCCTGCGACGAATATAACGCTCGGACTAAGAATTGACAGGAGTATCATTATACCTGCTAAACATCATTGCCAAATAACTGCATAATTATTTTTACAACTAAATATTTATCGCTCCAATATATTTATTGAGAAGGTATTTTTATATTATCTTTGCGTATTTGCTGAAAGGCTCGCTTAACAGGAACGTATTCAATGACTGTTATTTTGTTTTCAAAGAGCTATTTTAAGGTGGCTTTTTCACCCCTTCACTATATAGGCAGTTTGAAAATCTATTTTTCCTCGCAGTCAATTAATTTTTTTAAATTTTTTTTTAATCTATATATTCTACTATAGATAGCTTTACAACTTATATTTAAAATTGTTGCGATTTCATTAGTCGAATAACCTTTTACTTTTAAAAGAATGATTGTTAAAGTAAGCTTATCACTGCTTGTTAGATAATCAAAAATTGCTTCATTTTCAATTTCATCAAGCAAATCACTAATATTACTAATTTCTTTTTTATCAAAGTGTGGTATTGTAATAAAAAACTTATCAGTAAAAATATTTTGTCTACTTCTAATACGTCGCTCTGCTTTAAAAGCATTCCAATCATATATTCTTAATTGTTGAATAACCTCTTCATCAACTTCTAATTCCCTTAATATCTTTTCTTCATTATCTTTCCATTTGTTCCATTTTTTTGCTTCATTAGCATAATTAAACCCCATTATCTAGTCTCCTTTCTTTTTTGAAAGGAAACTAGGAGGTCCTCTAATCAACGGTAAATAGATTAAAATTACTTTAGAAATAACTTTTCAAGTTCTTGATATGTGAGAATACATACATCATTCATCTCACATATCATTTTAAATTCCGCAAATAAGTCATCATAAATAAGTATTCTAGTTTTGTCATATACTAATAACACATCAAAATCATGCCTACATGCATGATTTTTAATATTAGTAAGTTCATTAGAGTTAGCATCAATTCCTTTACTGGTTTCATGACTAATTCCAGTAATTTCCATGTTGATATCTTTAGCAATTTTACTTAATAATTCTTTTTGATAAATCAATAACTCTCTTTCTTTAACATTAGATACGCGAGTATGTATCCATACTTTTAAATTTTCCATTTTAATTTCCTCCTTTTGAAGGGAGAACACCAAAAAACAGGTGATGGATTAATATCCCTTCACCTGTTTGCTCACTTTTTACTTATTTGTGTAGTCTAAAAATAAATTTTTTAATTTATTTTGCAAATTCTTTTTAGCAGCATCCACAGAAAATTTCACCGCTCTTTTTGTACAACCTTCGATTTGTGCAATTTCTTCATATGTCTTTTCCTCTATATAATACATAATCAATCTTCTTGCTTGTATTTCTTTTAATTCACTAACTGCCTTATTTATTTCATCTTTGATGTATTTTTTATATACTATTGTTTCAATATTAATAGAATTATAAATCCCTTTCTTATATAATCTTGTATCAGTTTGTCCAGATTGTTCAATATAACGATCTGAAATATTCTTATCTCTTATCAATTGAGACTTAAAACTTCTAAATTCATAATAATCAGCTCTGGATAATTCAATATGACATAGAAGTTGATCATATTGATATTTAATAAAATATCTCCTTTTGCCATTGATTATTTTTATTTTATGAATCCCAAAAATTTGTAAAAACATTTTCTTAGTGATCTCAATCTTATTTAATTTATTATTCACACCATAAAACAACACATAATATTTAAAACGACTATCAACCTTTTCCATATATGGTGTATACTCATCAACTATTATCTTCATTTTTCCTCCTATTCAACTTTTAATTAGTTGAATAAGAGGGGGTGCTCTAATTAAAAACATAAAAAAAAGAAGTAAACGATTCACGTCTACTTCTAAAACTTAATATAAAAATTATCATAAATATATAATATCTACCTACTCCTCCTCAAAAATGAAATTATATATTAAATCCATTAACATCTTTATTTAAAAAACATTGGTAAATTCAACTACTATTTAAAAATAGTAGTTGAATATTCACATCATGTGTTAAAGATATTTATTTTGAAACGACAAAATACTATCTAATGATTAGGAATAGGATAATGGATAGAAATTTTGTTATTAATTTCATTTTTTATTTACATCTAATATGTTTTTTTTGTAATCTATTCTTATCGAATGATCTTTTTCTTCATAATAAGAATAATAAAAGTTATTTTGTTCTACTATAAAAGAATACACCTTATAATTTACTAACTCCACCTTATTATTGTTTACGATATCATAACAGTATGGCAATAAAGAACTTTCTTCAACGTAATAACACTGTTCATTATTAACATAAAAATATAGTATATTTACATCTATAATTTTTTTATGATTCTTTTTATTATATTCGTAAACATATCCACTTTTTAATTCTCTATAATATACTTTTCCATTATCAATGCAAAATGATGTTACTAACTCATCAAATAAAATTTCATCTTTTTTACTTGAAAGATGATATTTATGCAATTGGTAATAACTGTCTAAATAATATATATTATCATATTGTATTGAATATACTGTTGGTATAATACTATTTTTTATTAATATCTGTTTTTTATTAGTTTGCAGATCAATAAACTCTATCTTATTTTTATAAAAAAGCAATATAGTGTTTCCGTCACAAAAAATAGAATCAGGAATTTCAATCTTAATATCTTCTAGAGAAGTTGTATATCGCATAATATCTCTAAAAATATTATCAATATTTACTGCATTCACTTTAAAAAGTTCTACACTTTCAAAAGTATCTAAGTTTAATTTTCTTATCTCGTAACTATTATTACTTAATGAGAGGTAATAATAGGAATTTTTGTAATAATTGCCATTAACAATCGTTCCATTTACAAAAGGATCACGTTCTATCAAGAACTCTTCATTGTTTTTAGTATTTATAAACTTTTCATTTTCTATATCAAAAATATAATTATCCCCCTTTTCAAAATGCGAAAACGGCAATGAATTATATCTTACATCTTTTAAAAGCTCTTTATGAGTACATCCGCTAATAAATATACTAAAACAAATACAAATTATTAGTATTTTATTTACTTTTAAATTGGATTTTCTTCTCCTTGTTTCTAAAAAAATGTTAATAAAAACAAATAAAAAGAATGTACAGATTATATAAAGATATTCTTTATTATTAAAAGCCTTAAATATAACATTATTATCACTTAGAATTGTACCTTTAAAATAATTGATCGGTTCATTTAATCCTATTAGTGGATTAAATGACAATATACGTGATGAGAAAATCATATATGGCAAAATAATCAATATAAAATTAAAAACAAAATTGTACAAACTGTTTTTAATATATCTACAAAGGTGTACTAAAAAGTGGGTAGTAAGAAATATCCATATTATTTTTAATACTATAACTACTATATAAAGTTGTAAAAAACTTAAATTCCACTTTGTATTGCCAATAATGCTAGAAGTTGAAATATTTGTTGATAAATTACTTATACCATATATTAATAAAATATATATATATCGAAAAGTTTCCACACCTATAAAAGCGAGTGTTGCAAGTAACACAGCAATGATAAATCTAACAAGCCAAATATTTCTATTACCACTTTTTGTTGTACTAATCACAACATCCATTCCAGATTCTATATCACGTAAATAAATTGTTATTACTAGTATAATCATGAATAAGTACAGTACAAAATCAAACTGTCCAGTAACTAAAACCGTCAGTCCATTAACATCAATAAATTCAACATTACCTATTTTCTTTACGTATTCATATTGTTTTTTTACATTATTAAATAATTCAACTTGATTTTCGATATCAGCCTTAGATTTTAAAGTTGATTTGAATTTTTCTAATGATATTTTATCTTCTTTATAATCTTTAATAGCATTTTGATTATTTATCTCATTGCTTTTTATTTCTAAATCTTTTTTAGTAATAAAATCATCTTTTTCAATAGTCAATGGACCCTCTAGAAATTTGTATGTATCTAAATAATCTTCATGTTGCTCATAAATTTGCTGATTTGGCACTTTCATAGTAACACATTGAAAAACCGTTCCAAATAGAATAAATATGATTAGTGTTGCAAGTATTCTCTCTTTAATTAATATTCTATTTAATTCTACTATAAATATTTGCTTCATAACTTTACTCTTCTTTCAAAGAACTTTAAAATAATTAGACAAAATATTGAAACCATTATAATAATGAAAATAATTTGTATTATTGGTATATTAACAATAACATTTAAAAATGTAATTAATTTGCCTGTTTGAAAAATTATTTTTGATTGAAGCAAAGCAATAGGAAAATAAAAATAGTATTCTAGATTTAATAAACAAAAAATTAATAGCACTGATATTCCTACTAAAATAAAACTCTTTTTTACAAACTTTGATAAAATAATTATAATAAGAGCAAAAAAATAAATAATCAAAATCTTATAAATGGTATCGATCAAAAGATACCCTATAATAGTAACATTACTGTATGTGAAATTAAAATATGGCAAGCTATATAATGGATTTAGAAACCCTTCTACATAATTAAATTGTTTAAATATCATATAGTCTATTAGTCTAAAAAATATCACTGAAAAAAATATTATAAAAAAAACTGATAATAATTTTCCTTTTGTATATTGCTTATAATATTTTTTTGTTGTTCCAATTAACAACACCATTTCATTTTTTCTATCAATCGTATATAACTGTATAACACAAGTTATAACTAATAAAATAATTAATATAGTCGAAAAATTATAATCAAGGTATGCTTCCATTCCTCTAGTATTATAATATTTCGATATCACACGATTGCTCATTCGATCTTTTAGTTCTTCGTATACTGCTTTGCTTGATTTCTGCTTTGCATTTGAAATATTTTCTTCTATAATATTTAATTTTTCTGATATTGATTTGTTATATAATACAGCAGCATACATCTCATTATATATATCTTGAAAGACACTCATATCTCCATAAACATAACCTGTGTAGGTATTATCATCAACTTCCTTACTGTCATATTTATTTTCATTAACAAGATTGGTCATCTTTTCTAATTTTTTTGTAATAAAAGATATTTTATCATTAGTTATAGTTCCTTTTACATGATTATAAATACTAGAATATCCTCGTTCATAGATTTCATCACTTGTTTGATTATAATTTACTGCAATATTTATTGCATTAGCAAATAATAAAATCAATAACAGTACTAAAGTACTTTTAGTAAATATTTTTTTAATTTCAAATCGTATAGTCCTAAACATTTGATTCGTCATAATACAACATATATATATCTTCAAGTTTTGGTTTACAAAAAGTACCAATTTTTTTATTAGCCAATATTCTAACTATAATTTTATCATCATGTCTTTTTAAACTAATAACATTGTGTTTTTTGATATATTTATCCAATTCAATTTCCTCTACTGTAATTTCCTGAACTTTATTTTTTAGTTCATTTATAACCTTAGCAGGTGTATTTTGGTTAATTATTTCACCATCTTTCATAAAAATAATCCAATCTGCAATATATTCAATATCAGAAATTATGTGTGTTGAAAAAATTATAATACGATCCTTTGATAATCTAGATAAAATATTTCTGAACCTTATCCTTTCTTTAGGGTCTAATCCTGCAGTAGGCTCATCTAATATTAATAATTTAGGATTATTTATAAGAGCTTGTGCTATCCCAAGACGTTGTCTCATCCCACCTGAAAAAGTACTAATTTTATTATTTTTTACCCTCTCTAAATTGACTAACTCTAGTAATTCCTTAACTTTTTCTTTTGTGTCAACTGAATTAATTCCTTTTAATGAGCAGATATAACTCATAAATTCATTAGCTGTAAAATGTTTATAAAACTTTGGATATTGGGGTAAATATCCTACAAGATCATAAAACTCATCAGACGCAAATTTAATGTCATTATCACATATTATTTCACCAGCTGTCATTGGAAGAATCCCTAATAAAACATGTAAAAAAGTAGTTTTTCCAACTCCGTTAGGTCCAATTAATCCATATATACCATTATTCAACTCAAGATTAATATTTTTAAGAATAAAATCTCCTTTTTTAGTATATTTTTTATCTAGATTACTAACTCTAATTTTCATGTCCGATTTTTACTTCCTTTATACTTTGTGATAATTTACGTTCTATTTCATTATAAGTTTGATAATATAATATTAAACTATCTTTATCACTCCTATAAACACCTTTAAATCTTGCTGCTCCATCTTCTATTTGAATCTGTGAAATATCAATATCATAAAGTTTTTGATCAATTCCAAATTTTAAGATATAGGAATCTTTACTGTTATTTAAATCATAACCAACTTCAACAAAACAATTTTCACCACACATAAAAAATTCTAAATTTTCGTTACTCATATTTGTTGAAAAAATATTTTCTGTACTAGTATTTAAATCAACTATTACTGTATTATCTTTTTTTGAATTTTCTGATTGATAACCATCACGATAATGAACTAGCATTTTACCATTACACGAATCTACATCTATATTTTCTCTATATTTAAAATCACTACTATTATTTTCTAAATCAATTGTTCCATATATTGTCTTAGACTCACTATTTAGATCTAATGATAAAAAACTATCCCCTATAAAACCCAATTTTTTTCCATCAGATGAATAAAAAATTTCTTTAATTGAAAGAATTTGTTTAGGTAACGTTTGATTGATTGTTAAAATTATTTTTTCATTATTTAAATCTATACTATTTTCACATACATATAAAATCCGACTATTGTTTATATCTTTTTTTATATATGCTACTTTCGTTAATGTAGGATTTGATATTATCGTCAAACAGTTAAGTGTCCCCACATCTACTTTATTTAATAGGTTTAAATCATAATCATAACATTTTAAACCAGGAGTACCATCATCAATATAAAAATAATTTGGATAACTGACTAATTTAGTTGTACTAGTATATTTATCAATTGTAACTTCTTTATTTAAAGCGTATGTATTAATATCATAATCTCTTAAAAAAGCCAGTGTCTCTACATCCTCAGTATTAGCATAATAAGCAACTATCAATGAATCTTTGTTTGTTACCATTCCACCAATTGCATAGTTATCAACTAAAATCGATGAAATATCTTTTTTTTCTACTTCACCTGTTTCTTCTTTATTATTTACTTCCAAGTCTTTTTTATTTTGTTTTTTTTCTTGATTATGACATCCTGTAAATACAAGCAAACAAGCTAATAAAACTAATTTAGCTTTATCCTTCCACAAGAAACCTTTTTGATTGTGTAACATATGCATTGGAATCCTCCCCTTTTTTTATAAGAATAATAAAATAATTTTTTGTATCTTGATTTATTTTTAAATTAACCTTTGTAAAAAAATCTTTTTTTAATGTCACATAACCTAAACTAGCAGGTTCCATATTATTAAATTCAATAACTTCATATTCAGATTCTGGACCGCATAATTGTAGTAATATTTCTTTATTTGCAGTTAAAGTATCCATTTTTTCTATACCATCTTGAAAAATTTTAATTTCACTGTCATTATCTAAAATAGAAAAAATTTTATTATTTTCATTTAAAACATATGAGTCAATTTCATCATTGGTCATTTGTAACAAATCACTTTTTAAATAATTGTTAACTTTATTTCCACCATCTGTGTTAAAATGTATTTTTTTTACTGCTAACTGATTCATTGAATGTTGATTCGTATATTCTTTTAGGGAATTGATTTTTTTTTCTGGTTCTAAAATAGTAAAAATATTTAAATTATAAATATCGTTTGTTTTCCCTATATTTGGTAGAAAATTTAATTCAATTGATTTTGTCTCATCATTTTTAATATTTATTACATGTGACAGAGAAAGTGATTCTCCTATCTTATACTCCTGTAATATACCATTAACTGCAATATATAATCCCAGATTTAATTCTTTCCCTGTATTTTCTATTCTATAATTCAATTTGATCGGATTGCCATCATATTCTATTACATCATCTAATTCTTCCAAGCCATGCGAAAACTCATATAAGGTCTCAATATTTTTATTGAATTCATCAATATTAATTTTATTATTTTTTTTTGTTTGAACACAGCCCGTCAAAAATATTATAATTATAAATAATTTAATAACTTTCATATGTATCTTTCTCCTAGATATCATTTAATAGAAAGTCAAAGTTGATTAAAATAAACCAACTTTGACTTTAAATAATTAAGCTACAGTATTTACTAAATAGATTACTGTTGAAGTTGTATGAATAGTCTCGTGTGTTGAATAAAATGCATATTTTTTATCATAGTGTTTAGTAGTACTATGCTTTAGCGAGTATCCAGCACCATTTCCTGAATCTGTTCTCTCTCCAACCCAGATTGTTTCTCCAGTTGAATTTAATTTAAGAACTCCCTTAGTATATAATTTATTAACTAATCCAGTTGATTCTGTAGAAGCCTGAACCTCGGTATATCCCGCCCATTTATCAGCATAACTTTGAGCAACTAATTCACCTACATCATTTCTTTTTCTTTTGTTAATTGTACCCTGAGCATTTACTATATTAAATTGTGAAAAAATAGTAACAAAGCAAAGGGATAGTACAATTAAATTTTTCATTTTGTTCATTTTCATAATGATTTCCCTTTCGTATTTATTTGATATGCATATCTTAAATACAATTTACCAATTTATTCCAAATTTGTCGTTAATTCTTGCATCAAATAGACTTTTTTATACACCAAATTAATAAATAATAACAATTAAAATTATAAAGTTTATTACAAAATAATTGGTCCATCATAAAGAATATACAATTATATTGTATTAACATCATTATAATATAATATAATTGTATTTTCCAAGAAAAGAACAAAATAATTATATAATTATTTTGTTGGAGGTAATTTATGAATATTCTTGGCGAACGAATACAATTTATGAGAGATGAATTTTCACTAACTCAAGCTCAGCTTGCTGATAAACTTGGCATAACAAAAGGGATGCTAGCTTCATATGAGCAAGGCAGAGCTAGACCAAATGATTTGATGCTAACTAAGATTTGCAAATTTTTCAACGTCATCCCAGAATACTTTCTTAATCTCACTAATGAACCATTGCCACTTGAAAAAGATGATAATTATACGATTGTTATTCCTAAAAAATTACAGGATATAGATGGCATTAAAAATGAGATTAAATTATTTATTGAATATCTTGAATTTAAAAACAATAAACTTAAATAGCCGTCTAAAATATTTAATAGATCATTTTTTATATTTCATTGTCTTTGGCCTTTTTGGTTCATACATCCATATCCATGTATTTGGAGAATCCGCTAATCTAGCGGCAAAATAAGAAATATTAAATATTCCTCTTTTTAAAAATAATACAGCTGCCATGGCATTTTCCTCCTATTATTAATATATTGCTTATGAGTAGAGTTAAAAAAGAGAAAATTATAAAGCCTTCATAAAGTATACTTAAAATAAATATATATGTAGCTTCAAAAATAACGTATCCTTTCTTTTTTTCTACCGATGCCCAATACTCTATAAATAGTAAAATAGGCAGACAGGATAAACAAAATTTTATTGGAATAATATTTGCTAGATATGTTGCACACACAAGCATTATATTTGATGTAATTACGCACCCAAAAAACGTTTTACAATGATAACCTTTATGAAGTAAACGAATAGGTATAAAGGTAATCGAAAACAACAGCAACTCAAATATCTTATTTGAAAAAAAAATAGCTACAAATAAAGATAACAACAAAGTTGCTAAAGTTGATATAATTGCTTGTACTCCATACGAAATTATTGCTATATTAGAACCTGAAGCCTCATTTTCAGGTATTACCGATCTAGCAATTTTTAAAGATAAATTTTCAATCATATATTTCCTCCTATTACACTATTATAGAGCGATTTTATTTTAGCACACACCGAATACTTTTTTATACACTTGTGAATTTTTGCAATTATATGGGAAAATTTATTATCAAAATAATTTTAGAAGGGAGAGCAAACAATTTATGAAAAGGTATAATATTATATTTTGTGATGATGATAAAGAATTTTTAGATCTTATAAGTTTAAATTTTATTTCTAGTTTTAACAATATTGAATTTAATATCTATAAATTCCTATCTTTGGAACAATTAACTGAATTTGTTACAAATAAACAAGTTGATGTTCTATTTTTAGATTACAATTTTAAAAAAGAAAACTCTTTCGATTATCTTGAAAAACACAACATAAGTAATACAACTAAATTAATCATAGTATCTTCATTTGAAAATATTATTTACGACAGTTTTAAGTATGATATTTTTTGGTTTATACGAAAAAGTAAACTGGATATCGATTTAAAAAATTTAATTAGTCATTTAATAAGCGTGTTAAATGATGAAAATAATGATGTTATTTTCAAAGACAGTAACAAAAAATTAGTACTTAATAAAGATAAGATTAGACTTATTGAAACACACAATAAAAATAATCTAGTAATTCATGAAGATAAACAATATATAATTAGGGCAACCTTTAAATCAATAAAAGATATTTTTATGAATGATTGTGACTATATAATGCCCACATATGGAAAATTTATAAACTGCAAATATATAAAATTTTTTAACTATTCAGACTCCACTATTGAAATGATAGATAGTACATTAATTCCTATCAGCAGAGCCTATAAAAAAGAATCCGAAAAAAAATATGGGGAGTATTTATGCAAATAGCAACTTATTTCTTTTCTATAGTAGCTCTGTTGATGGATAACTATTTTATTATTAACATGCTCGATTTACTAAATGATGTAAAATGTAATTCTAAAGTCAATAAATTATTTATTATTTTATTGAGTGTAATTTCACATGTTATAAATTACCTGTTAAATAAGAATATTATTTCTATTATTGTATTAATAATTATCCTGTTAGTATATTGTATAAATGTAAATCATATTGACATTAAAAATACTTTATTGTCGATTAGTATAGTTATTGCAAATATATTAATTTTTAACGGTATCTTTATTTTTGCTGGAACATTATTCACGTTATCAGCATCAAATATGTTTTTTGATGATACATACGCCTTTGTTTCAACAATGATAGTTTTCTTCAATAAACTCATATTAATAATTGAATATTTTTTTATAAAAGGCAGCAAAGATAAAAAAATTAATATTCCTGACCGTGCTGTACTATATTTTCTTTTTATAGAGATATTACAAATAATAATCATTTTAGTATTTGCAAATAATTATGTTTTGTTTAATAAAGGAGAATATTATTTAGTTGGTGGGATTGTATTTTTTTGTATCGAAAATATACTTTTATATAAAATAGCTGCTTTATTATCAGTATATTTTGATACTTCAATAAAAAAACAACTTTACATTGATGCCATTAAACATGAAAAAGAGGTAATTGACACTGTACGCGAAAGATATAACTTTATCAATAGATGGAATCATGATCTAAAAAACATTCTATTATCGATTAAATCACAGACAATTTATGATAAACAAAATTTGAATAATTCCTTAGTTAAACTTGAAAAACTTATAGAGAAGATAGATACAGAAAATAAATATATATTAGTCAATAATAATACAATTAACTATATTTTGAATAGCAAGATAGAGAAAATAAAAAAATTTGGTATTAATATCAAGGTCATAATAAATGGCAAAATCCCCGAAAATATAGACGAGTTAGATATAAGTATGCTATTAACCTCAATACTAGAAAATGCTTTACTTATAGCACGCGAGTATTCAAGTGACATATTTGATTTTATTATACAGGTTAATAAAGAAAAAAATCAATTTCTAATAAAAACTATCAATTACTGTAATGAAAATAGTATTAATAAAAAAGAAATAAACAAATTACGAAATTATGAAATTTCAAAGCTAAATAAGTTATGTAGTAATAATAACAGAATGTTTTATCAATCTCACTATGACAATGAGATTATAACAATTATCTTAATAAATTTATAAAACAATACTTATGTTAATTATAATTTCAAAAATTGCTTAATTAATAATATTTATTTAACTAGAATACTATAAGCAATTACATCCTCACCACTTGCATCATTGCAAATTTCCCTTTTGATATACAGACATTACTATTTAACTCACTTTATATTAATTGGAACAATAGAAATAACATAATGATTACACCATTTGAACAAAAGCCAATTTAGAAACAGATTAAATTAAGTAATTAATAAAATATTATAATAATCTATCATACATTTATCACAATCTCTAAATCATTAATTATTTGTTTTATACTTATCACATCAATAACAACATGTCTTTCATTTTAAATTCAAAAAAATTCCACAAAACAGCTCATTACCCATATTGCTCCTTTTCTTGAAATATAAAAAATCACTCTTTTTCTAATATTCTGTTGTATAAGTAATGCTAATGTGATGTCCTTAATCACTATTACACCTAATTTTGTATATTTTTCCTATCATAGTCATCAAAAAATTCAGATAATTAACTACTTATCTAGAATAAGTGTGTAATATAGAGTTAATCTCAAATTTTATTACTTCAGTAAATGATAAATAATCTTTCATTTGTAGTTTTGCCCTATAAAATTACCCCAATTTAATTACAGAGAACAAAATATAAAAAGTAAAATAGAAGTATTAATTCTATCAGATTAATTATATTTTACTTTCACATAACTGAGCATTATAAAGAAAGGTAATATTAATATTACAAATAGTGTGTTATACTATAATCGAAAAATCTAATTAGAAAATGGGAGAAATATTAATGAAAAAAATAATAATTCTATTCTTATGTTTAATTGCGGTTAATATAACGGGATGCAGCAATTCTCAAGAAAAAAAAGAAGATAATAATCAAAATCAAACATCTCAAACAGAAAAAATTACAAAACCTGATTTTCTTGACAAAGACCCTTATTTTTTTAATACCGCATTTAGCAAAGATGAAGAAGGAAATCTTTATTTTGTTTACACAGAAAATATTTATAAACTGAAAAAGGATGGCAGTATTGAAACTTTATTAAGCTTTAAAGATATGAATATATCAATTACTAGATCAAAATATTTTAATGGCTATCTTTTTATGTGTGTTTATCTTTCAAATGATTCTGCATATAGTACTGGTATATTAAGAATGAATCTTGAAAATAAGGAACTTAAAATGTTTGATACACCTAATATCCATCCTTTTTCAATACTTATTGATGATAAAAAAATATACCTAAATATCAGTGATGCCGATTGGACAACTAGATATGCAGCCTTTGATCTCAATAGTGATACTGGAGAATTAAGTAATTACAGACTAATCGAATGGAATGATTACCCAGTATTTATTCAAAATAACTATTTAGAAAATAAATATTCAGAATATTATGGTAATATCAAAAGTACAAAAGTAAATTATGATAATGATACAATTTATGAGTATGACTCAGTAGGTATTGAAAAAACTAATTTGAAAACATACGAAAGAGAATTATATTATTTAAGTGATATTTATGGAATAACAGGTTTATTAGATGGATCTTATGAAGTATTAGATATCATTGATGATCGTATTTATTTAATAGGAGATGCTGGCGTTACTAGCTATGATAAGAATTTCGGCAATATGCAATTTATAATTGATAATAGAGATAATTAAAATAACAAAAACAAGATAAATATTAAGATTATACCTTTGTATAAGGCATACAAAAAAGACAGTAAAGAAAATCCAAGTTAGATTTCCTATACTGTCTTTTTAATATATCTTAAGAATTTATTTATAAATTTTATTCTTTTCCAAATAATCTATCATTTGGCATACATCCAACTTCCAACATATAATCAATAAATGCTCCATCTGGTTCATTGTCTGGTAGCGGATTAATCCATTGACCATCAAATTCTCTTTGATACAAAGGCAAGGTTTCGTTATGATTTTTTCCTGTTTTTGATACTGTTATAGCAACTCTTGTTCCTGCAGGAATTGTATCTCGCAAAACAAACCATTTATTATAAACTTTGGCATCATATCTTAATCTATGAATTGAACACGAATGACCATTAATTGATACTCTCGATGCTTTGACTAGATCATTTTCATCGTCGCTCACACAGTAAGTATCAAAATATCTTTGAAGACCATATGTATATATATTATCTTGCCATTCTTTAGGTATTTCAATATCAAATGCGCCTATACCAAATTTTCTCATAATAAATCCATACTCAATAGTTCCGTCTTGGTCAAGATATTTAATAGGCATAAGTGAGTAACGTTCATCATACGGATCAAGTTCTACATACATAGCATTTTTAGGAAGAATAGCTTTTTGATTAACTGGTTCAATAAAATCAAATCCCCAATTAACCAAATATTTTCCAGATGAATATACACGCACTCCATTATCATCTTTATTTACTTTTAATGTTCCTTGTGAAGATTTCATTTCATCTGTAACATATACAATTTTTTCTTTTGTGTCGCCTTGACCAAAATCTTCAGGAGTAAAAGTACATCCATCAACACCTGAAACAGCTACTTTATCTATACTTACTTTACCATCACCACTTCCAATTGTAATGTCTGTAGCAAATTGATCAAACGACCATGTTTTAGGCATAGTAAATCCAAGGTTACCACTATACCCATATGAAGCATCAGATATAAATAAACGTCCAACTTCTGAATATGCATTTCTTACTGTAGTACATACATTTCTTGTACCATATACTCCTATTTGAAAATCATTTCCATCTTTTTCAATTGTATCAACAATTGCTTTAAAATATGGCAAAATATTACTTTTAATTTGAGCATCAGTAGCATCAAAATCGACTGCAAAGTAAATTGGAACAAAAGAACTATATCCTAGATTTTTGACAGCAGAAATTGCAGTGGTAGCATTCTGTGCTCCTGTAGTAGCATTAAATCTTTCTGCACTATTACCAGATTCCTGAAAGATTAAAAATAATTTTAATCCAGCACTAAGAATATTGTTTACCTCTGTTTTGGTTAATGCTTTATCTAGTGTTCCTCCAGGCGTATTGCTAACATAACGACCAACATAACGATATCCATTATTTACAAGTGTCTGAATTTGTGCAGAAGTTAGTTTAGTTGCAGTATCACATCCAATAGCAGTTCTACTTGTATCTCCATTACTGCTCATTAATGACCTGATTACACTATAACCAACTGTGTTCTCTGGTTTTGAAATTAGCATTTCGTTTGCAAATTTATTACATGTGTAATTAATTTTACTATCATAAACTGATGATGAAATATCTACGTTATACCCATTACATACTAATGCATATCTAATCAATTTTACAATATTACTACTATTCCCAATAGAAAATGTTTTCTCTTTACATTTTGATACTGTTGTTGGTCCCCATGTTCCTGTTGCAGAAGCTTTAGCAATTCCAAGTTCTTTTTGTAGAGCATAAATAAGCATTTTGTTCATTTCACGATTATATAAACCATCGCATGGACTGATTTGATAAAAATCATAATAATCTCGATTTAATTTTTGTTGAACACTTCGAATAATTTCTTTACCTCCAGATATAGTTGAAAATGCACTCATATCTAATAAAGCTCTCATAAAATCCTTATTCATATTACCGTTGCCACCAATTCCAGTAGCTTCTTTAAAACGTTTTACTGCAGATGCAGTTCCTGAACCATAGTTTCCATTAAATCCACCAGGATTAAAACCTTTACACCATAATCCCCCTTGAACAATGTATACTAAATTTCCTGTATCACCTTCATTAATATCCGGGCATTTACTATATGTTGAAGGCCCAAAGCTGTTACTTGTTGAAGTAATGCCCTCTTCAATTTGTAATGCGCGTCTTAATCCATAAATAGTACCCCACCCAGTGATACCATCCTCAGTTACTCTGTTAAAACGGCTATCGTTTCCATATGTTGAATTAAGCCATTGCTGTGTTTTTAAAACCATTGCATCCATTTTATTTTCTCCTTGTATAATATATTTTGTAGTATAAACCGGTTTTGACTACACTTATATTATACCTATTACAAAATTGGACTTTCGCTACTGTTTAAACTTAAAAATATGCATAACTAAGTATTAAATTTGAAATAAATTATTTTTTTGTACTGCTCTATAAAATTTTTTTTATATTTTTCACTAATTGGCAAATATTCGTTATTTGATAATAGAATATCACTACTGCCTACAGACTTAACTTGACTTATATTAACCGCATATGAACGTTGAGTCTGAATAAGTGTCCTATTACTATATAACTTTAAAAAGTTCGAAAATGAACTTTTATATATTATTTCCTGATCAATTGTTACTATTCTAACTTTTCTTAACATGGCTTCTACATATAGTATTTCATTAATATGTATTTTAGTAGTTCTTCCATTAATACGCAATTGTAAAATTTTCATATGTCTATCAATAAAATTTCTTAGTTGTATGCTCATATTTTCAAAATCTTTCTCAAAACAACTTTTTCTAATAAAGAAAAAAGGTAATGCCATAAATGTATCAAATACTAAATTATTAATATTCGAGATAAAAATAATAAGTAAATTTGAATTCTCATTTTTTAATTTAGTTGCTATTTCTATACCATTATAACTTTTTAAACAGATATCTAAAAATATAACTTGGGCATTCTTGTAATTTTCATAGTTATTAAAATCCTCACTCACTAATTTTATTTCATAATCATAAAATATATTATTAAAATATAATTCTATATGTTTTTTTATTAATTGTTGATAATCTAGTTCATCCTCAACAATTAATATTTTAAATCGAGAACTCAAATCATTTTCACTCCCTTTTATAAACTCCTTATACATAATAAAATTGTAATAGTACTAAAATGCTCTCTAATTATTTTATAATATAATTCACTGTAAAAATGTACAACTTTTCACATATAAGTGCATAAAATCACAATTTATTTTTATTTCTACTATAGAAATATGCACTACCATACAAAATTTAAGTGCAATTTAGAATCTAATATTGATATTAATGTTATAATAAATGGCAAAATTCCTGAAAAGATTAGTAAGTTAAATATTAGTATGCTATTAACCTCTACATTAGAAAAACTCTTACTCATAGCATGTGAGTATTTAAGTGATATATTTGATTTTATTATAATAAGTAAAGAAAAAAATCAATTACTAATAAAAACTATCAATTATTGTAATGAAAATAATATTAATAAAAAAGAAGTTAACATATTATAAAATTATGAATTTTCAAAGCTAAATAAGTTATGCGTTAATAATAAAATGTTTTATCAGTCTTATCAAAAAATAAGATTATAACTGTTGTCTTAATAAATCCATGAAAATAAATTCAATATTAATTATAATTTATAAAAGTTCCTTAACTAGGATTAATTTGACTTGATTATTATAAAAAGCTATAATCTATACATATTTTCGTTTTGGGGAGGAAAACAATGCAGACTATAGAAGTTAAAATGCATTATACAACTATAGGAATATTTAAATTTATTTTAGAATTTGGATGCAAGTATATGTCTATCCCACATTTTATAATAATGTATTTATTAAGCTTTTTTATTGAGCCTCTAGCTTTTTTGTTGCGCAATGGAATAGTTCATTTGATAGCATATTTTATTATAGCCACACTTTTTATGCTAATATTTTTCTTAATATTAGCAATTATCATTAGTATAAGGTTACACAGTCATAAAGATCATATCTATAAATTTGATGAAGAAAAAATAACACACACTTGTAACGATGTAGTAAGAGAATATTACTATAAACAATTTAAAAAAGTATACTTGTTAAAAAATTATATGTATTTTAAAAGAATTTTATACTTTTATATTACTACTGATAAATTTACAGACAGTGAAAAAAGGTATATCGTAAAAAATATAAATAAAAGTGTTTAGTACTCATTATTTAATCAATCATCATATTGCTATATATAATTCTATCTATATCAATATTTTTAAGCTTAATTCCTTCTCAGACCGCTTCTCTCTATTTGAAACATAAAAAATTGTACTCGAAGTTTATTCATTTATTATGAATAACAGCAACTTTAAAAAGTAGCAAATTCCAAATCATAGTAGTAAAAAAGCAAAAATGATATCACTAAAAAAACAAAGTATCTAGAATTGTAAAGCGATTCAGATTACTTTGTTTTTATTATATATATAATTATGGCATTCCTATAAACATAGCATTGCTAAACATAATACTGAAACAAAGAATAAAGCGAAGCTAGTAACTTCAACAAAAGTTTTATCAGTAAATACATCAATTATAACAGTACTTAAATCTCCCATAAAATCTGGCACCTCATTTAATAAATCATTTAATTCACCAAGTGTTGCCATGATTACGGCCGTAACGGGTCCAGGTTGCATTTGAATTTCAGTGATTTTTTCTGTGACAAAACTATTTGCAGCTTTAAGTCTACAGAATTCATAGATAACCTTTACTCCAAAAGCAAAGGTTGTAGCATCTATTGTCTTTTGAACTTCAATACCATATTGAAGTTCAAGGTTTCCATTTAAATTGAGAGCCATTCCAGTATAAATATCTCCCTCCTTAACTTCCACAGCAGTTTTTGATGCAAGAGTGGTTATATCGTTCATACGTTGGCTAGAAAAAATATTTAATGATTGTAAAGCCTCTTGTAAATTATTTTGCCAATCGATACTTCCTTTTCCACTTCCTGTATCATATGTAACAGTTCCTGCCTTATTTAAGAATTTATCACTATCATTTTCAAATCCGCCATTAAATTGAAGCCAAATTCGTAATCCGCTTGTTCCCAGTGGATTACCATAAATCAGACTCCGTTTTCCTTCAAAATTCATATTGCTTAAATCAGCACTGCTTCCTAATGGTAATGAATTGACAAAATCAATCGCACTACTTCTTTGTGCTTTTCTTTTTTTACTAATAAAATCTGTTGCTTCTTCAAATGTATTAGGTAAAGCATTTACAGATGTTTCCCCTGCGTAACGTCCAGAATAAGCAACTTTATCTAAATCAAATGTACCATTTATATATGAAAATTTATATTCATTAAATTGATCAAAAGCCCAATTATTAGGAATTTTATATCCTAAATTACCGCTGTACCCTCGTGACATATCTGCTACAAAACTACTTAAGGCATATCCATAGTTAGAAATACATGTACAGATGTATCTAGATGCATAAATTCCAATTCGAAAGTTTTTCATATTGATACTTTTTGCGAAGTATTTTTTGATTTCTTTAAAATATGGAACAACTTTTTTTAGCATTTGATCATACGTAAAATCATAGTCTACAGCAAAATAAATAACTGTGCCTTCTTTAAATCCTAAGTTATTTGCCGCAGCAACAGCTTTTTCAGCATCTATTTTACCTTGATTAGCATTAAAATATGTACTACTTGCACCACCATCTTGATAAATTGTGAACACACGTAATCCGACTCTAAAAATTTCACTAAGCTCTGCTCTTGTTAATGCTTTTGAAGTAGTTGATCCAACTGTTCCTGTTAAATAACGACCAACGTGTGTATAACCTGCATTTTTTAAGGCAAATGCTTTATCAGAATCTAGAATGGTTGCACAGTCACACGCTTTTGCACTTCTACTTGTATCTCCTGAACTTGATAATAAACTCATAATAATTAACTTGCCACACACATTAACTGTTCTATTTAAACAATAAAAACTAGCGAATTGTTCAATTGCATTTTCCATTGCATCATCATATGTATTGTTTAATGTAATATTTTCGCCATAACCATTACAAATTAATGCATATTTAACAATTTTAACAATTTTATTTGATGTCCCTTTACTATATTCTTTAATACTTGAAATAGTTGTTGGGCCAAATGTCCCTGTGGCTGATGCTTTTGGAATTCCAAATTCCTTTTGTAAAGCATAAATTAATGCTTTATTTAGTTCACGTCCGTATAATCCATCGCATGGAACAATTCTATAATAATCATAATAGTCATAATTAATTGCTTGTTGAACAGAACGAATTTTATTAGTCCCATTTCTCAATAGCGTAAATGCACTCATATCAAGCAATCCTCTCATAATATCTTTATTCATATTACCAGACGCAGTTGGAAATCCCATATCGCTTTTTAATTTTTTCACTGCAGCATATGTAGCGTTTCCATAAATACCATCCAGCCCTCCTGGATTGTATCCTTTACACCATAATCCACCTTGTACTATATATACTAAATTTCCTGTTGCTCCTTGATTAATATTAGGGCATAGTGAATATGTTTTATCTCCAAAATTGTTACTAGTTTCTGTAATATTTTCTTCAATTTGTAACGCTCTTCTTAAAGCATAAATTGTATTCCATCCAGTTAAACCATCCTCTGTAATGCGATCAAATCTTTTATCATTTCCATATGTTGAATTAAGCCATTTTTGTGTTGCTAAAACCATTGCATCCATTTTATTTTCTCCTCATTAATATATCTTGTAGTATAAACCGGTTTTGACTACACCTATATGATAACAACTATAAATTTGGACTTTCGTCACTATTAAATATTGAATCTATTTTAATAGTTTATCCTTTAATTCACAACTTTTAAATTTTTATATACGTATCAATAAAATCTGTTAATTATATAATTAAGTTTTAAATTTTTTCATAATTATTTTGCTTTAATCTATCTAAACTTTTGAAATACTAAATCGTTAATATTTTATATAAAATCAATAAATTTGGATTTATTTTTTAATTTATATGTTATTTCCAAAACATTAAAATTTCATAAATAGTTATCTAAAAATATAGTCTAATTCCTAGCAAAAATATACAATTTTTCACATATAAACGCAGAAAATCACATTTTATTTTTTCTTACTTTTACTGTCGTAAAATTTTTCTGACAGAGCTTTATTATACTTAAATTTAAAAATCTTTTGCAACCAATAGTATATAGCTTTGTAAGTTACTAAACTATTGTAATAATTTTAAAATGATTATCAAAAAAAGGGAGGGATAAATAAATTTAATGAATTAAATACCAATTTTAATAAGATTGAGCTCATAAATTGAGCTCAGTTTTTTTTATAAAAGGTTGCGAAAGTCCAATCACACAATCTATTAAAATAAAAACGAGGTAAGAAATTATGAATAAATTAAAATATGTTGAATTACAGGTTAAATTTGCAATACAATTAAAAACATTTTTTGAACAAGATATTGAATTAAATGAAAAGAACTATTTTTATTACATCAATAAGGAAAATTTTAAATTTTTAAAAAGTATGTTAAATATTTTTAATGATGATGAATTAAAATTTTTAACAACATATTTCAATAGTGATTTATCTTTAGATAAGAAACTTTCAAAGCTTGGAATAAAAAAAAGGAGAAAATATTACTACACTTATGATAAGTTAATTAATAAAGTTTTAAAGGAGGCTAAAGAAAATGGGATTTTATAAAATACCAAGCTCTGAAAAAAATAACATTGAAATTATAAAATCATATATTATGCTTTATCCCTATTGGAAAGACATATATTTAAAAAATAATGATTTAAAAGAACAATCCTTACAATTATTGAATCTAATTTTTGTAGAAAATTTTTTTAAAGATAAAAGTAATACAAATATTATTGTAAATTGCCTCATGTTAAAAAATAATAAAGGATTAGAATATGTAGCTTATTCAATGTATTATTCTGAAAGTGGTTTAAGAAATAAAATAAATATTATTTTAAGAGACATAAATTTAAAAATTCAAAAACTAACTTTTCTTAAATTTCATGATGATTAACCTCAAGTATGGAGGAAAATATGAAGAAAAAATTATTTAAAGTTTGCTTAATTTTAGTATTCTTATTAATTTTATTTAATGTTTTTATCAGTAAGGATGACTTAGTTATTTTTTTAACAAGTACAATAATTATTGATTATATTATGGGTGTATACATAGCTTATTTTCTAAAAAAATCAAATAATTCTCCTGATGGTTCTCTAAACTCAAAAGCAGGATATTTGGGAATTATGAAAAAGGTTAGTATTTTGATTATGGTATGGATTGGATATGAAATCGATATAAATTTTAGTTTAGATATATGTAAAAATATGATTACAATTGGATATCTGATAAATGAAATCATCAGTATAAATGAAAATTTAGCAATAATTGGATTAAAAAAAAATACTGCAATTAAAAAAATCATAACTATTTTAGAAAATTTATTAAAGGAGGATCAATAGATAATCATGTTAAAAGGTGTAGATATTTCAAAGCATAATGGCAATATTGACTTTGAAAACTTAAAAAATAATGTTGATTTTATTATTATTAGATGTGCATACCGCGGAATTAATAATAGAAAAATATTTACGGATGAAAAATTTAAGAATAATATAAAAGAAGCAAATCGTCTAAACATTCCTGTTGGATTATACATATATTCAACTGCTAAAACTACTGATGAAGCAATAGAAGAAGCTGAATTTTGTATAACACTTGCAAAAGCATATAAAATAAATTATCCAATTTCTATTGATGTTGAGGATAATAAAAATCAAGGAAATCTTTCCAAAAACCAACTTTCAAATATAATTAAATTTTTTTGTGATACTATTGAAAAAAATAATTACTATGCAATGTATTATTGTAATAAAGATTGGTATCTTAATAAACTAAATCATGATATTTTAAAACCATATGATAAATGGATTGCCCAATGGAATAAAGAAAAATGCGATATTGTATGTGGAATATGGCAATACAGTGATAAAGGAAAAGTCGATGGGATAAATGGTCCAGTAGATTTAAACTACTCATTTAAGAATTATTGTAAAATTATTAATCCAATTATACCAAATGTTGAAAGAAGTATCACTATAGGTACTGAAGTTTCATTTAATAAATGTTATATATCTAGTGACTCAGACAATCCATTAAAACCTCTTTACGGTCATGGTAAAATAACCAAAATTCTAAATAATAAAAAAAATCCTTATCTAATTAATGAAAATGATTGCTGGATACGAAAAGACGATATTTTATAGTACTCCTCAAAATCAACAAACATCAAAATACATTAATATGATAGTAAAGCTAAATAGAAAGAAATAAGTATTTTCTTTCTATTTAATTTTTACACCAAATTTTTGTTTGTATCATTTTATTATCAGTTAAATATTTTTTATTTCTTATCCAAAAATATGCAATCCTAATTTTTTAACTTTTGATTACTTTAATTAATCTGACTATATCCAAAAATAACTTTACTTTTTAAAAGATAGTTATTTCTTTTAACTTGATTACTGGAATTACCTTCAATAGTGTAAATAATATTATTTTCTACCCTCTCAATAATTCCTACGTGATCAGATATACCATCCTGTTGCCAGTCAAAGAAAATTAAGTCTCCAGTTTTAGGAATATAGTTTTTATCTTTCCATTGCCCTTTATCTTGATAATATTGAATACCATCTTTAACTGCTGAAAATTTTGGAATGGATATATCTAAATCTCCTGATTGATACGCACACCAAGATATGAAACAGGCGCACCATTCAACTCGACTACTATAACCATACCAACTCCAGTAAGGAATTCCACCTTGATTTCCAAGTTGTGACAATGCAATATTAACTAATTTACTATTGCTTGTACCTAAACTAGCAAACTGATAATATCGCATAACATGTGGAACATATTCAGGATCACCATAACTTGACCATCCATGTTTTCTAGCTTGTTCATCTGCGAAAACTTTAGCATTTCCTTGAGAGTATGCGCCAAAATTAGATAAAGCCCATTCTATATAACCATTTCCAAAATTATATCCCTGCACCGCTAAACTTAATAAAGGAATATCTAGAGAATCAGTACAGTTTGCTCTTTTCAGACAGTCTGCAAAGTTTTGAACACCAACTTGAATAGAGTATTCAGGTTCAGTGATTGCATTAGGTGCATTAGGAAATCTTGTATTAAAAGAACATTCCGAGGACTGCATAGGATCATTTCCTTTTCCGCCACTTTCCTGCATCATGATTGCCTGTAATGCATTAACAAAATGAGGTATTTTATATTCATCAGCATATTTTTGTATGATTGGGGTATATTCAATAACTTCCTGTGATAACTGATTACCGCTGCCACTGCTGGAACTTCCAGTCATAAAAATTCCACCAATTAAAGCAATCAGTAATATGATAAGAATTGCAATCCAGCCAACTGAACAAAGAAAAGCAAGTGCTGTTCTGGTCGTATCGATAATTGTTTTGACAGCATTAGTTCCTTTTTTTGATACTGTCCATGACTTACGTCCTATTGTTTTCATTGTATGATAAGATTCTTTAGAAATTTGTTTAGATTTAATTGCAGACTGTTTTGCTAATTCCTGAGAAGTTCCAAGGGCTGTTTTAGAAGTATTTTTAATTGCTTTGCTACTGCTCTTTGTATTCTTTAAATTTGATTTAGTTGTTTTGATATCTTTTTTTGTTTTACTGCCCAAAGTTTTAATATTTTTTTGAGTAGGTTCTTTTGTTTTGAATTTATTAGAAGAAGTAGCCTCACGTATTTCATTATCTTTATTTTTTTTACGTTTTCTTCTTTCATGAACAAACCTGTATCCTTTTTGAGTTTGTATTTTTGCTTCAATGCCTGCCTTATTAATAAAGTGTTCAGCATTTTCATTAACTTTACTAATAGCATAATCATCTGGACTTGCGTACTGATAATGAGTATTTTCTTCAATATGTTCTTTTGTTTTTGCAGATATATCACGAACACGTTCCCCAGCTATTAAAGCCTTATCAATTGATTTAACATCTTTAATGATATCTCTAGTTTTAATTGATTTATTCATCTTTCTTTACCTGTATTTTTTCGATGGAGATGTTCTTTACAGTATTCAGGATATCGTATTTTAATTGCTTCAAAAAAGTATGGAGCATATTCACAGGCGAATAACTCTGATGGTGTACTTTCATTTTCATAACCGTCTTGTGTATAGCCATTCCATAAATTAAAGGCTAATCTTGTTGTTAAATCAGAACCACTGGTTTGCCACCCTTCACGTAATCCTCTAATTTTAATTGAATCACTTTTTATATCATATAGTTCATTGATATGATTTCTACAGTCTTTATCAATACCAAGTGTATAGAAAAGTGAAAGATGATACGTATCGTTGTTTTTATAACTGTTAACAAATGTATAAAAAAATTGTTCATGTTCTTTTGATTTGAATTTCAACATATTTGATTTCTCCTGTCATTAAAATAGGGACAGATTATCTCTGCCCCAAATGTATTTCATTTTTACTATTTACCTTCGTATTTGCTGTTCTGTTGTTTGTTTTCTTTATATCATTTAGTTCTGATTTCACTGATTTTTTTGGTTGTTCATTTTTTTCTAATTCAGATAGGGTATTTAAAACAACGTCTGTCTTAACTGACATTTTTGTAAATACTGACATACAAAAAAATAAGTTCTCCTGTGTTTTTGAAATCAAACCTTTTTCGGTATTACGTGGAGTTATTTCTTTTGTATCTTTACCAATAAATATTCTGCCAACATTTTTCAAATGTGAATTAGTTTCATGAATTTCATCACCCAATTTTGATAAATGATCAATATTTTGATCCATTAATTTTGTAGCACTGTCTAAACCTTTTTTGATGGTTTTTATCATTTCTTTAACATTAAGTTTTTTAACAGCTGAACTTAAAGCTGATTTACCTTGTTTTTTAAATTCATTAACAGCTTTATCTACTGTTTTTATAACATGTTGTTTTAGTTTTATTAAAGTTTTTTTTGTTTCTGTGACTTTTGCTGTTACTTTGTCAACTACTTTATTTGCGGTTGCACGAAATGTCTTGTCCTGGATAGTATTTAATTCCTGTTTTACACTTCTCAGTTCCTCTAAAACTGTATCAAATTGATTTTCCATTTGATCAATATATTGTATAAGATATTCAAACTCCTTTTTTTGATCATTCATACCATTTTCATCAAGAAGCTGACTAAATTTTTTGATATTTTCCTGTTGTGATAATAATTGTTTTTCCATGTTCAATACTCCCTTCTTTAATGTAGAAAGATAGAAGTTATCTTTCTCTAGTTGCTTTTATTATCTTTTTTTGATTCGAATATTGATTCATATCATTAAATTCAGTAGTTACCAGATCATCTTCATTAAGAACAATATTACTATTATAGTATTCATGCCTCACTTTAAGAATTGCTTCTCTTAATGAGTTGGCTTCAATCTGACAAGTATGACTTAATGTTTCTTTGATTTCAATATTATATTTATTCATATTGTTTTCCTTTTATTGATTTTTGGCGATCGGTTGGCTTAGTTGTCATTAGCTGATAGAGTTTGGTATCTTTTGGGAACTGATTAATAAATGGAACTAATGAACTTCCATATTTGATTAGACCACACCCAGCATCAGCGTTTGTGATATATGACATTTGTTCATCACTGATATTAAGAAGTTTAGCCAATTTCTGTCTATCCTGAGATGCCTGATTCAACATGACGATAAACTCACTGTTTGATAACATAGTACTTGCCATAACTGAATCTAATAAATATTCAACATTTTGAGTGATTCCTGTAGGGTATCCGTCTCTTTTTCTAAACTGACGCCATGCACTATTAAAAAAGGATGCTGAATATTCATTTTCAAACACGACATGGAATTCATCGATGAATACATGAGTACGAATACCTTTTTTCCAGTTATCAGTAACTCGATTCAACATAGCATCAGTAATGACTAATAGTCCCATTGTCTTTAACTGTTTACCTAAATCCATGATGTCGTAAACAATCATACGGTTGTTTGTATCAACATTCGTCTTGTGGGCAAAGGCATTTAAGGAACCGTCTGTAAATAACTCCATTTCAAGTGCAAGGTTATCAGCTTCTTTTTCTGGCTGTTCTAATAATTTTTCTCTTAGTACACCAAGGGTTGGATGTTTACCGCCATTTTGATAATCTTCATATACCAAAGCGACACAGCGATCAATAATAGACTTTTCCTTTGGACCTAAACCATTTTTATCTAACTGCTCAAATAAGGAAAGAATAAATTCAGACTTGTCAATGACTGGATTTTTACCTTCACCGTATCCTTGTGTCATATCCATGGCATTGATGTGGTCATCACTGCCAGCTGCGATATGAATAACCTCCCCACCAAGTGCTTTAATAAGTGCAGAATACTCATTTTCTGGATCACATACTAAGATATCATCATTGGTACTTAATGCTAAAAATACAATCAGTTCTTTGGCGCTGAATGATTTACCAGAACCTGGTACACCAAGTAAAAATGCCGATTGATTTAACAGGTTTTCTTTGTTGACCATAATCAGATTATGAGATATTGCATTTTCACCATAGTAGATACCATCTTTATCCATGATTTCCTGAACTCTAAAAGGATTAAATACTGCAAGGCTTTCTGTTGTAAGTGTGCGAAGTGCATTGATTTTACGAACACCAATTGGCAATGCAGTATTTAAACCATCCATCTGCTGAAAGTTGAGTGGTGCCATTTGGCACAGATGTTTTCGAGCAATCGTTAATAGAGTTTCACTGTCTGTTTCTAACTGTTCTATGCTGTCGGCTGTTAGTACAAATGTAAGAACTGCAAACATCATTCGTTGATCTCTAGTAGTTAGATCATCTAAAAACTCCTTAGCTTCTTTTCTCTGCTGTTCCATATCGTAGGGAATAACGGCTGAAAAGTTGTTGTTAGAATTTTGTCGGCGTTGCCAGTTGGTTATATTAGTTTCTACACCTAATAAACGATTTTCTACTTCTCTAACTGCTTCATCAGTAGGAACAGGAATAACATCAATACTCATCATTAAGTTATGATTCATATCAGTCAATTCAGCAATCATACTGTCTTTAATATAACTAGCATATTCCTTTAAAAAGAAAACACGACCATAACGCGTGCCCATAGTAAAATAATCTTTCTTAAACTCAAAACTGTCAGGGCAGATATAGTCTTTAAAATCATGTCCTTTTCGCATTAATTGTTTAAGATTGATATTGAAAAATATTTCTTCACCAGTACGATAGAAATCATGCAATATCTGTAATCGTTCAATTGCATTCAATACTTTACATTTCGAATCCAGTCTTGCAAGATGAGTGGTCATATCTGTTGTAACTCTACGAAAATACACTTTAGCGTCTTCATAGCTTTTTCTAAATATAGATACAGTTAAATACATTTCTCTAATCATACCGTTTGTTCTCATTGCTTTATCCAGCAGCATCTGATTGTATTCTTCACGATACTGATCAAGTCCATCATTCATTAAAGGCAGTAATATTTCTTTTTCAAAGTTTTCTTTATTCAAACGTCTCAATGAAATCGTTATTTTTGTGGTTGCACCACTGTCAAATGAATTTAACAGTTCTGAATATTCTAGAAACATAGCTTCTTTATCTTCACGTGAAGCAACTGCATAATTGATATCAGTAAATTTATAAGTTAAAGAATACTTGTTTTTTCCTACTTGAAAGATACCATCGGTATGGATGGTATCGATAGGAATAATCTGTTGTACCTTTTTTGGTACTCTAAACTTTTCTTTGTCCTGTTTAGTTAAATTATTTAACGTTTTTATCACGTTTTAACTCCTCTCTTTCTTTACTATTCATATAAGGAATTAACGCTTCCCAGTAGATATTGTTACTTTCAAATTTAATTTCTCTAGGAATCAGTAACTCAGATTTTATCCATGCCCACACAAACTGTTCAGCTGTAAGTCCGTTATAGGTAATAAAACCTAATGCAGCAAAGGGCGAGGCACCTAGAATACAAAGCCATGATAATGTTTCTAATCCAAAATATGGCTTCATTATAAAATATAATCCAACTGCCATAAGGCAGGCTAGAATAGAAAAAATGAACTGTCTAAGTGACAGTCCAAAATAAATAGATTCCGTATAATTACGAATCTCCTTGTTTACTTTTACTTCCATTTTGTATCTCCTTTTTCAAATTGTACATTTGCACTCGATAAATTTTCTGTTATACTTATATGCAAATAGGAGGGGATCGTTATGCCATTATTTGCAGTATTATTATTAGGTACAACTGTACTATTGATGTTTATTTCATTAGCTATGAAAATTGCTGGTAAGTTACGATTAACATTACCGTTTATTTATCTATTAGTTGCCGTTATCAGTACATTCTTTACAAGATGGACAACAGAAAACGAACAGTTAGTTTTATATGGTCTATATGCAACGATTGCTATTAGTATCTTAAGTTGGCTGAAATCACTAAAGGATTTCATTAGCGACAGACGATATGCTAAAGCAGTTGAAGATGATGTTTCATGGCAGATTCAACAGGCAAGAGAACATGGTATTTCACTTGATGATATCTATGTTGACTCTCAGGGAACATTGCGTTATAAAGAAAATAATGAACCAATGATTTAAGATGTTGCAATAACATCTTTTTTTGTTATAGGCCCAACATTTCTCTGACTACTCGATCAGACATTTTCACTGCTCCAACTAAAACGATCATATTAAAAATTAATTCGCCTACATAACTCCAGACTTGAGTAACTGCCTGAGCAGTTTCATCTACTGCAGGCGGAGATGATGCAAAAAGTGAGAATATGATACATGCTAATACAACGATTACTCCTTCAAGGCAGACTGCACAATATGATTTTAGAAAAGATTTTCCTACATTCTGTGTTGGTTCACCGCCAAAAGTAGATAAAGGAACTGGCGCTATTGCTGTATAAAGGTATAGTCTAAAGAAACGACCATAAACACTCATAATCATGACAAAACTTAGTATAGTAATAAATAATCCACCAATTAAAGTCACAGCCCACAAAGGGATTGAATCAAAAAATCCCACATCTTCTATGGCTGTAATGAGTAAATCAGGGAGTACAGTATCTGTTGCTGCACCAAAACCGGCACTATTCATAATAGTTGATACAATTCCCTGCACGATTTCAAATAATGAAATCATTAATTCTAAACCATAAGTTACTACACCTTTGGCTAAGACAAAGCGGATAAATATCTTTAGTGCATGTTCAGGTTTCTTGACTTCTGCGAATGATCCACAAGTTTTCATTACACCAACAACAAAGAACAAAACTAATAGAGCAAGACCAATGGCCATTAATGCACCATTGATCTGTTCAATCACATCCCATATACCACCACCTTTGAAATCTTTGGGTGATTGGGTAATAATGTTCCAAATCTCAGCTAACTTTTCATTCCAGGTATCTAAAGCATTTTGCAGGTTTTGAACGATCCAGTTATCACTATCCATTATCCTGCAATAGTGTTAAGAATTTCTTTAGCAAAGGTAATAATAACACCACCTGCAAGTGTCAAGAAACCATTTGCTCTCTGTGAGGGATCATGCGATTTTAAACTCAGACCGACTTGAACAATACCAAATCCAAGCAGAATCATACCAATTGCTCTAATAAGACCAAAAATAAAGTCACTAAGGTTATTAATAACCGTTAGAGGATCCCCTTCAGCATGAACTGGTGTCAATCCAAGTGTAAAGAACGCAACTAATACTACATATATAATAAATAATACTTTCCCTTTACGAGTTAGTGTTTGTTTTTCATTTTTCATTTAATAATTCCTCCATATTTTTATTCATCGGCAAAAACAAATTCAGCATCACTTAAATCAAAATCCAAAGCATCTTCAATATCATAAGATAATGATACTGAAGCAATCGCTTCTGTAGTTTCTCCATGATGATATTCTAAATCTTTATTACCACTATCTGGTGTCATAGGTACATTTGGATGATGAGTGATTTCATATTTTTTATCCATGATAGGACGTTCTCCACGTATGAATAAAATAGCCAGTTCATTATCCAATAACCTTACTTCATCAGAAGTTAAAAGCTCACGCCCGTTGTTTTGATAGTTGGTAGAATAGTTGCCACTATGACCTGTGCTTTTACCATAAGTGTTAGTGTCTATCGTTGCTTTACCTAATAGTTCTGATACGTATTTATGAGTGCTTTGCTCATTTCCTCCAAGATATAAAAATTCATCACAGTTACCGATAATTGATTCCCACTGTTTTTCAAACAGAGCTTTTAACTGTGCAAGATTTTGTAGAATAATGGAAACTGATACTTCTCGGCTACGCATGACAGAAAGTATCTTATCAAAGTCATCTGGTAAACTGACATTTGCAAACTCATCCATTAAAAAATGTACATGAACAGGCAATCGTCCATGATATTTATGGTCGGCAACCCAGAACAACTGCTGAAACAACTGCGTATACAAGATTGAAATCAGGAAATTAAATGATGTATCATTATCAGGGATAATCGCAAACAATGCGACTTTTTTTTCTCCAATGCTTGTCATTTCTAATTCATCAATCTGTGTTAATTTAGATAAAGATTCAAGATTGAATTTCTCCAATCGAGCAGCTAAAGTAATTTGAATGGATTTTAATGTTTTTGCTGAACCTGAATGATAGTCTCGATAATATTTCACTGCAATATGATTAGGTTCTCGTTGTTCCAGACGAAAGAAAAGAACATCTAACGGGGACTGATAATAGTCATCGTCTTCATGAACTTCACCAGCTCTTAACATCTCCATAACCATAGGAAAATTCTGTTCATCTTCTGGTGCTTCATATTTGAGATAAAAAATTAATGCCAACAGTAACATAGATGCGGCAGTGTCCCAAAATGGATCTTGACTTTGTGATCCTTTAGGTGTTGTTGCCTTAAATAAATTAGTAACTAACTTTTGTACGTCATTATCATTTTTTAAATAAGCAAATGGGTTATAACAAAATGATTTATCCATATTAATAAGGTCTAATACACGTACCTCATAACCCATTTTCTTAAGCATATGACCAGTATCTCTAGTGAGCTCACCTTTAGGATCTAATACGACAAAACTGGTATTACCCTGTAAAAGATTAGGCTTTGCATAGAATCTTGTCTTACCAGCTCCACTACCTCCACAGATTAAAGTTAGAAGGTTGCGTCTATGTTTTCTGCTGTTATAGCTGATACGGACATTTTGTGTTAATATCTTATCTTCAATGAATTTCTTACTTGAATATTTTTTATTTACTTTTGTAATAGAACCCCATTTTGCTGAACCATGTTCTTCGCCACGACGATAATTCTTTTTTGTAGAATAATAGATTCCAATACCAACAGCATATATACAAAGAAAAAGGAAGATAGTTTTTAGGCTATCTTCCGTCCATGTAACAGATAATGGATTGTTTAGGGCATTTGTCATATCAGACAGATGCACAAATACACTACCATTAAACAAATAAGGTGCTAATAATAAAGCTATCCAGACAACTGGAATTGTACCAGCAAGATAAAGTGGTAAATATGTCTGATTATGTTCATCGCTCATTACGATCACATCCTTTATATCTTTCTTTGGCTTCAATGACTTTTAGTAAGGTGTTATCAATGATTTCAGTATCTTGGTTATTTGTAATCATTTCAGTTCTTTTGTCATTGAGGGTATTTAATATAACACCATAATCATATTTATCAAGTCTAAGTGTATAAATTTCTTTCATAGTTTAACCCGTTATCTTTCATATGATTTTTCTTTGTTATCACGATTTTTGGATAAAGTTGGTTCCATGCGATTAGAGATGTCATTTGCAATACTTTTGATTTTTGTTAATTCTTTTTTGATATCCTGTGGCTCATTGGTTTCACTTTGAGGGCTGACTTCAAAAGCAAAATCTTCAGTATTGATACCATACTGCTTACACAACATATAAGACGTAGCATATGCTGTTAAATGACTTTCATTACGGTCATAATCAGGATTGTCTTTGGCTATTATTGCATGTGCAATTTCCATAGTTGTCAGCTGAAAGACTTTGACACCATCATCAAGACCATTTCTTAAATATATCCTATCTGAATTTTTATCATACAAAACAGCATATCCTTGTGGCATTTGTTCCGGAGTGATAGATTTAAAGGCAACAGGGGAACTGTTGGCAAGTGCTCTAATCAAACTGTTGATGTCATTCAATGGCATTTCACGATGACGCGAATTCTTAGACTGTGAAATATCATAGACTTTTTTAGCATTGATATAAGTTCCAATTGATCCATCTTCTCGACGATATTCGTCACCAGGTTCTAAAATTAGTACATATTTATTTAATTCATTTCTACGGATATAATTCTTTTGATTTTTCCAATAGCTTAAATCTCCTAACTGTATTGCCTGTGGCATTTGCTTTAATACTAGTAATACATTATTCACTGAATAATTAGGGAATTTGCTTTGCATATCCAAATAGGACTGAAATACCTTAGGATCATTAGCAACATTCATTGCCATTTCATCAGCCATGGAATAGCACAATTCTCTATTTGCCTTACTTTCAGCAACAAAAGCATCAATTGAGTTTTGTCTGGCTTCTTCAGGACTTGGAACTCCTGTAAACATATCATTAAAATTACTCATAAGTTGTTACCTCTCTTTTCTTTTTGATTTTTTAGGTTTAGGCTGTTTGTGATTGACAGTTTTAGATGAATGTGATTTTGATTTTTCTTCTTTAACTGAATGAGTCGTTTTTTTATCCTGTTCTGCCTTTATTTCATTTAACTGTGTTTTAACACTTGGTTTTGGTAGTTTAACAGGTTCCCCCACGACTTTCTTCGATGAAGGCTCGGACTGACGGGATTTTGTCGTCTTCGCCAGATTGGGGTTTGAAGCATTTGCTTCCTTCTGCAGTGGTTTTGCAAATACTTCTTCTATTACTTTTTCATTTTCTGATTTGATTTGTTGATTATGATCAGGAACATCTTTTTGTTTCTTAGCTTTACGCGTTCTTTCAATATCAGATTTGATTTGAGCTTCAGACTGACTGACATCAGCAAACTTAAATCGTTCGACAATGCGATTGATTCTGCTCGCATCTTCCTGTTTAACGATAATGTCAACCATACCATCGTTACTCATTTTTGAATCACGAATACCACTGTACAAAATACCGTATTTTTTTGCTTCAATTTTAAATTGATCATAATCACTAGCTTTAACAGTAAAAATAGTTAAAGGTCGTCCTATTTTGATTAGGTTCTCTAATCGGGTACGACCTTTACTTTTCTTATTATCTTTTAAAATTGCATACAGCATGGTTGCGACTTCCTTGGCTGCAACACCTGTAATACGTAATGCTACTTCTGCACCATTCAAGCCCATCTTAATGACTTGATCGGCGGCTTCTCCTCCTGTGTTCAATTTTAGATTCCTCCTTTCTTTCATCTTCTTTAATAACTCTTAACTTTTCTTTTATAACTTCTGAACGTTCTGCAATATTACTGCAGAGTATCACCTCCTTTCGTAATTTCCCAATCTCAGCAGTCAATTTTGATATCTCATTTTTCAGTAACGATTTATCATGTTCTGAATGGACACTTCTCAGTTTATAACGAAGGTGTTTACGTTTGCTGATAAGTGAGTTCATTTGTTTCTGTTGCTGATTCTGATATGAAAAAAGCTGTTGTGAAGTATCAATCTTGTTAATACACAACAGCTTAGTTTCTTTATTTATGTTATCTAATTTTGCCAAGTCCTCCTTTAACAAAAAGTGAAGTATAGCGGGAGATATTGATTTGATTTTAGGAAGTATTCCTAGCTTAAAACAATACTGAAAATATAGGGCACGAAGTCCTTTATACTTATGATGTTTATTAAGAGGGCCATTTAATTTCATGACAATGACTTTGTCTAGTTCTTTCTTTTCAGATGGTATACTTCTAGTATTAGAAATAATCTTTTTACAAATAGCATCATAGGTATATTCATCACCTAGATTTCTTGCTAACTTCATACCACGTTCTTTTCCTTGAGGACGAACAGTAATGTCCTTGCCTTGTTTGATTGTGTATCCTTTTTGTCTGAGCAGGTAAAAGAACTGCTTATCAGTTACTGCTTTTGAAACTGCTTCATCTACATCTGCTTTGATAATACCACGCCATGTTGGTCTGCCGTCCTTTTCGGCTTTCCATTCACCATAATGTTTTGCTTTGCCACGCTTAGGGTTTTCAATAACGGACAATCCAAATTCTTTACAAATGCGATCAGAAGTTTTTCGCATTATCATATATGTTTTTGTACAGTCATTGTAACGATAACCATCTTTAAAAGAGACAGAGTTTAAAACAAAATGATTGTGGATATGATTTTCTTTATCTAAGTGGGTAGCAACGATTACTTGAAATCGTTCGCCCCATAACTCATTAGCAAGTCTTACACCAATCTCATGTGCTATCTCAGGAGTTGCTTCATTAGGGGCAAAAGACTGATAACCATGAAAAGCAACAATACCATCTTCTTTACCATAGCGTTTTTTAACTGCCATCATTTCTGTTCTTGCAGTATTGATAGAACAGTTGATACCACTAACAAAATGCTCTTTAAGTTCTTCAGATACAGTTGCATCTTCACGCATTGCATATCCAATAACGTCACCTAATGCTTCAGTATCCTGATTATTCATATCCTGTTTTTCATAATATTGGGGGTTAGTTGTTTTATCTGGATTTTCAGCATAGATAACTAATTTACCTAGCCATCCTTTAACATCCCATATTGCAGTCGTTGCCATTATTTATCCATAGGCTTTGGCAAAATAACTGCTTCAGTTATCTTTGTTACCGCATTTTCAAATTCTTTGACTGCAAGGTCATATTGCTCAACATCAATGACATTTAACTGATGAGCTTTTCTTGCTAACTGATTTAAGTTATTCCCAATAGCATGTAGTTCTTTCATCATAGCAAAGTAATCAGCAGGAGGGCTATCTCTAGGAATAACGCCATTAATTAAATGACGTATATATGCTTCCTGAGATAAACCACTTCTTTTTACTAATGCAGTAAGATGATTTTTTTCTTTTTCATTTAATCTTGTAATAATTGATATGCTACGTTTTCTCATTTTTTTCTCCTTGTTTGGATATAGAGTTAATTAAATAAATATCCGTTTCTTTATCTACAAATATTAGATAAAAGATTATAGTAGCAAAAAAGAAACCAGTTAAAAAACTAGGGTTTTATTTCAAGCCATGATATTTGAAACTGCTTTTCAAAATCTTGTGGTTTTA